>Ga0181568_10006141_pt1 | contig 10525 bp, 7 predicted proteins | sample 101ome_20_FD_133758 | JGI IMG/M metagenome (GOLD analysis project Ga0181568, IMG submission 133758) | Coastal salt marsh microbial communities from the Groves Creek Marsh, Skidaway Island, Georgia - 101404AT metaG (megahit assembly) | ecosystem: Environmental > Aquatic > Marine > Intertidal zone...
CGACTAAATAAATGTCTTTATTCCAATCTATTAAATTTTCCCAAAATATAATTTTTTCCTTTTCAGCTTCAGGGTTTCTATATTTTGCTCTACTTCTAGGGTCCCAACTTCTACCAACATAGTAGTTTAACTCACCTTTTTTATTATAAGATGGAATTATAATTCTACCAATATGACTTCCTTTATCACAAAAACCTATTCCAAATTTTTCAATGATATCTTCATTAATTCCTCTACTTTTAAGATAATTAAATGCTTGTTTTCTAACTGGGTATATTGGGTTTGAGTTTCTAAATAATGTAAAATGTTCAGGTATTTTTACTTTTTGTTTTTTATTTTTTATAATTTTTTGAGATTCTTCTGGTTTTAGTATATTGTAAAGTTTTTTTAATTTTTTATTACCAAACTTGTCAAATAATTTACCTAATTTACCATGTGTGCCTTCACTATCACCACAAGACCAACATTTATAAACACATTCAAAATAGTTCACTTCCAAATTGTATTTATTTCTTTCTTCATCACATATTGGACAATTAAAAGATATTTGTCCTTTATTTGAGTAGTGTAATCCATAATTACCTAAAACTTCTTCTAGTAAATCAACGATTGCTTCTTGTTCTTCCATTTGTCAAAAATATAAAAAAAATAAATAAATCTATCAACTACACAAGTTTTTTTCTTCTTTTATATTTATAATATTATGCCGACAAACATTACAATTAATGGAATCACTGGTGTATCACCATTTGATGTATACGTATGTGATCAAACAAACACAGTTTGTGTTTTTATAAACACATTCACATCAGGTGAAATACCAACTACATTTGAAATTCCAGAGATTTTAAGTTCATTAGAAAGGTTTAATGTTAAGACCTCAGATAAAAATGGTCGTGAAACAAATAATTTATTAGTAGTTTAATATGGCGTGTAGTGTTGATTATTGTATAAGTGGTACAAGTTTAATTTATGATGACACATATGGTGTCGCTGGTACGTATAATGGTTATGATTATTTTACTGGGGACACAAATGGGTATTTTCTATTTTATTCAAGTGGTGAAACAAGGTGGTGTGTTGCACCTAGTTTAGTGAGTCCTTGTGAGTTATTTGGCCCAAATCCAACAACCGAAACTTGTCCTGATTTAGAAGACGATTTTTTTAGTTCTGGTATTTGTATTACAACAACTACAACAACATCTCCTTGTGATGTTTTTGATTTTAATGCAATTTTTGATTGTGCAATTCCAGTTTCACCTAGTCCAACCCCAACAGTAACACCAACCCCAACAGTAACACCAACACCATCAGTAACACCACCATATCCAGTTGCTGCTAATGTTTCGGCTAATAAAACACCAATTTTTTTAAGTCCTACACCAACACAAACCCCGACAAAAACCCCTAGTGTTACTAGGGGATGTAATTTTAATGGTACGGTTCAATATAATATAACTGAAGGTTATATAAGATGTGCTAATTCTTCTAAATTTGAAGATTGTTTTAATGGTGAATACTTTTTTACAACTGAAGTTGTTTTTGATCAAAATAATCAATCTTTGGTTGAGGATTATGTTTATGGAGGTTTTATTGATGGTATTTCTAAATGTTTTATATTTAGAGGTTTTGTTGAGTATATATCTGGACCTAGTAATGTTTCAATAACAAATACTTATGGTTCTGTAAGTGAAGGTAAATGTGTGGAATGTGACATTATTCCTTCGCAAACACCTACCCCAACACCAACTCCAACACCTAGTATAACACCAACAATTCCAGTGGAAACTTGTATTTATTATTCAATAGATAATTATTCTGATTTGGTACAAGAATATAACTACACTGATTGTGATGGTATATATATTTCAAGTATCTTACCAGAAAAAAGTACGATTAGGATTTGTGCTACAGTACCTCCTAATGTTTATAGTCCATCTATGGTTGTTACTAACTTGGGTCCATGTCCAAGTCCTACTCCAACACCAACACAAACTGGAACTCCTACTCCAACACCAACTCCAAATCCTATTTATAGTTGGTTTTTAACTGGGACTGATTACCCTGATAGCGGAACTACTTGTTCGGCTTCTGGATGTGTGTTCCCAATATATAGTGAAACATTAACTTTATTAACTGGTGATATTGTTTATTCAGATGATAGTTTTACAACACCATTTGTTGGTAGTGGTAATTGGTATAGACTTAACTTTGAATGTAGTGGTACATTAATTTACGCGGCTCAAATTGATGCTTCTGGTAATATTTTAGATATAGCAACTTGTTAATATGCAAACAGTAACAATAACATCAGTTTCAGGAGTTTCAGCACCATATGACATATATGTATGTAATGTATATGGTAATTTATGTACATTTTTAACAACTATAAATGATCCAGTACCGCCTGAAATAACTATTAATATACCATCACCATATGATTCTGCACCAGCAATTGGTCTCAAAGTTATATCTGAAAATAATGATTGTGAAAAAATAGAAATATTATATTGTTAATTCACTTTAATTTTTTTATAAATATATTTTTCATATGAAAAATTTAGTTTTTGTTACTGCACAACCAGATGTTCCATATTTTCATTGGCAAATAAAATTATATGTACATAATTTTGTAAATATGGGTATTGACCCAAGTAAAATACATGTGATTCTTGCAATGGTTAATGGTGCTAAAGAAAAAACTGAAGGGTCTAAAGAATTATATAAATTAGGTATAAATTTACATTTTTATGAAGATAAAAGAAATGACAAAAGATATATACCTAGTATAAAACCATATTTAATATCAAAATGGCTTAAAGAATATCCAGAATATGGTAAATGTTTTTTCTTACATGATGCTGATATAATATTTAGGGAATTACCAAATTTTAATGATTTATTAAAAGATGATGTTTGTTATTTATCAGATACTATTGGGTATATTGGTTATAAATATATAATTGATTGTTGTAGACGATATGAAAGAAAATTTCCACAATCTGAAAAAAATCAACTTTTAAATGAAATGGTTTCAGTTGTTGGGATTGATGTTGATGTTGTAAAAGAAAATCAAGAAAATTCTGGTGGTGGTCAATATATTATAAAAAATACAGATTATAAAATCTGGGAAAAAATTTATGAAGATTGTACACCATTATATAAACAAATGTTAAAATATCAAAGAAGATTTCCAATTAACCCTGGTCAAATTCAATTTTGGACTGCCGAAATGTGGTCTTTATTATGGAATTTATGGTTATTTGGATTAAAAACAAAAATAACAAATGAGTTAGACTTTTCTTGGGCTACTGATGATTTAGAAAAGTATAATTATAAACCTATACTACATATGGCTGGTGTTACAGATGATTTAAAAAATAAAAAATTTTTTAAAGGTGAATTTATTAATATTGACCCTATTAAGTGTCTTATTGATGATTCAAATAAATTCGATTACATTGAAAGTAATAGCTCCACAATAAAATATATAGAAGTTATGAAATCTTTTATAAAAAATGAAAACTTAATTATTTATTAATTATAATATAAAATATCTATGAGTCTTTGTTCTAGTAATTTTGAAGTAGCTTTAATAGTTAATACTGGTACTACACAGTCCTTAGTCACTTTTATAGACTATAGTGGTTCTACAATATCATTTTATGTGGATCCTAACGACTCATACTACATAAATTTTTGTGGTGATTTCCCATTTAGTGGTGAAAATATAGACTTTCAAGTTAAGAGTTCGACACCTGAAATATATGGTTTTATTAATTGTTGTGATGAGTCGGATACATTTAATATAATATTAAATAATTCTATTGATACTCCAATATCAATTAATGATGTTATAAACACAGAATTGTTAATACCATCTAATAGTAGTAATCCACTAAAAGAAGGTTGTTATAAATTAGATTATACTACAACACCTATTAGTGGATTGACTGGTTATACAATACCTTACTATTCTGTTGTTAAAAACTTTACATCATATACTGGTATTACACCATGTCTTTCTTGTGTTGCACAAAATCCTTGTCCAACTGAATGTTATACACTATATAGTTGTGATGGTAAGTATAATAATATAATAAGTTCTTTACCAGGTCTTTCAGCTTATACAAATAATTTTGTTAATTTAAATATTTTAACACAATCAGTTTCTGGAGAAAACATTTGTTTTTATGTTTTATATACTGGTATAAAAAAATGTATAGACACTTATAATTTAGAAATAAGTGAAAATCCAGATTGTGATTGTGATTGTTTATGTTATCAATTTAATACTTTAAGTGACGATTTAGAAACAAGTTTTGTTGATTGTAACAACCAATTTGGTAATGTTTATTTTGATCCATTTAGTAATGTAAGAATATGTAGTAAAATAAAACCATATTTTAATACTGATTTACCAATTGGTTACAAATTAGGTGGTTATTGTGTTAATAATAATTGTCCTGAAGTTAAAATACCAAATATACAACCTGTAAATGAATGTGATGTTTTAACACTTTTTCCATTATACGTTGAGTGTGTAAATGAATTACCAACATCTACAAATTCTTTTGATGGATCAGTTTCACTTATTATAACTGGTGGTACCCCCCCATATGTCGTAACATGGGATAATGGTAGTATTTCACAATCTTTAACTGATTTAACTTTTGGTTCTTATACAGCGACAGTTGTTGATTATTATGGTGATTTTAGTGCTACAACAACTTGTGTATTGCGTGAAAGAACCACAACAACCACCACAACAATACCGGTAATACCAAAACCAATTAATTATACAAATTTATGTATGTTTGTTGATTATACAAATTCTACTATTAATGATAGATATATTGATTTTATTTTCGAAGGTTATTACAATGAAAAACCATATTGGCAAAGTTTATATCCATTAAATATTCAAATAGTATGGAGTAATGATGATTCTTTTTGGTTTTTATCTGGATTGACTTCTGGTCAAGTTGTAAATTTAAATCCTGAAACACCACCACTTACTGGGTGGCAAGCAATAGGATTTTTACCCCCATTTGTTGTTAATGAAATTTATACATATACAGGGTCTTGTAGTCAAATACCAATAACTAGTCTAGAAATTTTAAGTAGTGACCCAACTTGTGGGTGTGATGGTTCTATGTCTTTAGTACCTACTAATGGTTTGGCACCATATCAATATTCAATAAATGGTGGTACTAGTTATTCTTCTATTCCAGTATTTACAAATCTATGTTCTGGTTTATATCCAGTTCAAGTTTTAGATTCAAATGGTAGTTTAGTCACATCACAAATTACATTGGCTTCAGCACCTAGTATTACAACTTATGTGTTAAAATTAGTAGTTGATACTATTAATGAATCTTTTGACATTTTAATATCACCAACATTACCTGCTGGTGTTACAATAGATTTTACATTAGTCCATAATCGATTATTTAGAAGGGGTCCAACTGAAAATAGTGCAACATATGATAATAATTTAACCGTTTATGTTGGCCCCCCAATTACAACCCCAACACCATATAATCTTGATAATTATTCATATTCGCAAGAAAATTTACCATATCCTTGTGAATTGTTTGATCAATATATAACTGAATCTTATTTTAAATGGAATTTAAGTATGAATAGTATTACAACTATAAATGGTGGTTATACAAATAATTTTAGTTTCACATCACCATCTAATTGTAATACTGGTAGTGGTGATTTCGGAATATATATTGATAATGCGAAAATCAATGGTTGCGAATGTTGTGAGGTTGTAACAATAAACCCTAAATTTAGAATTTCATCTTCAGATGATATAATTTTCACAGACTAATATTTATGATTAAATGGCTTATATAATTAAAAATACATCAGGTTTAGTAAATACTAGAGTTACAGATACGGGTAGACAAAAATTATCTCAAGGTAATTTTAATATTTCATACTTTCAAATTGGGGATAGTGAGGTTTCTTATGATAAATTACCTAGTTTTTATAATCAAACAAATAGTTTTGTTTTAGAACCTTCTTTTAATCAACAAAATAGTTTTGGTTTTCCACAATCTAATAAACAAAGTGTTAAATACCCATATTTTGTTGATGGTAATAATGGTAGTACATATGGTATTCCGTTTAATGATTCTGATACACAACCTGTTTTTAATAGAGCACCTCTTCGTGGTTTTTTTAATGGTAATACAACGGCAAGTACTATTAATTGGAGTGCTTTAACAAATAATAATTATGTTATTACATCTAACTATGGTGTTGATTTAATGTTTATGTCTGGCTCTAAAGAGGTTAAATTAATTTATTTGGGTTGTAATAACACAAACGATAGAAAACCTTCAGTTGGTGATATAATTACTTTCTATTATGATGGTTATGGTAAAAATAATTGTGGTTGTACTAATTTACCAACACCAACTCCAACAAGTTCACAGTTTAGTACTCCAACCCCAACACCAACTCCAAGTGTTACAACACCAGAATTTCCTTGTTTAACTGAAACGCCAACACCAACACCCACTTCAACACCTTGTGTTACTCCTTCAAGTAGTGCTATATGTCCACCACCACCACCACCAAACTGTAATATGTCAGTATTTAGTTGTTTCCCAATTTTAACATATAGAATTGTGGCGGTATGTGGTGATGTAATAACACTAGATAGACCAACACCAGATTTTAGTTGTTATATGTTTGATTGTTATGCTAGAGTTTTAATATATCCAAAAAATATGGTAGAACTATATGATAGTTTAACACCTAGACCTCACTGGTGTGATGATGTTATTAATTTTGAATCTGTTTGTAATATTGATGAGTTTGATGTTAAAATTTGGAATATGAACATTCCTTGGACTGAAAACCCTGCTGGTTTATATTCAAGTACTTATAAAGATTATACACAATTTGGTTCTATTAATTATATAGGAACAAAAGAATATTTTGGTTATAATTCTAGTTCTGGTCAAACAGATACTAGTAGTGTTTTTTACTATAATTCATTTGATGAAAAAATAATAGTTAAACCAGAGGAACAAAAGGCTATTGCTATTATACATTATACAAATCAAACAATTGACTTTTTCTATGGTGAAAAATTTGCTTTAGAACCATATGACCCTTTAAATCCAAACAATACGTCTGGTCAAGCTAGAAATTTCAAACTACATATCCCTTGGATTATGTGGCATAAGAATCCAGAGTGTTGTTTTGGTGATACGTTTTGGGTTGACCCACCTGGTTTTGATGAGTTAGATTTATTTAATGTCCATTATTTAAAATCTACAAAAAATAATGATATGAATAATCCTGGAATTAGATATTATCATTTATGGGATACACACCCTAATGATAATGGATATCCTAGTAGGATTGGTAAAGTTTTTCCAGATAGTAAAATAGTAATAATAGATGATGAAGAAATTATTGCGGCTATGTCATATAAAGCGAATAGAAACTGGACTTTAGCAGCACCTCAAGTTTCTTTAATAACACCAAATGTTTGTGATACACAATCAAATCCAAATGGTCTTCTAATAAATTCAAATCAAACTATGTTTGTTACTTATAGATTAAGTAATGATACTTGTTTTACTAATTCATTACATTGTAATTATTATCAAAATATATCATATGATGATTGTTTTACTGGAAATTCAAAAAATGTTGCTGTAAGATTTGGTAAAGAATTTAATTGTTTGGTACAACCATTTGGTACTCCAACTACAACTACAACAACATTACCATTTCAAGATACTTGTTTTATAATAACTGAAAATACGTTAGAATTATTAACAGAAAATTTAGATAATTTGATTTGGTGTGATGATCCTAGTTTACTTTTATCACCAGAAACAAGTCCTTTTTATGCTACCGCTGGTTATTATAGTACTAATTTGACATCTACAACTACAACATATTGTCCTACTTGTGATGTATTTAATGGGTTTGTTGCTACAAAGTTTGAGGTATTAGCTCAAATTGTTACAACCGGTCAAAGACCTGATCCAACACAATGGCGTAAAATTGATTTTACATCTCAAATTGAGAGTGAATTCATTAATGGTTATGTAACTGAAAATTCTTTGACTGGTTCTACATTTGTAATATCACAAGATAATTATAATACCGCACCTTTATATAATTTAAATGATTATATAGAATTAACAACTTTAAACTATTCTGGATCACAACTTAATTTTGGTGATGAATACTACTTTTATGGTTCATTAGAAACTGATATACAGGCAACTATATATGAAATGAAATATAAAATAAACCTTAGTGTCAACGAATTTAAAAATACTTCAAACCCAACTTGGGTTTCTGGTAATAAATCATATATAACTGAAATTGCTTTATTAGATAGTGATAAAGATATTTTGGCAATATCAAAACTTCAATCACCAGTCTTAAGACAAGGTGTTCAACAATTTGTAGTTAAATTAGATTTTTAATGTTCATTTTTATTTTATTGGTTTTATATTTTTAAAAAACTTTATGGGAAAAATACTTAAAAATACACCTAAAGTTCTAGGTTTAGATATTTCAACAAAAACAATTGGTTGGGCTTTATTCGATATAACTAGTCAAGAATTGTTAGAATTAACGCATGTTTCCCCTAGACCAAAAAAAACTGAATTAGGTGACTCTAAAATAAAAGAATTGATTTTAAAAAGTGAAATTTTTAAAACAAAACTTTTACAATATAAAGACTTGGGTTTAATAAGTGTTGTAATAGAAGAACCTCTTTTAAATTCAAATAATATATATACCATACAAACATTATTAAGATTTAATACACTTATTTGTAAAAATGTATATGATGTTCTAGGTATTGTACCAGAATTTATATCAACTTATAATTCTAGAAAATTTGCTTGGCCAGAACTAGTACAAGAAAATAACAAGGGTAAATTTGTTTTATTTGGTGGTCTTCCAAAAGATATTGATAAAAAAATGTTGATATGGGAAAAGGTTGCTAAACGTGAACCTCAAATAACCTGGAATTATACTAGAAATAACACCTTAAGAAAAGAAAATTTTGATCAAACTGATGCATATACTTGCGTGTTGGGCTATATGAGGTCAAAAGAAATTTGGAAATAATATTATTTATATTGGTCCTGCGTCATTTATAGTCCATCCTATTGTTGATATTAAATAATTTCTAGCTGTATCTCCAGCACTAGGTGCTGCACTATAGAATGTTGTTTGAGCGTCTAGCGTACAGCCAACTTGTAAAGAAGTTCCTAGTGATGCCCATCCTTGTAATAAACTATCATAATTTGATGTTGTTAAAACTACACCACCCCCAAGGAAGTCATTGAAGTCTATTATATTTGATATATCCCATGAACCAATGTTATTAATACTTGTAATACTTGTACATCCATAGAAAAGGAAATCTAACGTAACCATTAATGATAAATCTGGTGTGTCATTAACTATACCCATATTTAAATTTGTACATTCAAAGAATTGATCACCATCTAATAACTGCATTAATCCCCAATTATCAACACTTAGTAATTTATTTCTATCTACACCATTAGGATTCGCTCCACCAAATTGCCAACCTTGTAGTGTTCCTCCAGGATTTAACGTTATTGTTATTGTATATATACCTTGTGAACCATATGTGTGTTCTCTATTTGAATATGTTAAATTACTTGTTGTCCCATCACCCCAATCAATTATACCATTAGTATAAGAACCTGTAGAAGATATAAATGGTAATCTTACTGTTAATGACCCCGTTGATGTACCATCCGTGATTCTAGTATCCCAGGTTGTTATAAACGCATCATTTATAGGTGGTGGTGAAGTTGATGTTGGTGTAAGTGTTGGTGTTGGTGTTATTGTTGGTGTTAAAGTAACAGATGGTGTTGGTGTTGGTGGTATATCACAATCAACACATGAAATATCATAATTTATAATTAAATTAACAACTACCGATGAATTAGTTAATTCATTATATACCTTTGGCTCACATTCTTCAGTTTCTTTACAATAATTGTATATTGTCATCATATTTGATTCAATATCAAATACAACATCACCTATTTGTTCGTATTCACTAAATAATTTTTTTAAAACGTCAGTCCATTGTTCTACTGTTGGATAGTCTCCAATATTTGTTGATGTATAAAATGTATTTTGTTTGGTTACACCATCAACAATTGTTTCAGCAATAAATGTCGCATTATTTAATAGACAATTAAAATCATCTGATGTTAAAGTATAAAATCCTTCATTAAAAAATTGACTAATAGACCTTTCACCAATGGTGCCATCACTTTGGAAATTACCATCACAAACATTATAAATTTCATAACTAGTAACTTTTTTAGTTCCTTTTAACTTTATTGAGCTCTTTTTAGAGCACGAATTACTATCAATAACTTCAATAACGTAAGTACCAGCTGTTAGTCCTGTAACTGAACCACCAGTTTGTCCATTAACATTACTACTCCAATTATATGTAAATGGTGGCCTACCATCTATA
>Ga0181568_10006142_pt1 | contig 10525 bp, 8 predicted proteins | sample 101ome_20_FD_133758 | JGI IMG/M metagenome (GOLD analysis project Ga0181568, IMG submission 133758) | Coastal salt marsh microbial communities from the Groves Creek Marsh, Skidaway Island, Georgia - 101404AT metaG (megahit assembly) | ecosystem: Environmental > Aquatic > Marine > Intertidal zone...
ATCCCCTGTTTTTGCACATCAGGATGCACTGCCAGATAATTTACACTGCCCCTATGCCCGTCATATCCGGCCATCACACTGCCGATAATCTGGCCTGAGCTTTCCTGAACCACTAGAAATAGCCCAAAGCCTGTTTTCTGCATATTTTCGATTTTGCGCGCTATATCAAGATGCGGGTCGTTCCATGGCCGGTAAATGCCTGACAGCTTCCACATCTCTATCAGCCCTGCCTCATCTTCGGCCTGAAAATCGCGAATAGACCAGCTGGTCATGACTGGCTCTGCTGGTTTTCCGGAGGACAGCCAATTTCAATCAGATTGCCATCCGGATCACGGATATAGATAGAACAGATAGGCACCTGCGCACCAGAACGCATCACAGGGCCTTCTTCTATTGGCACATTATGACCAGCAAGATGGGTCTGCCAGTACGCCACAGGCTGGTCAGACAGAAAGCATAAATCCTGAGAGCCGGCACAAGGCTGGCCGGCATGGGGACGAAAGGGCGCGGCCGCCTCATGCAGATTGATTTTCTGCGCCCCGAAAAACAGCGCAGTGCGCGCCGCACCGCCCGTAGCCGGCACAAATTGTTCTGCCCGCATGCCCAGTATCTGCTCATAAAAGCTGATGGTGGCCTGAATATCCCGAACCGTCATCACCAGATGATCAAGCGCTGTTATCATGGTCTGCTATCCCCTGTCTGCCAGAAAGAAAACAGTCCCATGTTTTGATCTTCAGGTCAAACTGGAAAGACAAGCCCCCCTATTCCACCGTCACAGATTTTGCCAGATTGCGCGGCTGGTCTACATCTGTGCCCTTTTCAGAGGCGGTGTAATAGGCCAGCAGCTGGGCTGGCACGGCCATAATCAGCGGTGACAGCACAGGGTCATAATCATTGATCACAATTTTATGATCGGCAAAATCAATCTCGTCTGAAATGGTCTGGCTGGCGATGGTGATAATGGTTGCGCCTCTGGCCTGCGCCTCTTTCAGATTGGACAGGGTTTTTTCAGATAAAGGGTCATTATCAACAAAGCATATTACAGGCAGGCCTTCTTCGATCAAGGCAATCGGGCCATGTTTCATCTCGCCTGCGGCAAAGCCTTCTGCATGGATATAGCTTAATTCTTTGAGCTTTAGCGCTGCTTCAAGGGCAAGCGGATACAGCCTGCCCCTGCCAAGAAACAGACAGGATGAAGCACGTTTTAGCTCTGTTGCAATTGGCCTTATCTGTTCAAACTGGTTTATTGTCTGGCCCACCGCACCTGGAACTGACTGCAATAATGCGGTAAGCGCCTCTGCTTTATCTTCAGATATTATGCCACGCGTTCTGCCCAGCATAATTGCCAGTGACAGCAACACTGTAAGCTGTGCCGTAAATGCTTTGGTAGAGGCCACCCCAATTTCAGGGCCGGCACGGGTTGGCAGAACAACATCAACCTCACGTGCAATAGAACTTTCCTGAACATTTACAATCGCAAAGGTTTTAAGCCCCTGCTCTGCGGCATAGCGCAGCGCCATCAGCGTATCAAGACTTTCACCAGATTGTGAAATGGCAATCGCTACGCCACCTGGCTGGATGGCTGGATGGCGATAGCGATATTCAGACGCATTTTCAACCGTGACCGGAATAGCGGACATCTGTTCAATCCAGTATCGTCCAATTTCGCCCGCATAGGCACTTGTTCCGGCGGCCAATATTACGATATTGGTGATATCTTTGCAGTCTTCTTCATCTAGCCCTGCTGTTATTTTGCCAGCATTGCCCATCATGGCAGATAATGTATTAGCAATGGCATCTGGCTGTTCGTGAATTTCCTTTTCCATAAAATGCCGGTAGCCGCCTTTATCAACCAAAATAGGGCTGGCAGAACTGATAATAATTTCACGATTGGCAGGGCGTCCTGAACTATCCCATATCTCAGCAGAACCTTTTGTTAGCTCGGCGACATCACCATCTTTCAAATAGATGACAGAGCGGGTAAGATGCGCCATTGCCGCCGCATCAGAGGCCACACAGACAATATCATCAGCTATCCCGATGGCTAGCGGCGATGCGTTGCGTGCAACAAGCATTGTTTCAGGGTCATCTGCAAAAATGGCAGCAAGTGCGAATGCGCCTGATATGCGGGACATAACATGTTGAAGGGCGTCTTTTCCTCGTAAACCGGCGACATCAGCCTGAGCAAATAAATGCGCCAGCACCTCGCTATCCGTCTCGCTGGCGAACTGGCAACCAGCATTTGCAAGCTCGTCCTTTAGCTGGCGATAATTCTCGATGATTCCGTTATGAACAATCGCTACCTTATTATCTGCAATATGCGGATGTGCATTTGCCTCAGTAACACCGCCATGTGTCGCCCATCTGGTATGGCCAATGCCGATATGCCCCCGATGAAGTGATGCAAGCAATGCCTTTTCCAGATTTTTCAACTTGCCTATCGCACGACATAGATGAAACTGGTTATCGCTAACCGTTACAATACCAGCAGAATCATATCCCCGATATTCCAGACGCCGCAAGGTATCTACGATAATATCTGAGGCTGGCTCCGTGCCGATATATCCCACAATGCCGCACATATTGGACTCCTGAATAAACCTATTTACAGACCTAAGGTCTGTGTGATGCTTAATGTGCCTGTTTCATTTTATCAAGTAAAGCTGAGAATCTGCTGATAGCAAATAAGGCTTTGTGAAATTATTTTTTTCTTTGTTCTGGGCAAAACAGGCCTTAAACGCTCATGACAACGTAATTTTTAGGTCAATTTTCTTGTAACATCAGATAGAATTTGCCTATATAAAGTCATGGAATTTACTGTCATTATTCTTGCCGCTGGCAAAGGAACAAGAATGCGCTCCGAGCGCGCCAAACCTTTGCATGAAATTGCTGGTCAATCTCTTATCTTATGGGTAATGGACGCCGCCAAACAGGCCGGATGCACAGATATGTTAGTTGTTACCAGTGCCGAGCAGGACGAATTACAGCAATCTGTATCAGACAGGGCAAAGCTATATATCCAGAAACAGCAGAATGGTACGGCAGATGCGGTGCGTGCCACCCAGCCATATCTTGACGGATTAGCACCAGACCACCCTGTCATCATTTTATATGCAGATACGCCGCTGATCACATCAGACACAATCACATCGCTAATATCCCAGATTGGCTCTGGCACAGATTTGTGTATTTCTGGCTTTGAAACTACAACTCCAGCCGGATATGGCAGGCTGAAAACAGATGCTTCAGGCCAGCTGATTGCCATCATTGAAGAAGCAGATGCAAATCAGGATGAAAAAGCCATCACCCATGTAAATGGCGGCATTATGGCCGCAAAAGCAGGTCTGTTTCAAACGCTTTTACCAGCTATTCGCGCAGATAATGCCCAACAAGAATATTATCTGACAGATCTTGCGGCACTTGCCTATGAAAACGGGTATCATCTTGGCTACCAGCTTATTGACGCCTCAGAACTTGTTGGCATTAATGACAGAGCCCAACTAGCTATTGTAGAAGGGCTGATGCAGCAACGGCTTCGCGCGCAGCATCTGCTGGCCGGTGTTACCATGATAGCGCCCCAGACAGTTACCTTTGCCCATGACACGCAAATCGGTGCAGACACCATTATTGAGCCGCATGTATTTTTTGGCCCTCATGTCCGGATTGGCAGTCATTGTCATATCAAAGGCTTTAGCCATATTGAAGGAGCAGAATTAGCAGAATCTGTCAGTGTAGGCCCATTTGCCAGATTACGTCCGGGCACAAAACTAGAGGCAAATGTGAAAGTTGGAAATTTTGTGGAAATCAAAAAGAGCCATTTAGAAAAAGGGGCAAAGGCAAGTCATCTTTCCTATTTAGGAGATAGCCAGATAGGCGCTGGTGCCAATATTGGCGCTGGCACCATTACCTGCAATTATGATGGCATAAATAAATACCAGACAATTATCGGGACTGGCGCCTTTATTGGCTCGAACAGCGCGCTTGTTGCCCCTGTGCATATTGGTGACCATGCCCTGATTGGCGCTGGTTCAGTGATTACCAGCAATGTTGATGCAGAAGCACTTGCGTTAAGTCGTGCTGAACAGCGTGCCATCAAAGGGGGTGATAATCGCTTGAAAACAAAATCAAAGTCTGATCCATCATGACAAATTCTTCTATGCCGGACGCAACGCTATTAACCAGCGCAATCAAAGATATTCAGTCTGTTCCCATTCTGGTTGTTGGCGATGTGATGCTGGATAGATATGTGCAGGGTACGGTGACGCGCATTTCACCTGAAGCCCCTATTCCGGTCCTGTTGCAAAACCATGAAAGCTGTGTGCCGGGCGGAGCCGCCAATGTAGCACGCAATCTGTCGCATCTTGGTTGCTCGATAAAATTAATTGGGCCGGTTGGCAAGGACGAGCAGGCTGATTTGCTATCAGATGCGCTTTCCCCTTTGCCCCAATTTAGCTTTCAGCCAATTATTTCTGATACGAAACCCACCACAACAAAAACCAGATTTATGGCGTCAAACCAGCAAATCCTACGTCTGGATAATGAACAGATACAGCCCATTTCATCTGAACAGGAACAACAGATCGTCAGTCTGGTCACGGAAATGGTAGCCAGCTTAAAGATAATCATTCTGTCAGATTATGCCAAAGGCTGTCTGACACCAGCTTTAATCAAACAGATTATCGGCATTGCCAAAACACATAAACTGCCTGTGATTATTGATCCAAAATCAACAGACCTGTCAGTCTATACAGGTGCAGATTTGCTGACCCCAAATTTGAAAGAACTTCAGCTTGCGGCGGGCCGCAATATCTCTTCTTTTGCCGATATTGAAGATTTTTCGAAACAGATTCTTGCCCATCATGATATTGGCGCCATGCTTGTAACGCTTGGCGCACAAGGCATGTTGCTTGTCACTTCTACAACAACCCGCCATATTTCAGCCCATGCCAGTGACGTATTTGATGTATCTGGTGCTGGCGATACGGTAATCGCATCTATAGGCGCGATGATCGCAGCCGGATATTCAGTTCTTGAGGCGGCGTTGATGGGCAATCTGGCGGCTTCTCTTGTTGTCTCTAAACTGGGAACAGCTAGCCTGTCTCCTGGTGAATTGCTTGCACCGATTGCGTCTACATATCGCCCGCCATCACTTGAAATGCTTGCAGAACAAGTCAAACAGTGGCAACAGCAGGGTTTAAAAGTTGGATTTACAAATGGCTGTTTTGATTTACTTCATCCAGGTCATTTACATGTGCTGATGAAAACTGCCAATGCGTGTGACAAGCTAATCATCGGCCTGAATTCAGACAGTAGCATCACCAAGCTAAAGGGCGAGAACAGGCCTGTGCAATCACAGTCATTGCGACAGAATATTCTTACCTGCCTGCCCTTTGTGGATGCGGTTATCCTGTTTGACGAGGGCACACCTATCAATCTTATCACAAAATTGCAGCCTGACCTTCTTACGAAGGGGGGAGATTATCAAGCTGAAGATATCGTCGGTTTCAAGGAAGTAACAGCAAGAAACGGTACGGTGACGATTATTCCCTTGCTAGAACGCTATTCAACGACATCCTTTCTTGCTTCGCATCAGCTAGGTTGAGCTTCTGTTACATCATTATTTTTACTTAAATTAATCTGACGTTCAAACTCACGCAGACGCTTCCACACAGAGATCAGCTCAATAATGGTGCCCCAGCTTTTCACCAGAAACTGAAGCGAGCCTTCAACCCGCCCAAACGCCCTGATAATTTGCTGTACCACGCCTAGCGTTACCGTACCTGCAACGATTGTAGGGGCAAGTGCGATATAGGGCACAATAACCATGCCCTGAAAATAGGACCATTTGCAGATATTGAAGTAAAGATAGTGAAAATAGCTTTTAAAATGGATCATCCGCACCCGATCAAAAAGCCCTGCAATTGTTGGCGGTTTCATAAAGGCAGAATTATCTTCACCCAGCACAAGTTCTTTTCGGTAGGCAGCTTCTTCTTTTTGCAAATCATATTCAATGCCGGGCAATTTTATGCCAACTGCCGCAAGCAGGGCTGTGCCGCCTAAAGCAGATAAAATCGCCACCCAGATAAGGGCATGGTCTACAGGCCCGATCCATGGCAGTTCAGTTACCTGTTTGGACAGGCCATACAAGATAGGCAAAAAGGCAAACAGGGTCATGATACTGTCTAGCAGCCCTACCCCCAATGTTTCCATGATACGGCTAAATTTGATTGTATCTTCCTGAACACGCTGGGCAGCGCCTTCGATATTGCGGGCATGAGGCCACATGGAATGATAATATTCAACCATGCTGGTACGCCAGCGAAACAGCCAGTGGCTAACAAAAAATCCGGTAACTACTGCAATAATAATCCATAGGCTCGCTACTTTCAAAAAGGTGAATAGATAGCCGATAAATTCATCTAGCGAAACTGAGTTCGGCTCAGCCAGCGCTTTTTGCAACGTATCATAAAAATCACCAAACCATTCATTGATTTTGACATCAAGCTGAACCTGATACCAGGTTGAAAACAGGATAAATGCTCCCCCTAACAGGCTCCACAACATCCATTTACGTGTCAAAAAAAAGTAGAACATCTAAAACTATCCTTTTTGGTTTGTGTGACTGGAATTTTTTCTAGCCATATCCTGCCAGCTATTATATTAACAGCTCATTATCAGAGACGTGACTATTAACGGCCGCATTGATTACCATGCCGAGACCGATAAATACTGTCAACATCGCTGTTCCGCCATATGAGATAAGCGGCAAGGGTGCGCCTACAACAGGCAGAATACCTGTCACCATCGCCACATTCACAAAAATATATAAGAACAGCATGATCGATACCCCAATCGCAGATAATCTGCAAAATCTGCTTTTACATTTTACCGCGATCAGAAGTATTGACATCAGAATAATGAAATAAGCAAGCAGGATGACAACATTACCAACAAATCCAAATTCCTCGCCTATCATTGTAAATACAAAATCTGTCTGTTTTTCCGGAAGATAATTTAACTGGCTTTGCGAGCCCTGTAAAAATCCTTTTCCAAACATACCGCCTGAACCAAGCGCAATTTTGGACTGGGCTATTTGATATCCTGCACCAAGCGTATCACTTTGAGGTTGCAGGAAGGTGAAAATCCGTTCTTTTTGATAATCATATAATTGAGACCATAAAACAGGCAGCATCAATACTGCCAGCCCTGCCAGAACAGCGATAAACCGTTTTGGAATTCCAGCTACAAAAATCACACCCAAGCTTCCTACTAGCAACATGGCTGAAGTGCCAAGATCAGGTTGAATAATGACCAGACCAAACGGCACCGCAATACAAATAAGCGGCAGGATATGGGCAATTACAGATTGCATATTTTCCGGACTTTGGGATGTGTAATATCTGGCCAAAGCCAATATTATAGCTATTTTTGCAGGCTCTGAGGGTTGAAAATTAAATGGCCCTATCGCAATCCATCTTGTGGCCCCTGCGCCTATCCCTATGATCGGCAGGGCCAGCAATATCAGCACGGCACCAAATAGAATAATATATGACCAGCTATAGATCCACCGCACGGGAATAACTGCGATAAATACAAGCAGTAACGTGCCTATACCTGCACGATATAATTGCCTCTCCGCCCATGGGAACCAGTTTCCTTCAGAAGCAGAAAATAACGCAAGCGCGCCCACCATTGCAAGAAAGCCTGTTGCCAATACAAGCACCCACGGAACTCTGAATAGCCATGCAAATACCAAATTCATATTTTTTGCCTCTGCTCGGATGCAAAAATATATTCAAATATATCATGGGCAATCGGTGCGGCCATTGACGAGCCGCTACCGCCATGTTCTACAACAACACTGATAGCATAACGCGGATTATTGACTGGAGCATATGCGACAAACAAGGCATGGTCTCTTTCTTTCCAGGGCCTGTCAATATTATCTATTATGCCCTTTTCCCGCTGTTCTTTTGAGATGCGTTTAACCTGTACTGTGCCTGTCTTGCCCGCGATACCGCCATAATCTTTAAGGTCATATTTGCGGGCTGTACCAAAGGTTCCATTCATCACTTTTCGCATTCCCTGTTTCATCATTGCCAGAATGTCTTCACTTACCTGAAGATCGGCAAAGTCAGGCTGCTGTCCATTTTGTGCCTGCATGGTAGGGATAACGGCTTTTTTTCCATTTGCTATGCGCGCGGTCATCACGGCCAGCTGAACAGGGGTTGTTAGCACAAAGCCCTGACCAATGCCTGCCACTACTGTCTCACCTGGTGTCCATGGGACACCTTTATTTTCCTGTTTCCAGTCTCTGTCAGGGATAATCCCCGCCTGCTCAGAGGGCAAACCAATATCGGTTACCTCGCCCAGCCCCAGACGCTTTGCCATATTATTTATCCGGTTAATCCCTGTTTTCAGCGCAATCTGGTAATAATAAATATCACAAGACCGTTCCAGCGAGCTGACCATATCCACAAAGCCATGACCCTTTTCATTCCAGCAATGGAAGGTCCGCCTGCCAAATTCAAAACTGCCTTCACATTTGATCTTGTTTGACGGGCTGATGACCCCTGCTTCCAAAGCTGCGGCTGCAACCACCATTTTGAAAGTTGAACCAGGTGCATATAAACCTGACACCGCCCTGTTCAGCATCGGGGTGCGCGGATGTTCATTCAGCCGCTTCCAGTCACGCAAAGACAGACGGCCAGAAAACAGATTAGGATCATAGCTTGGCACAGACACCATCGCTTTTATCTCACCTGTATGAATATCAATTACTGTTACCGCGCCAGATTCAGGCGGCACTAACCGGCCTCTTTCATCTCTGAGGATAAGCGTATCCCCTGTGGTTACATGCGCCCTGAGCTCGTCATTCTGCAACAGGGCCATCTGCACTTCCTGCTTTTGCAGGGGCACGACATCTGATTTGCCGCGACGAAGCCTTTCAGTAGCAAATGCCTGAAGCTCAACATCAATGCTTAAATTGACATCAACGCCAGCCTCAGCTGGTTTATCTTCGAGCACACGCACAGGCTTGCCTTGTGCATTTACCTCTATCCGCTCAACCCCCAACTGTCCGGCAAGGGACGGCTCTAACGTATGCTCAACACCCGAACGCCCAATCCGCAAACCCGGTAAATAGCGTAATTGAGGGTTCTTGCTGACATCTTTTTGATTAGCTGGTGACACATAGCCTGTTACATGTGCTGTCATCCAGCCTTGCGGATAAATCCGGCGAAAAGATTTATGGAATAATGCACCTTCCAGAACAGGTGATAGAATAGCAACTCGCGCTAATTCGCGCTGGGTAAGGCCTGATTTTACTGTCACTTCCAGAAAATCTGGCTGGTCGGCAATATCTTTTTTGATGCGTTCAATATCATCTGGCGATAAATCAATCAGCTTTTGCACATTTGCCAGCCATCTATCAAGGTCTGCCACCCGCGCCGGAAGCATATTCAGCTCAAACACTTCAGAATTGCCTGCCAGTAATCTGCCATGACTATCAAATAATCTGCCACGCGGCGCAAGCACACGCCGTTTATCAAACTGGTTTTTATCTGAAAGAAGCTGATAATTTTCTGATTGCGCAATCTGCAGCTGGTATAGCCTGCCAACCAACCCTGCGCCAAGCACAAGCTGGCCTGCCCCTATCAGAAATAATCTGCGGGTAATAATGGACGATAATTCTCTTTGTTCTTTGCGCTTTTTCAAAAGTATAACATTGTCTATCTAGAGTTATCACCGAACAGCTGTGACAGGGACGCTGATATAGATGACATTATCACAAAAAAGAACGGAAATAGAAACATCGTGATGCCTGCTTGGAAAAATACTGCGCGCCAGTCAGGGAAGCTAAAATAAAAGACAAAAAATACCGCCAGCCTGAACAGGATATATACCAGCACAATGAGGCAGAAATTAGACCATAATTCTGTAAATTCAACATGTTGCTGGCTAGATAAATTTAATTGTGACAATAGCGCTACAATCATTAATCCAGTTGCACGAACCCCTAACATATCAAAAAACATCATCTCGCCAAAAACGCCCATCAGCAAAATCACTGGCAGTGATAGCAAATGCGGATGGTTAATGCGCATATAGTAGATAAAAGCAATGGTAGGCAGAGGCACAGAGGCATAAAATATTGACCAGGTCGAAAGCGAGCCCTCTAAAAACACCAAAAACAATCCGGCAAGCGCAATTAAAATCTGCGTTGGCAGGGTTGAACGCAAATCAGCAGGACTATCAAGGGGGCTATTCACACTCATCTTTGATGCCTATTGAACAATATCTTTGGTCGTGAACCCTTCTAGCAGGCGGCCACTATCCTGTTCAGGTAACGGGTTATAGAACCGGTCAAAGCCCTTTACATCTGCTTGTACTGAGCCTTCAGGACGAACCAGAATAGACACATAGGACAGCTTTTGTAGCTCAACCACCGGCCTTAGCGTGTAATGCCCGCCTACATCCCCTCTATTTACCCGTCCTACCGGCAGTCCGGGCGGCAACACATCGC
>Ga0181568_10006148_pt1 | contig 10524 bp, 9 predicted proteins | sample 101ome_20_FD_133758 | JGI IMG/M metagenome (GOLD analysis project Ga0181568, IMG submission 133758) | Coastal salt marsh microbial communities from the Groves Creek Marsh, Skidaway Island, Georgia - 101404AT metaG (megahit assembly) | ecosystem: Environmental > Aquatic > Marine > Intertidal zone...
GATAATAAGTTTTCAAACTTTTCTTTATTAAATAACTGAAAATCGATTTTATCTTCAATATTCCAATAATTAAGTTTATTAATAATTTGAATATTTTTTGATATATCAAATTCTATAATTTCCGCAGGCCTTAACTTATAAATATACTCAAATATTGTATTTGGAGATGGAACTACACCATAATCTAAATAATCAACTAAAGACTTATCATTAATTTTTATGTTCCTCTCAAGTAAAGATAAGGATTTTAAACTTGATGAAAAAACTAATTCTTCCTTGTTGTGTGAGTAAAAAAGTGGCTTTTGCCCTAAACGATCTCTAATCAAAAATACTTTTTGAACATTTACATCAAAAAACATTATTGAAAATTGTCCTTCTAATTTTCTTACAAAGTCTAAACCAAAATAAGAAAGTCCATTTAGTACAACTTCTGTATCGCTATGGCTTGAAAAAAACTCAACCCCTTCACTCTCTAGTGTTTTTCTCAACTCTTTATGGTTAAAAATTTCACCATTAAACATTAAAGTTGTATTGAACTTTTTCGAAACCATTGGTTGAGATGCTTTAGGACTTAAATCTAGAATTGCAAGCCTATTAAAGTAAAGAGAGATAAATTTTTCATTTTTACTTGGAAACAATTCATTAATCTTTCCTTCAATAAACTTTGTCTCATCAGGACCTCTGCATTTCATAAAATCATTACACTTTTCTACAAGTTGATTATCAGACATGGTTGATGAAATCTTTCCTAAAAATCCACACATTTTACAAGTTACATCCTTTTTTCTTTATAGGTCAATTTATTAACAAAAAGGGATTTAAAAAAAATTAACAAAAAAGATATTTTAAAATTTAAGTTCAAGAAAGTCCTATCATTTAGAGAATTAAAAATAGTTTTAATTGAATTAACTTTCCACTTATGAGTAAGGTGATATTTTTTATTAAAAAGTTCACGAAATAATTCTTGGTAAATTTCTGAAGTTAAAGACAGTACCCCGGTCGGGGTCCATGGTTTGTGACTACCTGCGTAGTGTATAAATATATTTTCCTTTTTTAACGCTTTGACGGTGTAACCTTTCTCTAAGTCACAATTGTAAAATAAATTCAATACTTTATTAAGAGATTCAGAGCATTCATAATAATTACCATCAAAAAATGAATTTAGTATATCTTGATCCCAAAACTTTACTATTTCATAAAGTTCTAATAACAATTCTCTTAGTGAAATATCTGCTTTTTCCTTTTTCCACATTTTTAAATCAATAAACATTACCCCTGCATTGAAATAATTATTGCTTTTCATATTTAAATTATTAAATAAATCCCTACTTTCTGTGTCTTTAAATATTTCTGTTTTAACACCAATAGTTTTTTTGTTTTTTGACATATGTTCAAAAGTTTTAATAATCTCATTTAAAGGATTTTTAACACAAACCACATCAGCATCTAAATAAATAATTTTTGATAGAGTTTCTGGTAAGTAATCATCCATAAAGAGTCTGTAATACGTTGCTTCGGAAACATGAGAATTGTTTAAATTTGGGAAATTTTTAACATTTTTATTAAATTTAAATATATTTATTGACTCTAAATTTTTGTGATTCAATACTTTCCTTGGTAAAAATGAAGGGTCAGTATTAGTTTTATGAATTATAAATATAGATATAGGTTGATTCATATTCTGTAATAAAGAATATATTGATACTGATAGTTGGTAATTATAGTTTTCGTCCAAACAATACAGAAAATTTTTCATTACATTCATATTAATAACTTAACTAATAAACTTTTATTCATTAACATCTAAAGGTAATGAATAATGAGTCTGTAATAACTATTTGTGGCGAATATCCGTCAGATTTTAAAAAGATTGACATAGATAGCAATCCAAATTTTGTTTTTATAAATGACCCTGAATTTGAGATTACTAACGTATATGATCAAGATGGAAATGTGGCTTCAGTAAACTCTTTTTTGGAATGTGAGCACTATGTAACTGGAGGGTGGGATGTCATTCCTTTACAAAGATCGGAATACTTTTATTACGATGTCTTACAAGTTTTTTCTTTAGTTGCAGTAGTAGTTGCAATTTTGGTGCAAAAATTTAATAAAAGAGTTTTTTAATGAATACACAGGTTAAAGAAAAGGTTTTGCTATTAAAAATTATCATATTATTAATTCTTGTAATCGCACCTTGGTCAGTTTCAAATTTAAATGATGGTATCGCTCCAGAAAAAATTACCTCTGATCTTAGATTTTATGAAATTAATACTTGCAGTATTTCTTTAATAGAATTTCTTGCAAAAAACATTAATGTCATATATCAAGACCACTACAAAATTCGGTTTAATAGTTACTCTTCTATATATTGCTTTGGTCAAATTACTGGCATTGATCAAATTAACCATGAATTCTATATTTCAATTGGTGCAAATACAATTTTGAGTTTATTTATTCAATCGATTTTTTGGATTCTTTTAATTTCGCTTATAAATAAGAATAAAGAATTGTTAAAACTAAAAATTATAGACTACATCTCAATAATATTGACTTCATTACTAGTAGTTATTGGAATTTATGCTGAGAGTAGATTTTACTCAAAAAACTTATATTTTGTTGACTTAAGTAAAGGCGACCAGTACATTAACTTATTTTGTTATTTCTTTTTTATAAATTACTTTTTATATATTGTGTTGATAAATAGAAGCGAAAATGTTAAATATTATATTCCATTCACTTTCATATTCATGATGCTTTTCAACGGATTAAACTTGTATCTACCCGTTTTGTTTTTCTGTATGTACGGAATTAGAGAATTGCTTAAAAAAAATATCTCAAAAAAATATGGTTATCTTCTTTTCTTTTATCTTGCAATCTGGTCATATCAAGCAATCGGTGAAAACTTTTATCTTAAGCCCGACAAAATAAGAGGGTTAACTAGCACCTCTTATAACTTTTCATCAAATATATTTTGGGGTGTTGTGGTATTTACACTGGTAATAGGTGTCGTTAAATATTTTCAGTCATCAAGTAAATCATTGGAATTAGAAAAAATTCAATCTATTACTCTCTTTAGTGGAAGTATATTGGTAATCGTTGGATATTTATCTTCAGCGTTTCCGGCAGTAAACTTTTTCACATATTATTACTCTGGCTTAACTAAATATCCAACTCTTAACCAAAATTTATTTCAATACAATGAGTGGGGGGAGAAAATAGCTTGGAGAGGGATGTACCCAAGTGCAGAATCGTCAGGTGAATTATTTGGATTAGCAATCTTGCTTGTCGGGTTATCTTTTTTAAATACTAAAAAGATGTATTTTGTTGATTCTATAAATATAATTTTTTGTTCAGTTGGATTATATGCTTCAAACAATAAGACTTCATTTATACTTTTAATTTTTTGCTTAATATATAAATTTATAAAAACTTACAAATTGAGGAGGGAACTTTTAATACTTCTTATTTTTGCATTTATTCTTATGGTGACTTTCTTTGTTGGTTTAGACAATCTTTCACTAGATTTTAGTTTTACATCTAACAATATGGTTGGTTCTGGGTATGCTTATAGCATAGAAGACAACCGGTCTTCAGCTATAGAGTATCTACAGAATTTATCTGAAAATGGTATTCTCAATTTTTTCATAATTTTAATTAGCTTGGTTTCATTTTTTATTAATAGGTCTGAATTGTGGGGTTTGTTTTTTGCTAGATATAATCCAAACTTTGCAGAGTTTCTCTTTGGTAGTGGATCATTTAATCTTGCTAAGCATTATGGAGAAATAAAACTTTTAGAAACCAGAAGTTTTCTTTTGCCTCACTCGAGTTTGTTAAATATATTATTATATTTTGGGTTTTTAATATTAATTTTTTTTGTATTATATTTTTTAAGCAAAATAGTACAAACTAAGAAAACTAATATTGATTTATTTTTAATCTTAATATATATTTTTGTAAACCTCATCAAAAGCGATTCGGTCTTATATATCTCGACGTTGTTAATTTATTTTCTTTTATTCTTTAGCAAAATATCTACCAAGCGAAAATTTGTTAATTCACTAGAATAAACCTGAGGTTCTATAGTTTGAAAGTATTAGTTTTTGGAAGTAATGGTTTAGTTGGAAATGCTTTAAAAAGAAAATTTTCACAATCTGATGAGTATATTTGTTTGTTTTCAGCAAGGGAAGATACAAATCTTTTTTCTTTTGAAGATACGAAGAAAACAATTTCACAATTTAATCCCGACTTAATAATTAATGCTGCCGCTAAAGTTGGTGGAATTTATGCCAATGACACACAAGGCACTGCTTTCCTAATTGAAAATTTAAAAATCAACATTAATATTTTAGAATCAATAATTGATTCATCAAATATATCGCTAATTAACTTGGGAAGTAGTTGTATTTATCCACTTAATGCTGCAAATCCTATTAATGAAGACAGTTTTATGGGCGGCGTCCTTGAACCTACAAATTCTCCTTATGCAATGGCAAAACTTACTGCCATAGAGCTTGGTAAAACTTTAAAAAAAGACTTTGGTCACAAGATAATTAATTTAATGCCTACAAACTTATATGGTCCCAATGATAATTTTGACAATTTAAATAGTCATGTCATACCTGGCTTAATGTCTAGAATGCATCAATCTAAACTTAAGGATGATAAAGAATTCTTTATTTGGGGAACAGGAAACCCTCTTCGTGAATTTTTATACGTTGATGATTTAGCCGAAGCGATTGAATTTATAAGTAAACAAAATCTTGATATAGATTTGCTAAATGTTGGCAGCGGTTCAGAAATAAGTATTAAAAAACTTGCTGAAAAAATTAAAAATACAATCGAATATAAAGGTGAATTAAAATTCAACTCTAAAATGCCGGACGGAAACCCTAGAAAGCTCTTAGATAGTACTTTAATTAATAAATATGGGTGGGTTCCAAAAGTTGATTTAGACAAAGGATTAAAAAATACTTACACTTGGTATTTAGAAAACTTTTAGCCTTCCCAGGTTTTAGAAATTAGATTTTTATCTAATAAAACTTTTTCTTGTTCTGCTAAGTTTAAGTCGGACTCTACCATCATTTTTGCTAGGTCTTTAAAAGAAACCTTCGGAGCCCAATTTAAATTTGTCTTAATTTTTTTGGAATCTCCTAAAAGATGCTTTACTTCGTTAGGTCTTAAATATTTTTCATCAACTTCTACATATTCTTTCCAATCAAGATTTAGTATTGAAAAAGATTCTTCTAAAAAATCTTTGACACTGTGAGCTTCTCCAGTAGCAACTACCCAATCATCAGGATTGTCGTGTTGCATCATCAACCACATTGCTTCAACATAATCACCTGCAAAACCCCAATCTCTTACAGCATCAAGGTTTCCTAAATATAATTTATTTTGAATTCCATGATAAATTCTTCCTAAAGCTCTAGTTATTTTTCTAGTTACAAATGTTTCACCTCTAAAAGGAGATTCGTGATTAAACAAAATGCCATTAACACAAAACAAATTATAAGAATCTCTGTAAATTTTTGTCATATTGTGTGCAAAAACTTTACCAGCTGCATAGGGGCTTTTTGGATCAAATAAAGAATTTTCGTTTAAAAATTCTTCTGTTCCTCCACCATACATTTCAGAAGAGGATGCTTGATAATATTTTATTTTTGAGTTAGAGTTTTTTATTGAATCAAGAAGAGAAACAGGCCCTGCTGTGCTTGTAGAAATTGAGAACTGAGGATTCTTGAACGAAACAGCAACATGAGATTGAGCTGCAAGATTATAAACCTCATGAGGCTGAATACTTTGGATTAAGCCATTTAGTGATGAAGGGTCTAATAAGTCTGAATAATATAAATTAATTAATTTATCCTCAGAATATTTCGACATCAGACTTTCAATTCTGCTGGTATTGAAAGTGGAAGATCTTCTTATGGTGCCGTGTACTTGATAACCCTTTTCTAGCAATAATTTACTTAGATAATAACCGTCCTGACCTGTAATTCCTGTTATAAAAGCTTTTTTCATATCATTTTATTTTAATGTGTAGTTTTCAGTAAAATTCTATTTTTATTTTTTTATAAATTGGTTACCAATGAAGTAGTAAAAGATTAAGGGAAAGTGTGAATTTTCCATCGAACTGTCAAACATTGAAACAAAAATTACGGGTAATATTACTTTTAAATAGTCTAAAATATTTTTTTTGTCAATTGCTGAAGTTATTTTCCAGTAAAACAATAAAAATATTAGCAAGTGTAAAACTCCCCCTCTTAAAAAAATTGTTAAAAAATAGTTGTGGACATGCTCATTTAAGCCGTCTAAACCCCTTCTGTCATTACCGTAACCGGTATTGTCCTCTAAAAAAACAGTTAGTTTTCCTATATAACCTGCTCCAAGTAGTAAATCATTGGCTTCGGCATTGTCAACTATTGCATCTTGCCAAAGCTGTAGACGCCAATTAAGGTTTCCATCTCCTGAGTAAATTCTTTTTTCAGAAATATAAAATACAGGGTAATCTTCCTTATATTTTGAAAATTTGTACTCTCCCAGAGTCTTAAATGCACTTGGAATTTGTTCTATTGTTGTTTCTGAAAACTCAACTACTACGTATCTTTGTGATAACAATGTTGAAACTATTACGAGTACGATCATCAAAAAGTAGATAGCAATTCTTCTAAAATTAAAAATTACTAAATACTCTCTGTGAAGATACAAATGTACAAGAATAAAAAAAAGTGTAGCAAGAAAACCGGCTCTACTTTTGTAAAGCATCAATGGCAGAAAGAGAGATGAGTTAAGCAAAAACAGTTCAAATATTTGATTTCTATTTTTGCTAGAGAAACTAATTAAAGTGTTGAGCACTATAAAGTTTAAGACTATATCAGAACCTTTATGAGGTTCATATTTGTCAGAGAGTGAAAGAAATAAATTTACAATTGTATCAGGAAAATCGAATACAGCTACATAAAATATGCTCAGTAAAATTACTTCAACAAAAATTAAAGTGATCATTCTTTTAATTTGAAATTTTGGAATGATTGTTCCAAGAAATAAAAATCCTACTGACCAAATATATGAACTTGCTTTATATGTATATAAGTTCAAAAATGATGATTTTGTAATTAATGACGTAAAAACAAATAAAACAATCATTATTTGTAAAACCGTTATTATCTCTGAAATGTTTTTACTAGGAAAGTAGCTACTTAGAAACAACGAAAATATTAATGCTATGGCCGATACCGCCATAAATATCTCGCCAATTCTAAAGTCAAAAATATAAATTCCAAGAAATGACCTTGAGAAAATTATCGACAACGTAATAAAAGTTAAAGTAATGTATATCACAAAATTACTTCTTATTACCTTATTTAGGAGGTTATTTTTAATGCTCATATCCTATGGTTTAATCAATTTATATTGATCATCAATAAGCTGATTATTTTTTAGGATCATAATTATTGCCCACAAGCACAAGACTGTACCATGAATATCTGCATAATCTTTTCCTTCACTTATTTTTACTCCGTAATAATGAGTTTGAGACTTATTATTAAAATATGAAAACCCTTTTTCAACAGGTTTATAAAGCTTTTCAAGTACCTTTAATATTTCAAGCATTAAATTATTTACTTCATTTCTTTTGTGATTACTTTGCTGTGAACATTTAAACAAAACGTAAACAAAGTCAACAATATCGCAGCCTTCTTCGATAGGATTGTTTTGTAAACAAAAATCTATTAATTTATCTGGGTAATGAATTTTTTCATCTAACCAATCTAATCCAGAAATAACTTTCATTGCTCCATTTATTATTTCCCTGTTGTTGTTTGGATTTTTATTAAAATATGAACCAGTTTCTTTGTCAACTAAGCCGTTAATAAATTGAATTAGTGTGGTTGAAAAGTCTCTATCTAAAGTTTTTGAATATACACAATATGAAGAGTATTGTGCTCCAGCATTCCATGGATTGCTCCAATCTAGACTATTAAGTTTATTAAGTACATCTTGACTAGATAATTCTGTTGGATAAGGTTTTATACTTTTATGACCGATTTGTTGCAAGGTAGAAATAGCTTGTTTTGTTTCAGCGTTTATTGCTTTAGATAATTTTTGCTTATTTGAATCATAAGTTTTATTTGAAAAATTGTTCAAAAAGATTTTTACACCATCTTCGATATAGCCTCTAACATTTTTATTTTTATATGAACGGAGCATAACATCATCAATAAAAGAATTGGCTGGAAAACTGTCTACAGTTTTTTGATAACTGTTGATATATTTTGCCCAATTATCTAAATGTTTCTTGTTCCTAAAATCAGATCTATTTAACATATACTCTATTTTTAAAGCGTAGGTACTGAACCCAAGGTTTAAGGTTTTGCCGTATATTGTCAAGCCTTTTGTACATGGGAGATATTCAAAGTCGTTTCCTTTTTTTAAGCTATCTAAGAAATCTCCTGTGTTTTCTATAACATCAATATATTTATTAAAATTTTTCATTTTTTAAGTGCCTTTTTTACAATACTACTTAAATAACTCTTTAGATTTATAGAAAACAATTTTCTAAAATATTTCAAAATCTTATTTTTCATTAAATAAAAATATTTTTTTTGGTAATTTATCTTATGTTTATCAACTTGTAGTTTTTTTTGTTCAGCAATATCATTGAAAAGTTTTAAAAAGTCACTGCACATTTTTTCTGAATTAAAAGGATATACTTTAAGTTTTTGTATATACACTTCATATTGATTTTTTATCAAACTTATATTTTCTTCTAAATTATTATTATCAAAACATATTCCAAATCCTTCACAGTATTCTGGAATTCCGCCACTATCTTTATACAAAATAGGCAGTCCGCATTGAGCTGCTTCAATATGATGATTTCCGGAAGGTTCGTTAATTGATCCAGTAATGTAAATATGGTGTCTTTTTAATTCTCTCGCAAGCTCTTTCCCAGCTATGGGATCTACTAGATTTGTATTCCTAAATTGAAAATTGCTTGGAATATTACCTATATAAGTAAACTCGATTTTATTTTTCCAATATTCATTATCTAGAAGTTGGTCGATATATTCATAAACGTCAAATCCTTTATTTTTATGTGAACTCCAGTGATGAGTTACGAGTTTTAATTTGCTACCCTCCTCCCAAATTGATAAATCTAGGTTGTTAAAAATTTTATTATTTGCACCAGCAAGAATGACTGAAGTCTTATCTCTATCCATACCTATGTCTAAATAAATATTTCTTAACCAAGAACTCACAAAAACCACATGATCTGCAACTTTGCTTGCATCCAGGTAAAAGTTATTAATATTTTCTGTATTTTTTCGTTCATCACATTCATTAATTCTTTGAACCACTGCTACGTTTGGTTTTACAAATTTTTTGTAATTTTTTATATCTTCATGATTAAAAGTTGATGAAGACTCACTTCTGCTTCTAGGATCAGTAAGTAATATTAAATCAATATCTGGTTCAGATAGATCATAAATAACTTCGTGTCCTTTATCTTTTAAAAAATTAGTTAAATTAATTGCAAAAAGATTTCCGCCGCCCCAAGGACCCCTTACTATTCTTGAACCAATACTAACTTTCATTTAAATCTTCCAAAAGTCTTCTAAATTTTTTCATTCCTGTGGGGATTATAAACTCTCTGCTTCTGTCAAAAGCAAAGTCTACATTTGGTTTTGGATTATTGAAATTATCAATTCTAAATATAGACTCCGGGGAAAGTATCTCCGAAGCAACACCAACATCAGTTGAAACAATTGGAGTTTTTGTAAATGCAGCTTCTATTATTGCTTGTGGCCCACCTTCAATTCGGGAGGAAACTATATATAGGTCTAAAATGTTATACAAATCATTAATTGTTTTAGAATCGGCCATTTCAAAATATTTATATTTTATTTTATTTTTTTCAAAATTATCAATTAAATAGTTCCTATTCTTGCCTGCTAAAACAATACATACATTTTTTAATTCTTGATTTAGTTTTAAAACTATATCTAAAAAAATATCGGGTCCTTTTACCAATTTTGGAGATTTAAGATCAGAAGATTCTGTATCTCTTTGAAAGCTACCAATTAAGTATTCGTTCTTTTTAAATTTAAAATTATTTCTTAATGTCTCTTTGTCTTTTATATAAAAAAAATTTTTTTGATTTACCCAAAATGGAATAGATGTTATTTTTTTATCGGTCAATTTTTTTAATTGTTCCTTAGTTTTTAGTGAAATTACATGATATTCGTTGACAAATTGATCTAAGTTGTAAAAATTTTTTTCATCAAAATTATCAAAATCAAAATGATAATGCGAGCAAAGAACTTTTTTCCCTTCTAAGGTTTTTTTAGGAATTGAATTCCAAGTCCAAGGAGAAATTATCCAAAAAATATTACTTTTATATATGTAGTTTGTTGATATGTCCTTGTTATTTTTGTACCAATCTTTTCTGACTCTATCTATTATCCAAGATTCTTTTATTTTATTTAGAAATACTTTCATCGATTTATTTAATATTAACTA
>Ga0181568_10006149_pt1 | contig 10524 bp, 9 predicted proteins | sample 101ome_20_FD_133758 | JGI IMG/M metagenome (GOLD analysis project Ga0181568, IMG submission 133758) | Coastal salt marsh microbial communities from the Groves Creek Marsh, Skidaway Island, Georgia - 101404AT metaG (megahit assembly) | ecosystem: Environmental > Aquatic > Marine > Intertidal zone...
CGTCCTGCGTGAGACTGCTGCCCAGTTTGAGAAACCTGTACTGCTGTTTTCAGGGGGGAAAGACTCGATCGTGATGACTCATTTGGCTCGAAAAGCATTCTGGCCGGCTCGAATCCCATTCCCGCTTTTACACATTGATACGGGACACAATTTTCGGGAGACGATCGATTACCGTGATAAACTGGTGAGTGACATTGGGGCTAATCTGGTGGTCGGTTCCGTTCAGAAGGCTATTGATGAGGGTCGGGTGTTTGAGGAAAAAGGTCAGAACGCGAGCCGCAATGCGCTTCAGATCCAGACTTTGTTGGATAGCCTGGAAGAAGGTCAATATGACGCCGCTTTGGGAGGAGGGCGCAGAGATGAGGAAAAAGCCCGGGCCAAAGAGCGGTTCTTTTCCCATCGGGACGAGTTTGGTCAATGGGATCCCAAGAATCAACGCCCAGAACTTTGGAACATCTTTAATGGCCGAATGAGCCCAGGAGAGCATTTCCGGGTCTTCCCGCTCAGCAATTGGACGGAAATGGATGTGTGGCAGTACATGAAGCGCGAGGACATCCCGCTGCCGAGCTTGTACTTTGCCCACGAAAGAGAAGTGGTGATCCGAAACGGAACCATACTCGCGGTTTCTGAGTTTGTACAACCGCGCGAGGGTGAAAACGTTGAGACCCGTAAGGTTCGATTCCGGACGATGGGCGACGCGACCATAACCGGGGCGGTTGATTCAAACGCGAACACGATGGACTTGATTATAGAAGAAGTGGCTGCGGCAAGAGAGACTGAAAGAGGAAACCGGGCGGACGACAAGCGGAGCGAAAGCGCTATGGAAGACCGGAAAAAACAAGGCTACTTCTAACCGGGGAATTTTTGAGAATGACTACAGAAGAGAAATCCGCTGTTAGCGGCTATTTGGATATGGACTTGCTGCGTTTTACGACAGCTGGCTCGGTTGATGACGGAAAATCCACTTTGATAGGGCGGTTGCTCTATGACTCGAAAGCCATTTTCGAAGACCAGCTTGAGGCGATTGAAAAGACCAGTGAGCAGAGGGGGGACGAAAATGTGAACCTGGCGCTTCTCACGGATGGGTTGCGGGCGGAAAGAGAGCAGGGGATTACCATCGATGTAGCCTATCGTTACTTTGCCACTCCTCGGCGAAAGTTCATTATAGCAGATACTCCGGGGCATATTCAGTACACTCGAAATATGGTGACCGGCGCATCTACGGCGAATTTGGCGATCGTACTCGTAGATGCGAGGAAAGGCGTCATCGAGCAAACCTGCCGTCATTCGTTTATCGCAAATTTGCTTAGAATTCAGCATGTGGTCATTGCGGTGAACAAGATGGATTTGGTTGATTGGAGCGAGGAGCGTTTCGAGGAAATCAAAGAGGAGTTCCGAAAGTTCGCTTCGCGACTGGGTAACATCGTAGACGTAACCTTTATCCCTATCAGCGCCCTTAAAGGTGATAACGTCGTAGATAAATCTGAAAACATGCCTTGGTATCAAGGTCCCTCGCTTTTGTACCACCTGGAAACGGTCTACATTGGATCCGACGAGAATCACGTGTCCGCGAGGTTTCCCGTGCAGTGGGTTATACGGCCTCACAGTGATGAATACCACGATTTTAGAGGCTATGCGGGTAGAATCGGAGGGGGCGTTTTTAAACCGGGCGACGACATCATTGTACAGCCCTCGGGCTTTGGGGCGAAGATAAAGGCCATCCATACGATGGATGGTGAATTGCAAGAAGCCTTTGCTCCCTTGAGCGCGACGATTACTTTGGATCGCGAGATTGATATCAGTCGGGGTGACATGATTGTGAAAGCCAACAATCCTCCCGAAGTGGGGCAGGACATCGAGGCAATGGTGTGCTGGTTCAGTGATAAGCCACTCAATGGTAAAGGGAAATTCATCCTCCGGCACACGACGAAGGAGACCAAAGCCATTATCAAAGATGTTAAATACAAGGTCGATATCAACACGCTCCACAAGATCGAGGATGATCTTGAGTTTCGCCGCAATGATATCGGTCGAGTCTCGCTGCGAACCGCCGCTCCGCTTGCCTATGACTCGTACAAGATCAACCGAACCTCGGGCTCATTTATACTGGTAGACCCCTTCACGAACGAAACGATGGGTGCGGCTATGATTATCTAGGCTACCCCGTAAAGGGTGGGGAATTGCCCTAGAGGACATTTTTGTTTACAAAGACTTTACAAATGGCTTTTTAGCTGGGACTCTGTGTGGATGGATGCTGCAGAGGATATTCCCATGACGATCGATGAAATGGCGGGACGCCTGGAGTGCTCCCGTGGGTGGGTGCAGCTTTCAATTGATGCGGGTTGTCCTCAGGATGCTGAGGGTCGTATCAATATCCGGGATTTTATGTTATTCCAATTGTCGAATATTCACCGGATTCGAGAATTGGCAGGACTGTCTCCGATGGAAGCTGTGGGTGAGCCGTCGGATCTGCGTCCCAATGTGAAAGCGATTTTAACTACCCAGCTCGAATGGCTTCAGGCGCGTTCGACTAAAAGCAGCGTGAAACAGGCGGCTAAAATGGTCTATGACAAGATGCGGACCGTTGAGGATGCATAGGAGTTTAGTTCTGTACCCTCGTAGTCAATACATGGGACTCATGTTGCCCTGACTGGCTCAGTGTAGCGACATCTTGAGCGAAGCGAAATATTTGGTTTTCGTTTCTTTTTTGGTGTTGTGCCAGAGAGGAATCTTAGGTTGGATACCCCAGCCCAGACCCTAAACTAAGTATTATCAACACGATGGACAAAAAAGTGATTGCTGTAATTATGGGAGGCGGTCGCGGTTCACGGCTGCATCCCCTCACGAAAGAACGCTGTAAACCTGCGGTCCCTTTAGCGGGAAAATACCGTTTGGTCGACATACCGATCAGCAATTGCCTCAATTCTGAGATCAATCGGATTTATCTCCTGACTCAATTTAATACCGCATCGTTGCATCGGCATATCCAGGAAACCTACCGTTTTGACCCCTTTGGTGGGGGAACCGTAGATATACTTTCAGCGGAGCAGACGGAGAAGGGCGACAGTTGGTATCAAGGGACTGCAGACGCGGTCAGGCAAAATATTCATCACTTTGCCGATGGGGACTATGACTACATTCTCATCCTGTCGGGAGATCAGTTGTACCGAATGGACTTTCGGGAAATTCTCAAAGAGCACATTGATTCGAAAGCGGACGTAACCGTCTCGGCGATTCCGTTTCCCGTTTCCCAAGTAGAAGGTTTGGGACTGATGAGGGTGAATGACGACCTAGAGATTTCGGAATTTGTAGAAAAGCCGACTGATCCGGATGTCATTGATGGTTTGGCGATCTCCGATTCAATCGAGTCGCGACTCAAAACCAAGTCTAAGGGTGAAAAGCGCTGCCTAGCCTCAATGGGTATATACGTTTTCAATCGAAGCACGATGGAAGAGGCGTTGAGTAGCGATGCTACTGACTTTGGCAAAGAAGTGATTCCGGGGTTACTCGGAAGCCGGAAGCTCAATAGCTACGTGTTCGAGGGCTATTGGGAAGACATTGGAACCGTGAAGGCGTTTTTCGAAGCGAACCTGCAGTTGGCGGATCCCTTTCCACAGTTCAACTTTTTCTCGGAAGGCAATCCGGTCTACACACGTGCCCGCTATTTACCAGCCAGCAAGATCAACCGATGCTCGATTAACCATGTCATCGTCGGCGATGGCTGCATTATCACCGATTCCTATTTGAAACGTTGCGTGATTGGAATACGCTCGACCCTACGGGAAGGGGCGCGCTTGGAGAATGTTGTAATGATGGGGGCGGATGTCTTCGAAAGCGCTGATGATCGAGAGCGAAACCTCAGGGAAGGAATCCCTGACATTGGGGTGGGTATGAACTGTGAGATCAAGAATGCCATCATCGACAAAGGGGCTCGTATTGGGCACAACGTAAAATTGAATCCTGACGGCAAACTGGATGGCTACTCTAAGGATGGCATTTTCGTTCGAGATGGAGTCATTTGCGTGACTAAGAATGCGATTGTCCCAGACAACACAATAGTTTAGCTTTTGTTTATGAAACGTTTGCTTGTTTGCATAGATGGTTCTCAATACGCACAATCCTGTTGCCGTTACGCGGCTTGGATTTCGAGCAAAATGGATGTCGAGATAGAGGTCGTTTACGTTACGGATTTGAGGCAATTTGAAGTGCCGTTTGTAGCCGACTTAAGCGGAAGTTTGGGGCTCCAGCCGTTTCAGGCAGTAATGGGTCAGCTTCAGGAGCTGGAAAAAGAAAAGTCAGAAGTCATCTTGGCCCAAGCGGCCGCCCAGTTGGAAGAGAGCGGTTATTCCGATACGGTAAAGAAGACTCACAAAACAGGATTCCTCGTTGATAGCCTCAAGGAGTTGGAAGAGGGGACCGACATGATCATTATCGGCAAAAGAGGGGAAAATGCGAATTTTGCTACCGAACATCTAGGTTCTACTATGGAGCGTGTCGCGAGGGCCGCTACGAAACCCTGTTTTGTCGCCTCACGGGAATTCAAAGAAGTATCCCGTGTATTGATTTCCTATGACGATGGACCCAGTTGCCGAAAGGCGGTCGATTTTGTGGCCCAGTCCGGATTGTTCTCGGACGCTGAAATCCACTTGGTAACAGTCAGCCCAAATGAGGAGGAAGAGGGCAGTTTGAAGGGATTGAAAAATGCGGAGGCAATCCTGGCGGACTCTGGACATTCCTTAACTTGCCAAATGTTGCATGGGGAAGCCGCTCCAACTGTAATTGAGTATGTCAACGCCAAGGAAATCAATTTGCTTGTGATGGGCGCCTACGGTCATAGCCGTATCCGCCAGCTGATTTTGGGAAGCTCCACAACCGAATTGCTTCAAGGCTGCCAGATACCGACGTTGCTTTTCCGATAGCATGCCCCTCATCGTGGTATGGGATTGCCAGCGCTATGGGCTGATCTGAAGCCGGATAGCGCGCATTTCTGTAATTCGTCACTCGATACTGAGAATTTTTTCGTTTCGCCCTCGGTTTCTATGAATCGATTGTCGTTTTCCCAGCTGCCAACATTGAGCGATCTTTGCAGGGTATAGTTTGAATCTGGATCCGCCGCCCATGTTGTGATGATACTCAAATTGTGTACGGAGATTTCAAGATTTGGCACTTCTATCTCTCGGTGCTCGGCTGATAGATTGTAGTTATCTTGTGGATTCCAAACAACTAAAACGCTTTGTCTTGTAACATTTGCCTCTCTCTGCTGCGGGAATTCTAGTTCTCCTCCGGAAAACGAAATCGAGTACATTCCATCATTTTGAATAGGAATGGCGTATCCACCCGCATTTCCAGTTACGGCAAAATAGACTCCTTCATTCGGTTTTACCGTGACTTCGTTAAGACCTTCGCCGCTATCGTATCGACTATTGCTGTTCTGGTCTGTCCAAACTGTTCCGACTAGGAACTTATTGTAGTGGTCTGTTTTTCGTGTATCCGCTCTAGCGTAAGTTATACTAGTCACAAGAGGCCCGACTCGGGTCATTGTATCGGTTTCTGGAGCCATGCAGATACCTATGTTGGTTAGAGGGCTGTTCCCGCTGTTTATAAGGCTGCGTCGATGACCACGTCCTGGTTGCATCCCATCACCGGAGCCGCCGTCGCCACCCCAGTCGATATTGAATCCGGCGTGCCCGTAAAGAGCGCTTTTCGTAAAGCTAAAAACACTAGCGCCTGCGCTGTTGTAGCTAAATCCAGCATCTTTAACTTTATTGAATTGGTCGTTATGATCTTGGGCGTCTCTTTCAATAAGGTCGAGTGAGTGCGCAAGAGAACCTAGGTAGATGTGTCGATCGAATGCTGCGGGTTGCCTAGGATGTGTCTCAGAAAATTCATCGCGTAGCACCTCAAGATCAACTCCGAAATATCTAATCGCGTTTTCTACAGATGGATCGCCTGTATTCGAAAGAAAGATACCTTCAGCTGTCGGATTGGATCGAGCTCGGTTTGTTAGCCACAACATTTCTTGTTCGTTCCCATCCGGATGTGAACCGTCACTTGTTTTATGATAGATCCACTCGAGGGTTGGTTCTGCGGCGATATTGAGACCGGAGTCCCTCTCCGACTCTTGCGAAATACCTAGACTGATCTCAGGAGGATTCTCATTCGGAGCAAACTGAGCGAATGCAAGAGGGTTGAGTATGAATGGGCATAGAAAAATCCCATTTAGAACGATTGAACAGCTTCGTGCCTGCATCCACATGTTGGATAGAAGTACTCCTGAGATCAATGGAGGACTCAATGCCAATGCTGGGGTTCTGGCTAGCGGAGATCCGTTTCAATATAATTTAAACGGCTAGTACGGGTAGGGTACGATTTGAGTACCAAGGGGCGCGTGAAGGATCTCAGGTTTTAAGCAATTGTATAAAAAGCGAGTTTCGGGAATTTTGGCAATTATCTCATGCTTGCTGGCCGAACTTTTCTGGGCTTCCAACGACTGGGCTTTGGCGTTTTATCCTGTGGCTTAGTGGGTGAACTGCTTTTTTGATTCGCGTCTGATCTCCCGCTGCCATTTCGTCCGGTTTCGTTGCGTTGTGACTTTTTATGCCGACTGGGACGACGACCATTCGCACTCTGATTGGGGTGTGCTCGATTATTCGAGCGAGAGTGAGGGGGCCTCGTACTGGATAAGCGTTCAACCTCTATATTGTCGCCATCTTCTTTGTATTGAAAAAGTGGAATGCGCTTTTTTAAAAGCTTTTCGATGGCAAAAAGGTATTCGGATTCTGTTTCGGAAACAAGCGAGATAGCTTTACCGGATAATCCAGCTCGACCGGTCCTCCCTATTCGATGCACGTAGTCCTCTGGAATGTTCGGCAATTCGAAATTCACAACGTACGGAAGGGAAACGATATCTAGTCCTCGAGCAGCAATATCGGTGGCGACCAGTACGCGTACTTTATTTGCCTTGAAGTTGGCGAGTGCCCGCTCTCGGGCTGATTGACTCTTGTTCCCGTGTATTGCGAGCGCGGTAATTCCATCTTTGTTAAGCTGGGTTGTAAGTCGATTTGCCCCGTGTTTGGTTCGAGTGAATACCAGAACTTGACTCCATTTGCCCTTAGAGATCATTGAGGATAAAGTTGAGCGTTTTGACTTTTGCCCAACTTCGAAAGCTTCTTGATCTACACGGTCTGCAGTGGCATTGCGAGGGGCGACTTCTACCTCGACGGGTTCTGACAAAATGGTGTCCGCTAGCTTTTTGACCTCTCGGGAGTAGGTTGCGGAAAAGAGCAGGTTTTGCCGTTTTTTCGGTAGGAGATTGAGGATTTTTTTGATGTCGTGAATGAATCCCATGTCGAGCATCCGGTCCGCCTCATCCAATACAAGGATTTCGATGGCGGAAAGGTTGGCTTCTCTTCTTTGGCAGAGATCGAGTAGCCTACCTGGGGTGGCGACGATGATGTCTAGTCCTCTACGCAGCGCTGTTATTTGTGGATTGAATCCGACACCGCCAAAAATCACTGCGGACTTGAGGTTCAGGCGTTTTCCGTAGTCCACTATGCTCTGATGCACTTGGGCAGCTAGCTCGCGAGTGGGAGCAAGAATCAGTGTCCTTGGCCGCTTGGTCTTGAATTCGCTCTCGGCGAGAATTTGGAGTAGGGGCAGCCCAAAGGCCGCGGTTTTTCCTGTTCCGGTTTGAGCTCCTCCGATAACGTCCTTGCCGGCGAGAATCGCCGGAATCGCCTGAGCCTGGATGGGAGAAGGTTCTGCGTAGCCCTTAGCTTTAACTGCTTCGGTGAGTTCGGAGCGTAGCCCCAGTTGTGTAAATGACATAAGATTCGTGGTCCTTTTCTCGAGCTCTACCATTATGAACAATAGAGAATGAGCCCGATGCTTTGCAGGCGTATTCCAGATCTTACCTAATGGACGAGGCCCACCAGCGGTTCGCTAATGGGCCTCGATGGGTGCAGGGCTTGGATTTGAACCAAGGACCTTCAGGTTATGAGCCTGACGAGCTACCAGACTGCTCCACCCTGCAACACGGGAAATGTTAATTCTTCGGTCTGGTTGAACGAAGAGGGGCGAAACAATCCAAATTCGAAAAGCCTTGTCAATGTCATTCGAGTGGAAAATCGGAAAATTGTAGCAAATTACCGCTTGCCAACAAGGGGGTCGACCCTACGTTTGTCGCTTTTCCAAAAACTGAACCTTAATTGTAAACCATTAAATTAACGTCCAAGGCCATTTTGCGCCTGCACTCACTCTGAGTGTTTTGACGTATTGCATATGAATGTTGAACTAACTGATCTGCTCGAAGCAGGGGTCCATTTCGGGCACCAAGTAAAACGCTGGAACCCGAAGTCTAAGAGCTTCGTGTTTGATCATCGCCAAGGGATTTCGATCATCGATCTCTCCAAAAGCTATAGCGGCCTTCAAGCGGCCTACGATTTTATTGAGGGAGTTGTTTCGAAAGGTGGAGAGGTCCTCTTTGTCGGAACGAAACGCCAGGCTCAGGAGGTTATTCGCGAAGCAGCAGCTGACTGTGGCATGCCATTCTGCGCGAGCCGCTGGTTGGGAGGTACTCTGACAAATTGGCAGACGATTACTCGTAGTATCGCCAAGTACAAGAAGTACCAGAAGATGGAAGCCGATGGTAGCTTGTCCAAACTGCCCAAGAAAGAAGGCTCAGCCATCCGCCGCGAAATGGAGCGGATGAATCGGAATTTTGAAGGAATCGTGAAGATGGAGAAGCCTCCAGCGGCGATGGTTGTAATCGACGTTAAGTACGAAGACATTGCCGTTGCGGAAGCAAAACGCTGTAAAATTCCGGTTGCTGCTTTGGTTGATACCAACTCGGATCCTTCATTGGTCGATTTCCCAATCCCGGGCAACGATGACGCGGTTAAAGCGATTCGCATTATTTTAGAAGTGATTGTAGAGGCAGTGCAGTCGGGACTTTCACAACGACAGGCGCATCAAGAAAGTGCCGGAGTGCAAAAGCCAGTTGCCCTAGCTGCTGAAGAAATGGTGCCAGAAGAAAAAGTAGCGGCACCGGCTGCGGGAGTGGCTGCTTCGGTTTCGGTTCCTGCGTTTGAAGAAGCTCCTGCTGTCGAAGAAGCTCCTGCTGTCGAAGAAGTTGCTGCTGAACCTGAAGTTGCTGCTGAACCTGAAGTTGCTGCTGAACCTGAAGTGTCTGCTCCGGAAGTGACGCCTGAAGAAGCCCCCGCTTCAGAACTTGAGGAAGAAGCAGCGCCTGCGGCAGCTGAAGAAGCGGCACCGGAGGCGGATTCCGGTGATGAATCGGAAGAGAAGAAAAGCGAAGCTTAACCTTTTTCGTCTTCGGACATTTATTAATTTAGAAAGTACTTAAATGAGCATTACAGCAAAACAAGTAGCAGAGTTGCGTGGCCAGACAGGAGCAGGTCTAATGGACTGCAAGAAGGCGTTAACTGAATCGGAGGGCGATCTTGAAAAAGCAATTACGATCCTTCGCAAAAAGGGCATGGCATCGGCTTCGAAAAAGGCAGGACGAGCCACCTCTGAAGGTCTCATCGAATCCTATATTCATTTAGGTGGAAAAGTGGGTGTGCTGATCGAAGTGAACTGCGAGACGGATTTCGTAGCCAAAACCGACGACTTCAAATCCTTTGTCAAAGACCTTTGCCTGCACATCGCAGCCGTGAATCCGATTTGTATCAGTCGTGACGAAGTTCCCGCGGCACTTATAGAAAAAGAACGCGAAATCGCTGCCTCACAAGCGGAAGGCAAACCACCGGCGGCAGTGCAGAAGATCGTGGAAGGCAAGTTGAATAAGTATTACGCAACTGCGTGCTTGCTCGATCAGCCGTTTGTCAAAGATGGAGAAAAGTCAGTGCAGGATATTCTGAATGAGCAAATCTCCAAGCTGGGTGAAAACATGCAAATCAATCGGTTTTCTAGATTTCAAATCGGCGAAGAGAGCGAGGATTGAACAATCTTTCTAGTTTTAATTTTGAAAAGCGATCCAGGTGCCTGGGTCGCTTTTTTTTGGGCGACAGATTCTTCAACGCTTCTCGACGTGTCTTTGAATGTTGGATGCAAGAAAGCCGGCATCTTTCCAGCCGGCTTTCGAGTTAAGTTTTATCGTCCAGGGGACGAGACCGCGATCCTGTTCCTAAAGTGCAAATGGAGTATTGGGTCTGAAGTGATCTTGGAAAGTTTTTTCAGGAGGCGTATTCTTAAACTGGAACGGTACACGCAGCTTCGATTTAACCGGATTCCCGCCTACCATAGCGGGTTCAAATTTCCAGCTGACGGAGCTTGCGGAAATACGATTTGTCGCTTAAGTGATTCGTGAGCTCGTGGCGCTATTTTGCGAAAAGTATCTACCCTGGATTGAGCCATTTAGGTTCGAGGAACTATCTGTTTGGTAGGTAGTCGACACAGATAGACAAGTGGTCTGAGATTCTTCAGATTGAAACTTGCGTTGAAGAGAACGGTGTCTTTGATGCCCCTTCCCAGATGGAGAAGTGCCAGAGTGGTCGAATGGGA
>Ga0181568_10006151_pt1 | contig 10523 bp, 6 predicted proteins | sample 101ome_20_FD_133758 | JGI IMG/M metagenome (GOLD analysis project Ga0181568, IMG submission 133758) | Coastal salt marsh microbial communities from the Groves Creek Marsh, Skidaway Island, Georgia - 101404AT metaG (megahit assembly) | ecosystem: Environmental > Aquatic > Marine > Intertidal zone...
TCTCAAAGGATAGTGGCCTGGCTGCAGGGATTATTTCTTCCACCAGTAAGATGGGGGGAATCCTAATGGATCAATATACAGTGAATCCACGACCTGAAATATTACAAGAAGCAGAAGGTTTCTACAGGGAAAGCCTCTACCATTCCCTCCATCCCAAAGCCCAAACCGCAGGCCTTGCCTTTGCTCTCTTGGGGCTCACAAAACTGTCCCTCACCCTTCAGGAGACACCATTCGCGGACAACAGTAGACTCAGACTTCTCAAAACTGAGATAAAAGGCATATTTAAGGAGTATGGGGATGACGTTAGGGCTTTCGATTTCAATAATGAAGAAGAAAAGAAGAAAGCAATGGATACTTTCAAGAGAATGGGGCTGGATGGAGCCTACAGCTGATCCAGAATCCACAGATATTTCCAATCAACATGTTTATACTCCCAAACAATGTCTGTGGCGAATGGCACTAAGATAAGCCCTATTTTCGCTTTCTGGAAGGCGACACAACCATCTCCTTTCTGGGGCGGGTCAGCAACTGGTAACCCTTGGGTCTTCGCTTGACTGCTCGGGGTTCACTCCTACCGGGACGAATGGGCAAAAGGTCACTGGCAATGCATCGGTAAAGTCCATCCATGGCCATGTTCCTGGCCTTCTGCGAGGAGGCCAGGACAATGGCCCCAACCCAATGCTCGGTACTGTCCCTTGTCCCGGTGAAACTCATCTCCTCCAGGGGTTGTTCCGATAACCTGGATGCTTCCTGCATCAAGTACCGCATCAAGTTGTAGGCCAACAGATGCATGGCCACTTCCTTCTCCGCAATACTTGGGGATTTCCCCTTGAGCAGTTCCATCCCAAGGGTTGTCTTGATGTCGCGGAAGAACACCTCGATTTTCCAACGCCGGAAATACAACATGGCCAAGTCTTCCACCGAGGCATCCATCAACGTTGTGGCGAGGATGAACTCCGTAGGGCGGAACCCCTTAATCCGGACTTTGACCTTTACCAGTCTCACCTCCATCGATTCGGGCAAGCCTTCCCACTCCTCTTCCATGTAATAGTCCGGCCTGGAACTCATGGAAGGGCGTTCCCAGCGTATCACCATATCGTCCTTCCCCTTGGGAAACTTGTACTTTCGGGCTTGGTGCAGGCGGAAGACAGCGTCCGCCCCTTTTGAACGGGCCAGGGCAATGTTCAGGTAGGTCCCGTAAGCACGGTCGGCGACAATGACATCCTCCGGGTTGAGTTGTCCATGGATTCCGTTGCCGAACATACCGGTCTCACTGACATGCAACGGGCTTTTCTCCCATTTGAGCAATGCCCCGTTGGCCAGGTCGAACAACCCGACCAGTTGCATGACCGGGTGGCCGCACCCTGCCTTTTGTTCAGAAGGCTGGGGATAAGACTCCTGGTTCTTCAAGGTGTCGGGCAACTGGCAGGATGTACCATCGACAAGGAGCACACGGCGTCCATCCCAATCCCATTGCTTGTCCTTGCGCTGCGCCAAACGCTGGACGCTTTCTTCCCCCAAGCTTTCCAGCCATGCCGGATCCAGTCGACTGCGGGCTTGGCAATAGGCCGAATCCGAACTGCTGATCTCCGGCAACCCCTTCTTGTGACGGGCTACTTGCACATCGCGTGTCGCACTGCGGCAGGTGCCCCCTTTGAGGACTTGGCCAAAGAACGCCCAGAATGTTGTCGCCCTGTCGAAAACCCGCTTCCGCCCGATTGCCGTCACATTGATGACATCCTTGAACAATCCATACCAGTCACCTGGAGAGAGGCCGCGAAGGTTTTCGGCCTGCTCCTTGAGGCGTTGGGCGGTAGATTTCTTGGCACGTCCACACAGAAAGTGCATTCCAGGTAAATAGCATTCTTTTAATACCATTATAGAGTCATATATAATGACGCCGGTTTGTCTAGCTCAATCCATTTGAAATCCAACGATCAAGTGCCTTATCTTAGTGCCATTCACGTCCGACCCCATCATTTCCCCGCTCGAGAAGAGAACTCTTTTGGGGAGCAAGCTTATCTGAAATTGAGGAATCCTTTTTGCCTGAAGGTAAAAGCATCTTGGATCTTCCGGTTTATGAGTCAAAGATTGCTCCTGCACAAGGGAATCTTTGGTTGAATAAATGTGCAGTTTTACGGAACGACGGGATGGAATTCAGTGAAGTGGTGACCACAAAGGCACATATTCGGTGAAAAACAAAGCAATTTGGGCCAATTTTTGAGGTCTAAACCCATCGCACGAAATCATCCACTATCCCTTTAATAGAGAGGATTGACGCCACACTTGTAACTGCCTTCGTTCTGTGCTTTAGGCAAGAGTGGTTCTATTTGATTAAGGGATTCTTCCAATCGAGGTTGGGGAAACGGGCGAAGTCGGAGTCATTGGAGTAGAGGGTTGCTCGGTTTTCGATGGCGTGAGAGGCGAGTACCGCATCGGAGAGGACTCGGCTGGTGGAATTGGAGTGTTCCATCAATTGCATGACTCGTGAAAAATGATCGGGGCCGGGGAGAAGAATGCGTGAGTTGGGGAGTTCCCTCCAGGAGTTTACGACTTTGGTGGCTTCCTGCATGGTCACAGCTGCGGCTTCCAGGGCTGGATTGGTGGAGATGCGAATGAATCCGAAGAGAATTTCGTGGGGGAAGCCTATGAGCCGGGAGCCGTTGACGGTGTCCTGCCACCATTGGATGGCTTTTTCATGCTTAGGCGAATAAGGATTGTAGGCATAGAGGAGGAGATTCAGGTCGGGTACAATCATGGCTGGAGTTCCTCAAGTGTATCCTGGTCCTCAAGGGAGTCGGCCAATTGATTAAAATTTTCATTTTGCAAATGCTTGGGGAAAGGGGCTTTGAAAAGGGGCTGGATCTGGATTCGGCGTTGGGGAGTTGTTCCAAGTGCTCCTCGAATGGATTCATTGAGAACTCGTTTGAAGGACTTGCCTGTGCGTTTCACTTCTTCCTTTAGAAGGATTTCGGTATCGGGATCAATTGTGACCGTAGTTCTCATTTTGAAATCATGCTTGCAGATAATTTTGCTGTCAAGACAGCATACCTTTGACATGAGTGATGGAATGCATGGAAGAGCATTTGAAGATATCCTCTGAAAAGGGGTTCCAGAATGGACTTGACGGACTGTTTGCCCAAAACATCCTTCCGCATTCCTTTTTTTCAGGGGCCTGAATTTGCAAGATTCCAGCACTGGTCCCCACCAGAGACAAAAACCGAATACCCTCTATAGTATAATATGAGTACGAAAGCACCCAAGGCACAGGGTTTGTATGACCCGAAGAATGAACGGGAAAATTGTGGGATTGGATTGATTGTGGACATGAAGGGACGCCGTTCGCACTCGATTGTACGGGACGCATTGGAAATATGCGAAAACCTGGACCACCGTGGCGGATGTGGTTGTGATCCGATCACTGGAGACGGTGCGGGGATCTTTATCCAATTGCCACACAAGTTCTTCCGCAAAGCTTGTGACTTTGAACTTCCTGGGGAAGGGGACTATGGAGCCGCGTTTGTGTACATGTCCCAGTGTGCGGAGGCCCGCAAGCACGAAGAGGAAGTGGTGGAGGAAGTGGTCGCAGAGTGCGGTCTGGAGTTTTTGGGGTGGCGGGATGTGCCGGTCAAGAGCGAGATCCTGGGGAAAGCCTCCCGGGAGTGTGAACCTTGTACCCGCCAGTTCTTTGTGGGGCGTGGAAATGCAGTGGAGGCCGGTTTGGCTTTTGAGCGGAAGCTCTACATTGTACGCCGGATGTGCAGTTACCGTCTGCACTATGGGCAAGATAATGGGGACGATGATCCGGATTTTCACATTGCTTCGCTCTCCAGCCGGACGATGACCTACAAGGGCATGCTGACGACCTGGCAGTTGGATGAATATTTCCCGGATTTGAGCGATGAGTCGATGGAATCAGCTCTGGCGCTGACCCACTCTCGTTTCTCGACCAACACTTTCCCAAGCTGGCACCGTGCCCAGCCATTCCGCTACCTTTGCCACAATGGTGAGATCAACACCGTTCGCGGAAATGAAAACTGGTTGTATGCCCGCCAAATGCAGATTGCCAGTGAGGCGTTTGGAGACGATTTGGAAAAATTGCTTCCGATCATTCGTGCGGATGGTTCCGACTCCCAGAGATTTGATAATTGCCTGGAGTTTCTCGTGCTTTCGGGCCGGAGCCTGGCACATGCACTCATGATGATGATCCCTGAGCCTTGGGAGCGTCACAAGAGCATGCCACAGTTCAAGAAGGATTTTTATCAGTACCATGCCTGCCTGATGGAGCCATGGGATGGCCCGGCGTCGATCGCGGTTTCCGATGGTGTACAGATTGGTGCAGTGCTGGACCGCAATGGTCTGCGCCCTTCCCGTTACTACGTCACATCAGATGACCGTGTCATTCTGGCCTCGGAGGTCGGTGTTTTGGCAGAAGTGGAATCTTCCACGGTGATCAAGAAAGGTCGTCTGGAGCCGGGCCGCATGTTCCTGGTGGACATGGAAGAGGGTCGCATCATTGACGACACCGAGGTGAAGCAAACGGTATCCGAACAAGCACCTTACGGCGAATGGCTGAAGGAAAATCTTGTCCATATTGAGGATCTTCCCGCCGTTGATCCGGGTGCGGCGGATGACTTTGACACCTTGCTGACCCGTCAAAAAGCCTTCGGCTACACCTACGAGGACATGCGTTTCCTGATCGGACCCAGTGCCGACAGTGGGAAGCAACCTTTGGGCTCCATGGGTAATGATACTCCACTGGCTGTTCTTTCGGACCAGAACCAGCCATTGTATAACTATTTCAAGCAACTCTTTGCTCAGGTGACCAATCCTCCCATCGACCCGATTCGTGAGGAATTGGTCACGGCGTCGGTGAGTTTTGTCGGTTCGGAAGGGGACCTGACCGCACCGGGACCAAAGAGTTGCCGGATGATTCAGTTTGAGTCTCCTCTGGTCGCGAATGCGAAGATCGAGCAACTTCGCAATATTGATCTGCCGGATTTTGCCTCGACCACGCTTCCCATTCTCTTCAATCCATTTTTGGAAAACGAAGAACAGGCGTTGGAATCCGCACTGGAGGACCTCTTCAAGGCGGCAGATGAAGCCATCGAGAAAGGAGTCAATATTCTGATTCTTTCCGACCGTGGAGTCGGAGAGGACAAGGCCGCCATCCCTGCACTTCTGGCCGTAGCCGGATTGCACCATCACCTGATTCGCCGTGGAACCCGGACCAAGGTCTCCCTAGTTCTGGAATCCGGGGAACCTCGTGAAGTGATGCACTTTGCTTTGCTACTGGGATACGGGGCCAACATCATCAATCCTTACCTGGCTCTGGAAACAGCCCGCCATCTCTGTGCGGACGGAAACCTCTCGATTGATGATTCGATCAAAGCGACCGAGAACTTCCTCAAGGCGAACCTGAGCGGCGTGATCAAAACCATGTCCAAGATGGGCATTTCGACCGTTGCGTCCTATCGTGGTGCACAGATCTTTGAAGCCATCGGCTTGAACAAAGCGGTGATTGATCAATACTTTACCGCCACTTCATCCCGTGTCGAAGGCATCGGGATGGATGTCATTGCCGAGGATGCATTGGAAAGGCACACCAAGGCTTACGCTCCCCGTGATGATGAAGATGCAGCTCCACTGGATCCGGGCGGCATTTATCAATGGCGGGCCAATGGCGAACGTCACCTCTTCAGCCCGACGGCGTTGCACAAGCTGCAAAAATCCACTCGTCTCGGCGATTACGACATTTTTAAGGAATATTCCGAGGAAATCGACAATCAATCCAAAGAGGCCTTTACTCTTCGTGGCTTGATGGACTTCAAGTTTGATGAATCCAATGCGATCCCGCTGGACGAAGTGGAGCCCGCCTCTGAAATTGTAAAACGGTTCAAGACCGGAGCGATGTCTTACGGCTCCATTTCCAAGGAAGCTCACGAAGCTCTTGCCATTGCCATGAACCGCCTTGGCGGAAAGTCCAATACGGGCGAAGGTGGCGAGGACATTGATCGTTTTACGAGAGATGACAATGGAGACCTTCGCCGTTCCTCCATCAAGCAGGTGGCTTCCGGACGTTTTGGAGTGACGAGCTACTATCTGGTCAATTCGGATGAAATTCAGATCAAAATTGTACAGGGAGCCAAGCCTGGTGAAGGCGGAGAACTTCCCGGCCACAAAGTGCTTCCTCCAATTGCCAAAACCCGTGGAACGACACCCGGTGTGGGATTGATCTCCCCCCCACCTCACCACGACATTTACTCGATTGAGGACCTTGCGGAACTCATTCACGACCTGAAAAACTCCAACACCAGCTCCCGCATCAATGTGAAGTTGGTCTCGGAAATCGGAGTTGGGACCATTGCCGCAGGAGTGGCCAAAGCGAAAGCGGACGTCATTCTAGTCTCCGGCTATGATGGCGGAACCGGTGCATCCCCACGTTCCTCGATCCAGCATGCTGGAGCTCCATGGGAACTGGGCTTGGCGGAAACCAACCAAACACTGTTGCTCAATGATCTTCGCAGCCGTGTGATTGTGGAAACCGACGGCCAGTTGAAAACGGGTCGCGATGTTGCCATTGCCTGCCTGCTCGGTGCAGAGGAATTCGGATTTGCGACCGCACCGCTGGTGACCCTGGGTTGCCTGATGATGCGTGTCTGTCACAAGAATACTTGCCCGGTTGGGGTTGCTACCCAAAATCCAGAGCTTCGCAAAAAGTTTAATGGTACAGCCGATGCCGTGGTCAACTTCATGACCTATGTGGCGGAAGGCGTTCGCGAAGTCATGGCGAAACTTGGTTTCCGCACCATCAACGAAATGATAGGCCGCTGCGACAAGCTGGAGATGCGTCAAGCCATTGAGCACTGGAAGGCCAGAGGGCTCGACTACTCCAAGATTCTGTTCCGCCCCGATGTAGGGCCGGAAGTCGGCACCTATTGCCAGCAGTCTCAGGATCACCTCCTGGATCAGGCTCTGGACAACCGCAAGATTCTGGAACTGGCACAACCTGCAATCAAAGAAGGCAAGCCTGTTGAAATCAATTTGCCGGTGATCAACACGGATCGTGTAGTAGGCACCATTACGGGTTCAGAAGTCTCCCGCAATCAAGGTCCAGATGGTCTGCCGGAAGATACTTTGAAAATCAATCTGATCGGTTCGGCGGGACAAAGTCTGGGTGCGTTTACCCCCAAAGGTATGACCATCACGGTGACCGGCGATACCAACGATTACTGTGGCAAAGGTCTTTCCGGAGGCAAAATCATTGTACGTCCTCCGCAAGACTCCCCCTTTGTGGCCCACGAAAACATCATCACAGGAAACGTTTGCTTCTACGGAGCCACGGCAGGTGAAGCCTACATTGCCGGAGTGGCTGGTGAACGTTTCTGCGTGAGGAATTCCGGAGTGGAAGCTGTCATTGAAGGCATTGGTGACCATGGTTGTGAATACATGACCGGTGGCCAAATCATCTGCCTTGGTGGCACGGGCCGGAATTTTGGTGCCGGGATGTCCGGTGGAGTTGCCTACATCCATGATGAAGAGGGCGATTTCGTCAGCAAACGTCTCAACGCCGAGATGGTAAATGTTTACCCTCTGATCGAATGTGAGGACGAAGACATTCAAAATGTCCGCAGCAAGATTGAAAAGCATGTGGAGTACACGGGCTCTGTTCGTGGACAAGCCATCCTGGATGACTGGGAAAATCAGCAGAAACACTTCCTCAAAATCCTGCCGCAGGACTATGAACGTGTTCTCATTGCCCTGACCCGTGCTCAAGAGCGTGGTCTGGAAGGGGATGACGCCATTCAGGCCGCTTTCGAAGAAAACGTAAAAGCTGGCCACTAAGACCAGCTCCAAACCGATCACAATTGTAAACCTTTATTCATAAACTATGGGCAAACCAACTGGATTCCTCGAATACGAACGCAACCCGATTGCGGACCGTCCACCACTTGAACGTGTGAAGGACTGGAAAGAAATTCACGAACCTTTTGATCAGGATAAGATTCAAACCCAAGGGGCTCGCTGCATGGACTGTGGCACACCTTACTGCCATACAGGTATGCTGCTCAGTAACATGGCCAGTGGTTGTCCAATCAACAACCTGATCCCGGAATGGAATGATCTGGTTTACAATGGCCGTTGGGAAGAGGCTCTGGAACGTCTGCATAAGACGAATAATTTCCCTGAATTTACCGGTCGCGTTTGCCCTGCACCTTGTGAGGGAGCCTGCGTTTTGGGTGTCATTGAGCCTCCGGTGACGATCAAGAGTATCGAGTGCTCGATCATCGACATGGGCTTTGAAAAAGGTTGGGTGACCCCGAATCCTCCCGAGGAGAGAACCGGTAAAAAGGTGGCCGTTGTGGGCTCAGGCCCAGCTGGACTGTCTGCGGCAGACCAGTTGAACAAAGTAGGCCACAGCGTGACGGTTTATGAAAGAGCGGACCGTATTGGTGGGCTGCTCATGTATGGCATCCCCAACATGAAGCTGGAGAAGGAAGTGGTGCAGCGTCGTGTAGACCTGATGGCCGCGGAAGGCATCGAATTTGTGACCAGTACCGAGATCGGAAAAGATGTATCATCGAAGCAACTGGTGGAAGAGTTTGATGCGGTGGTTCTCTGTTGTGGCGCTACCAAGCCACGGGATCTTCCGGTGGAAGGACGTGACCTCAAGGGCGTCCATTTTGCCATGGAACTGCTGACCCGCAATACCCAAGGCCTGCTGGAAGCGAAGGATGTGACCTCTTTCGACATTGCGGCCAAAGGCAAGAATGTGGTCGTCATCGGAGGTGGAGACACGGGCACGGACTGCGTAGGCACGTCCCTTCGCCATGGTTGTAACAATGTCACCCAGTTGGAAATCATGCCGAAACCTCCGGCAGAACGTGCGGCGAGCAACCCATGGCCCGAATGGCCCAAAGTCTACTGGATGGATTACGGCCAGGAAGAAGCCAAGGAAATCCAAGGCGAAGATCCACGCCAGTATCTGACCGGAACCAAGAAATTTTTAGATGATGGAAATGGAAACCTGAAAGGGCTCATCATTTACGACATCGAATGGAAAGAAGAGAACGGACGGTTTACTCCTACGGAAGTACCGGGCTCAGAACGGGAAATCCCCTGTGAGTTGGCTCTTCTGGCGATGGGCTTCCTCGGACCTGAGGACACCATTGCGGAGGAGTTGGGACTTGAGCGGGATGCCCGCTCCAATGTTCAGGCAGAATACGGCAAGTTTGCGACCAGCATTGAAGGTGTCTTCAGTGCCGGCGACATGCGCCGTGGACAGTCTCTGGTGGTCTGGGCCATCAATGAGGGTCGTGCTGCCGCCCGGGAGTGTGACCGCTACCTGATGGGAGCAACCAAGCTTCCATAAGTTTGGCTTTGGGGAGTGTTAGGCAATAGGACTTATAGGGCCGATGGGTCTTATAGGTGATTGCTTGTGCCCCTTCAGGACACTGTCTTATTTTTGTTCTCTTGACCCAAGGTTATAGTGGTTCTCAAAAATGAATTTCCAATTGTCATGACGAAGTTCTCGGAGGGGCGTTTTCCTAACCGCCTAAAGCACGGGCGGTTAGGAAAACGCCCCTCCAGTTATGGGAGATTGTATAAACACCCTGGGCTTTGGGCGGTTGGGCCTTCAGCCCAAATTATCCAACAAATACCAAATCGAAAAAGGATTGAGCATTCGTTGGAGTTCACGATTTATCATGCCTATAAGCCATACACACGCTAAAGCGTGAACTCCAACAAGATTTAATTTCCTTGTGACCAACCAAACCTTTTTCGATTTGGTATAACTTCGAGGAGGAATGTGTACTTCTGGGAACGCTAAGCCCCAGATAGGCAAACTACCCTTTGCTTTAAAAGGAAATCTTGCTTTTAAAGGAGCAATTACTTTTCTTTACAGAGTTGTTTGCAGCACAGATCATGAAAAAAGTAGATGTAGTCATTGTTGGGGCAGGTTTTGCGGGACTTGCCTGTGGGAAGAAGTTGGCGGAGAAGGGGAGGAGTGTGGTGATTGTTGAGCGGAAAAAAGATTCCGCAACAGAGTACGCATACCACGGGAATCTTTGTGAAGGAGGCATTTGAGAATTTGTCCATTCCCAGGGATTTGGTGAGAGAGATCAGTGGTGTGCGGCTGTATTCGCCATCGTTGAAGCACATTGAGATCCAGTCGTCGGATTACTTTTTTATGGCGACGGATACTCCGGAATTGATGTCGCACTTTTCCAAGGAAGCGCAGAAGTCTGGCGTTCAGGTTTTGTACAATACGCCGTATAGCCATGCTTATGAAAAAGGGGGAGAAATCATCCTGGAGGAGCAGGGACTGGCCTGCGATTATCTGATTGGTTCTGATGGACCGAGATCCTGTGTTGCCAGGGATTTCAATCTGGGAACCAATGAAAAATTTCTGGCTGGAGTGGAGGCGGAGTTCAGTGAGGCGGATCTGCCGGATCCAAATGCGTTCTATTGCTTCCTCAATAATCAGTTGGCTTATGGATATCTGGGCTGGGTGGTGCCCA
>Ga0181568_10006153_pt1 | contig 10520 bp, 9 predicted proteins | sample 101ome_20_FD_133758 | JGI IMG/M metagenome (GOLD analysis project Ga0181568, IMG submission 133758) | Coastal salt marsh microbial communities from the Groves Creek Marsh, Skidaway Island, Georgia - 101404AT metaG (megahit assembly) | ecosystem: Environmental > Aquatic > Marine > Intertidal zone...
AGGCCATCAACAATTGAGGTCCCGCGTCGAACCCGAGCGAGATCGAGCATTGAAGGCGTTCCCACCATGAGTTAAGTCTGCCATCTGCGAGTCATGAGTGCGAGATCGACGGCACTACCGTCAAGGTATGGCACTCATCAGCGTCGAGGAGTTAGCGGCACGAATTGGGCGAGGTGATGATGACCTCGTGATCTGCGACGTGCGGTTCGATCTTTCAGATCATGACGGTGGCCGCCGCGATTACAACACCGCACACATCGCCGGGGCGCGGTTTATCGACCTGCACCACGAGCTCGCAGAACACGATGGCTCATCACCAACCGGCGGCGGGCGGCATCCGTTACCCACCACCCAGCAATTCGCTGAAGTGCTTGAACGCAATGGTGTCAGCCCCTCTTCATTCGTCGTTGCCTACGACGATGCTGGGGGTGCAGTCGCCTCACGATTGTGGTGGATGCTTCGTTCGATCGGACATCAACGTGTAGCGGTGCTCGACGGCGGGTATCCCGCATGGCTTTCAGCCGACCATCCCGTTGAAGCACACACTCCTGCGGTCAACAACTCAACGTATGAGGTTCCTCCTCATTGGGCAGGGGTCGTCACCGCTGATGAGGTTGTCGCCGCCATCGACAGCGGCCGAACCGTCATCGACTCTCGGGCGGAGGCCCGATATCGAGGCGATACCGAACCACTCGACCCACGGGCCGGCCATGTTCCTGGTGCACTCAACCTCTTCCACGGCGGCAATCTCGGCGAAGACGGGCTTCACCGTCCGGTGGCCGATCTTCGAGGGCGCCTGAACTCGGTCGACCTTGGCCAACAGCCAATCGTCTACTGCGGTAGCGGGGTCACCGCCTGCCACAACCTGCTCGTCATGAGCATGCTTGGCATCGCCGACCCTGGTGATGCATTGCTGTACCCGGGCTCGTGGAGTGAATGGTCACGAGATAAACAGCGCCCGGTCGCAACCGGTGACGCTCCCTAGAACACTTCTCGTGATTGCGCTTTTGGTTTAGCGAACGCCGAGCAGATCGACGACAAAAATGAGGGTTTCTCCCGGAGCGATCACACCGCCCGCACCCTGGTCGCCGTAGCCCATGTGGGGCGGAATCGTGAGACGGCGGCGTCCACCAACACGCATTCCTGTGACGCCTTGATCCCAACCGGAAATCACGTAACCGGCTCCGAGCTGAAAATCGAACGGCATACCTCGGTTCCACGATGCGTCAAACTCTGCTCCCGTGCTCCACGACACGCCTGCGTAATGCACGACGACTGTCGCTCCTGGCATGGCGGGGTCACCGTCGCCAACGATCTCGTCTTCGATGATGAGCTCTGCTGGTGGCTCACCTTCGGGCACTGAAATTTCTGGACGTTGACGATCTTCGCTCATGCGATCACCCTAGTTGGAGGGGCTGATCGAGTCGATTGCTTCGCTCATTGCCCCAACGAGGATGTCGCATTGTTCATCGGTGATGTCGAGTGACAACGCGATGAATCCTCGGGCTGCGATGTAGCAGCCTCGGTGCAACAACTCATGAAACAACAACTGTCTCAACTCGTGGTCAGACGTCTCCAGATCGTGTGGGCCGGTGATCGGCCCGTCAACGGTGTGAACAGCCATCATCGACCCGACACCAGTTGCCGAGAGCGGCAAGGTCGATGCTGTGAACAACTCATTGAGTCTCGATCGAAGCGATTCCCCGCGAGCAAAGAGCTGTGACAACTTTGCTTCAGACAGCATTTCACTCATTGCCGCCGCCGCACCCGCCATCGACACCACGTTGTTATTAAAGGTGCCACCGTGGGTCAATGTGCCACCACGTGCCGGGTCAAACGCTGCCATCACATCGGCGCGCCCACCGAATGCTCCAAACGTCATTCCTCCGGCCAGGTATTTTCCCAGCGTCGTGAGATCTGGAAGCACTCCGGTTCGCTGCTGGAGACCTCCCGCACTCATCCGCGATGTCATGACCTCATCGAAGATCAACAGCGAACCCGTTTCATCGCAACGTCGACGCAATGCGGTGAGATACTCCTGCTGGGCTGGGATGCAGCCACCGGCTCCCATCATTGGTTCGATGAGCACTGCGGCAACGCTGTCATCGATGGCGGTGAGCGCGTCAATGTCGTTGTAGCGCACTCTCGTGAACTCAAACGGCGCGAGTAGGGCCTCTCCTCCATGTCCGAAATACAACAGACCCCCGTGGTACGCCCCATCGCAGACCACGATGCGCTGACGTCTCGTGTGGTGCCGAGCAAGTTGCAACGCCATGAGATTTGCCTCGGTGCCCGAATTGGTGAACCGCACCTGCTCAATCGATGGAAAGCGATCGACGACTGCCTCCGCTACTCGAATCTCGTCGGTGTGCACTCCCCCGAAACTCCAGCCGTGTTCTAGGGCTGCGGTCACCGCCGCCCGAACCGGTGCAGGGTCGTGGCCTAGCAATCCTGCTGAATAGTCACCAAGAAAATCGACATAGGTAATGCCATCGACGTCAACGAGTTCGGAGCCCGCCGCTGATGCCACCCGGAAAGGAAACGGAGACATATCGAGTACCGACCGTGTTGACCCTCCTGGCATCACCGCTGATGCTCTCTCAAACAGCTCTTTCGAGAGGGGGCGACGATCTGCGTACCGCTGCTCGGCAGCCTGTCGCTGTGCGACATAAGTTGACATGTTCACATTGTGCCTACTTTGTGTTGACAATGAGAAACGGTCGGCGGTCGGTTCAGGCCGACACCGACTGCGACTCGCCGCCGAAACGTTTTGCTGATTTGGCGATGAAGAGAGCGATACCGACGATGAGCACTCCGGAAACTGCAATGAGAAGTGGCGCTCGTCCTTCCCCTGGGAAAAAATGTGCAATCGACCACGGCACATAGATGAGCAGTGATCCTGCTCCCGTAAATGAGAGAGCAACCCTTCCCGGGGTTGCCCCGACCGCCAGACATGCAACTGCGCTCGCAAGACCGAGCAGTGTTCCCGCATTTACTGTTTCGATCGCAACGATTGCTGGTCCGGCGATGATCGCAACTCCACCGATGGCGAGCAGCACCTCAGGAACCCGCAGGTTTCGACGCTCACCGAGCCAGTAACTACCGACACCGATAAGCCACGTCACTAGCCCTGCGATCAACCCATCGTCTCCCCCGAATTGAGCCAACGATGCCGGAACGGTGACGACGATTGACAACACTCCAGCCATAAGAAAGGCCGGCACGAGGTCACCGTTGGTCGCTCTCAAGGGTTGCTGGCCGAGACCGATGAGCACCATTGAGGTCACCACGAGTAACAGCGCCCCTGCCGTCGCCATCTGATCGAGCATCATGAGTGATCCCGCCACCATTGCGCCAGCGCCAATCACTGCGGTGATGACCGGGTAGGTACCGATCTGTCGTTGCGCGATGAGCAACGTCGTTGCTCCGAGCAGCAACGTCACGGCACCAACGACAGAAATGTCCCACCACTCATTGGTTCCGCTACCCACGGCGAATATGACGCCAACAAGAAATGTTGTTTGCTGCAGCGGCCGCGGTCGACCTGCCCACAGCACGCCACTCAACACTGCGACCAGGCTTGCGGCTCCAAACACCACCCGATGCCCATCGCTCCATCCGTACACCGGAATCGGCGCTAACGCGTCATACATCGCAACTCCGCCAGCGGTGCCGATGCCGGCGGTTCCCACCAGCCACAGAGTCCATCTCAGGCGACGCAGTGCGTCATCGGTGTGCTCGTCAAGCAATGCGCCACCCGCAACTCCGGCAACGGCAACGGCAACAGGAATACCGATACGCCAACCGGTAGCGAGGTCGGGCCAATAGCGAGCTGCGAGCAAGATCACTCCAACTGCTGCAAACGCCCCACCGAGATAGCCAAGTGCCTCAGCAACGAGGGGCATCTTGCGTTCGGCGCCACTCGTTGAAGTGCTCGCCGCATCACGACGCGCCGCCTCCTCGAACGAAATGATTGCCGCGACTTCCTCATCTGAAATGAGGTTGGCTGACTGCCAGCGCCGCAGCCATGCATGCACGACATCACTCTCTGGAGTCGATGAGGCCTCTGCCTTCTTGGAGCGCGATCGTCTGGTCAGCCATACGACGACGCCGATGATTGCAATGATCTCAACTCCGCCGAGGAACATCGCCCCCCTTTCATCGCCACCAGCATGTCACAGCGCGGCTGGTCGAAACGCTGTACCTGTTAGCGAGAACCCTGCCCGTCATCAACACGAATCACGGTTCCCGTGACAGCATCTGAGGCTGGTGAGCAAAGATAGAGCAACGTGCTGTCAAGTTGCGCTGGGTGCGCAATGCGCTTGCGTGGAAAATGTTGAGAGATATCGCCCATCCGCTCAAGCATTCCGTCCATCATCTCTGACTCGAATGCACCTGGAGCGATGCAGTTCACATTGATGCCGTAACGACTCCATTCGACTGCAAGCACTTCGCTCATGCGCGCAATTGCAGCCTTCGACACCGAGTACAACGCTGCCCCTTGGCCGGCGTAGTGGAATGCGGCGATACTCGCAATGTTGACGATACGACCCTGCTGTTCCGCAGCGATCAGTCGTCTCGCAACTTCACAGGCAAGGATCCATGGGCCCCGCACATTCGTATCGAGCACCGTGTCGATGAGTTCGGTCGACATTTTGTGCGCACGCTGGGCGTCGGGAACTCCGGCGTTGTTGACGGCGATGGTGACCGTTCCGCATGCCTCTTCGGCTGCTGCAACACCTTCAATGATCGACTCGGCGCTTGTCGTGTCCATCACCACCGGATGTGCGTGTCCGCCCTCTGATTCGACAAGGCGGGCGATCTCTTCAAGCCGCTCTCTGCGTCGGCCGGTCGGAACAACGATTGCTCCGGCATTGGCAAGTACCTGTGTGAACCTCCACCCAAGGCCGGAAGTTCCTCCGGTCACGAGTGCAACCTGGCCAGACAGGTCATGGGAAGTGTGTGGAAGTGGATAATCCGCCATGCCGACATCCTTGCCGACGCCGCAACGAACGATCGTGTCGGCAGAACCCGACGCGGAGATCAGAGAATTTGGGAGAGGAACAGTTTGGTGCGATCTTCTCGGGGGTTCGTGAAGAAGTGCTCTGGGGTTCCGACTTCAACAACTTCGCCTGATTCCATGAACACCAAACGGTCGGCGACCTCTCGAGCAAAACCCATCTCGTGGGTGACAACCATCATGGTCATACCTCCCCGAGCGAGGTCTTTCATCACGTCGAGCACTTCAGCGATCATCTCTGGGTCAAGAGCTGAGGTGGGTTCGTCAAAGAGCATGACCTTTGGTTCCATCGCAAGACTGCGCGCAATAGCGACACGCTGCTGCTGGCCACCAGAGAGCTGACCGGGGTACTTCTGTGCTTGCTCTGGGATACCGACCCGTTCCAACAGCTCCGTGGCCTTTCGTTCAGCTTCAACTTTTGACTTCTTTCGCACCCACACCGGGGCGAGCGTGACGTTGTCGATCACACTGAGATGTGGGAAGAGGTTGAACTGCTGAAACACCATCCCAACTTCTGAACGAATGCGTTCGATATTTCGGGTGTCGTTGGTGAGTTCGATGCCATCGACGACGATCGAACCCTCTTGGTGAACCTCAAGCCGGTTAATGCATCGAATCAGGGTTGACTTGCCCGAGCCCGATGGGCCGAGCACCACCATTACTTCGCGGTCTTTAACCGTCACGTCAACACCCTTTAGAGCTTGGAAGTCGCCAAACCACTTGCTCACTCCGGTGCACACGATCATGTCATCTCGCGATGCAAGATCCTCCGTCAGGGCCTGATCGGCGATGCTCATGAGGTCTCCTTTATCTGAAATCGGTACGTGTTCATCGTGCCTGTGCGTCTTTCAAACGAGCTTCTAAACGCTGCGAAGATTTCGACATGCTGTAGGCAAATACGAAATACACGAGACTGATGAAGAGCAGCCCCGGACGCTTTTGTCCGAGGAAGTCCGGCTGATTCGGAATCGTTGAGTTTGCGATACGCAGCAGGTCGAAACCTCCGACGATTGCGATCAACGATGTTTCCTTAAACACGGCAATTGCCTGGCCAACGAGATTGGGAATAGATACCCGCAAGGCCTGTGGCAACACGATTAGCGAGGTTCGCTGCACGGTGGTCAAGCCGAGTGCATCTGCTGCTTCGTACTGACCTCGTCGAACGCTTTGCAAACCTCCGCGAACATTTTCTGCCATGTACGCGGCAGAGAACACGGTGTAGCCCGCAAACACTGCTGCAAGGTCGCTGATGCCCATGCCTTTCGGGAGGAACAACGGCAACATGATCGAGAAGAAGAAGAGCACCGTGATGAGCGGCACCCCGCGAATCACTTCGATGTAGCCGGTCGACATCACTCGGAAGATTGGCAGTTTCGATGTTCGAGCGAGCGAGAGCAACACGCCAAGGGGGAACGAGGCGAGCATCACGTAATACGCAATGCCGACTGTCAACACGAATCCACCCAAGAAAGGCGGGGCCGTGATAACCAGGGTTGATTCGGTGTTGATGGCGGTCAGCAGCCAATGGAACACGACCATCGCTGCCACCCAGCCACCGGCGACCCGTCGACGAGTAGATCGGTCACCGGCGAAGGCGGGAACCAACAACACGACGATTGCGAAAATGAGGAACGAAATTCGAACCTTTTGCAGCATCGGATACCAGCCGAAGAATGCGGCAACCCAATTGAAGAGTGCAAACGCAAACAACATGGCTCCGAGGGCTCGAGCGACCTCGGTCTTTCCGGGAGCTGCGACGAAGTACAGCACGGCGGCTCCACCAAGGGCGAACATGGCCGCAATCGGAATATCGGTTGACCACACGTGCGCCCAGTCGAACGCCGGGTCGCGAAGGATCACGAAGATGACGAAGGCGGGGCCAACGACCCAGAAGGCCGCAAGTCCTGCCCGCAGCGAGCGCCCCAGCGCCCGACCAAGAATGATGCCAACTCGGTGACTGGCAACCACGATGATGAGCAAGACCGTCCAGGGCACCTTGGTCGAAGATGCGACCGTCGTTCCCGATTCTGCGACCAGCACTCCGTCGACGAGCCCGTATTGGCCAAATGGCACCAGCCACAACACGGCGAGAAATGTGAGGGCGACCGCACTCAGCACCGTACCGAAACCCATGACACGGTCGCCGTCGGGGTCAGCTCGCTGCACGACAACCCCAGCGACCAAGCTGACCACCCCAATGATGATGAGCCAGGTTCGGACGGTGTCGGGGGCGTGCACTGGCAACAGAAGGCGGGTCACCAAACAGAACAGTCCGAGACCGACGAGGTGCCGTCCGAGTCGGCCTACGGTGTAGCCGGGTTCGACCTTCCACGCGCCAAGGCTGAGACCAGCGGCCAACAACACCACAGCAGCCGACACCCAGATTCGAATGATCTGGTCAGCCGGATAGTTGTAGATCATGAGGAGGCGAAGGTTCGTTGAGACCGACGTCCAATCAGCTTCCTCTGAGAAGACCTGACCCAGCAATGCCCTCAACAGACCCAACGTGATCGCTGTGAACACAATGGTCTGAATGGTGTTCGACACCGAAGAGAACAAATTGACCCGCACCCATTGCAAGGGGGAGGTCCGGCTCGAAGCACCATTCGGTGGCGATGTTGGAGTCATGGTCACGTCGCTCATCGGTCAGCGCTCCACAATCGCGAGACGACGGTTAATCGTGTTCACCACTGAAGAAATCGACAGCGAACACGAGAGATAGAAAATCATGTAGATGCTGAACACTGCCAGCGTTTGAGAGTTCTTGTTGTAGACGGTTTGACCGACTTGGACAATTTCAGAGAACCCAACTGCGATACCCAGTGAGGTGTTCTTCGTGATGTTGAGGTACTGGTTTCCGAGGGGAGGCATGATCACTCGAAATGCCTGCGGAAGCACAACTTTCCGCAATGCTTGCGCCCGATTGAGCCCAAGGGCGGCGGCAGCTTCAGACTGCCCCGACGGCACTGCAAGAATTCCACCGCGGACCACCTCTGCGATAAACGCCGAGGTGTAAAACACCAGCCCCAAGAAGATCGACGCGTAGAACACGGTCAGCGTGAGGCCGGTATCACCGAAGTTGACGAACCTTCCTTCAGTCAGTGTTGGCCGCATCGCGTCAAGCGGCTTTGCTCCACGCCCGTCACCGAATTTGTCGCCAAGCACTCCCCAGAAATCACTGCCCGAGTTGATGATCCAACTCGAAAGCCCCGGCCATCCTCTGACGACGACGAACACTGCAACAACGCCGACGAATGCTGAGAAGATCATCCGGAACCAGTCATCATCGGTGAGTTTCGCAAGCCCCGCCGGGCTCCGTTTCGAATCAAGGAACTTCCGAATCCACGTGATGACGCCGACGACAGCAATCACGCAGAGCAGCAGTTGCATCGCGCCCTGAGGCACTGCGCCCCACGCATCTTCAATTGCGCCAAATATCGGCCCGAGAAACGCCATGATCGGGTTGATCACCCATGCGATCGCTGCGGAAATGACGAACAAGACGAACGTCCAGAGCCCGATACGAAGGTCTCCCCCATCACGATCTTGGCGCCGCTTGAGTTGACGACGTACTGCAACGATGCCGACCACGAACACCAACATCAGCGCCGCAAATTGATAAAAGCCATCGGCGAGGAACACTCGGGGCAAAGAGATTCCCTTTTGCGAGACAATGACCCAGCCAGGGATAGGGCCTGTATCTGGGGTGAGCTTGCCGAGCGAACCAAGAATTGCAAGCCAGAGAATGATTTGAACGAGAACCGGAATGTTTCGTAGGCCCTCGACATAGGCGGACGAAAACCGCTGAGCGACAAAGTTTTTCGAAAGACGAGAAATTCCGACCAACACACCAAGCAATGTTGAGAAGATGATGCCGAGGGCGGCGATACGGAGAGTGTTAACCATTCCGACCCACAACGCCCTGCTCATCGTGAGCGATCGCTCAGGAGTATCAACCGTCTGAATTCCCTCACCTAGCTGGAAATTCGCCGGGTTGTCGAGCCAGTCATATCCGACTGGGATGCTCTTTGCTGCAAGGTTGGTGCGGGCCTCTGCGATCAAGAACCAGAACACGGCGAGCACGCCGAGAAGCACTGCGAGCTGTGCACACCACTTCAGAACGGCGACATTTCGCCATAACGGGGGCTTCGTGGTGCCGTAGTGAATGGCAGATGACGACGACATTTCAGACATCTGGCCAGGCCCCCTTGAAGATCATTTCAAATACGTATACCGATACGAGGAGGGTTGGTCGGGTCAACGACCCGACCAACCCTGTACTCGATGTGAGTGAAGTTAACTCAGCGCGCTGGCGGAGCGTACATCAAACCACCGTCAGTCCATGAGGCGTTGGCTGAACCAGCGCGATCAAGGCCGACTGGGGTGAGGTTGGCGTCCCAGATTTCCTGGTAGTTACCAACCTGGCTGATGACGTTGTAGAACGCATCTGCTTCGAGACCCATCACGGTCTGAAGTTCACCTTCACCACCCATGAGGCGGGACATCTCTGGACCGAAGTCGCCAGCGAGCGCACCATCAACATCGCTTGATGTCACGCCGTTCTCGTCAGCGATAAGGGTTGCGAACACCGTCCAGTTGACGACGTCTGCCCACTGTGAGTCATTCTGTGCGTAGACAGGACCGAGTGGTTCCTTCGAGATTGGGGTTGCGGGGAAGATCACCCAGTCGCCAGCATTTGGCTCCTGTGCGGCCTTGCGACCCACGAGTCCTGATCCGTCGGTGGTGATGACGTCACAAGTTCCTGCGATGAAGGCGTCGACAACCTGGTCGTAGTCGTCAAACGTGGTGAGAGTGATGTCGATTCCGAGAAGGGATGCAAGCTCTGAGATGTTGGTCTCAGTGGTTGTTCCTGCGTTTGTGCAAACGGTTGCGCCGTCAATTTCATCGACTGATGATGAACCGGTGAACCCGTCGGCTGAGCGAGCCATCAACTGCTGACCGTCGTAGTACGTGGTTGGGCCGAAGTCCATACCGACTTCGGTGTCACGGCTTTGCGTCCAGGTTGAGTTACGCATCAAGACATCAACAGCACCGGTCTGCACTGCGGTGAAACGCTCTGCTGCGGTCAATGAGGTGAACTCGACTGCTTCGGCATCACCGAGCACCGCTGCGGCTACTGCACGGCAGTAGTCGGCGTCGATACCCTCCATTGAGCCGTCGGCCTGGGTGTACGAGAACGCAACGGCTGCGCCCGAAACACCACAGTTAAGGGTTCCACGAGCTTGGACTGCTGCGAGGATTCCACCATCTTGGGTGACTTCGACCGAGTCTGAGTCACCTGAGTCTGAATCGCTTGAAGCGGAGTCGTCTGAGGCGGTTTCTTCAGTTGATGCGTCGTCTGACGCATCATCGCTTGAGTCGTCGCTACCACCACAGGCGGCGACGATAAGTGAAAGCGCGGCCAGAGATGCTGCTGCACCCCGAAGTCCACGCGCACGGGTACGTGTCATAGGTAATTCCTCCCAATTGAAGGCGAGCA
>Ga0181568_10006155_pt1 | contig 10519 bp, 13 predicted proteins | sample 101ome_20_FD_133758 | JGI IMG/M metagenome (GOLD analysis project Ga0181568, IMG submission 133758) | Coastal salt marsh microbial communities from the Groves Creek Marsh, Skidaway Island, Georgia - 101404AT metaG (megahit assembly) | ecosystem: Environmental > Aquatic > Marine > Intertidal...
ATACTTCTCTTTTTTCATACTTACCAGAATAAACATTATAGACTCGTTGAGGAACACATACTGATTTACCTGTTGGAGTGATTTTGTTAGTGGGGCCAATTTTAGGTGCTGGACATGATCTATGAGGACAGATAGGGGGAATGTCGTTTCTGTTGCTACAAGCTGCTTGATTTACACCGTCCATGCAAACGCATCTACAGCCAGAAAAACTAACATAACTAAAACTAATTACACTTAGAATAAAAGTTACAATGTAAAAATTTTTTAAATTAAATATCTTATTTATTTTTTAGTTTACTTATCACAAACTATATCATAAATTCTCTGAGATGGTGTTCCTGGAGCAACTGGTTGCCACTCATCTGGTGTATCAGAGATATCAAGAATTTCACCAGTTGCCATCCATCTTGCATGAGATGTGTAGTTTTTTATTCTCCACTGTCTTTGATTGCAATCATATTCGGCTAAAATCCTATAAGACTGTTCCCCATGTGGAGTGATTTTTTTTAAATCTTGCATCTCCCATACTTCTTTGATGGGTGATTTAGTTTTTTCAGGTTTTTTTTGAATATAGTGAATTGCGCTGTCAGTTTCGCTTAACTGAACCCAGTCACTTGCATAGACAAGTTTACTTATGATGTAGAATGAAACCGAAAAAAAACCAATTAATTTTAGGAAGTATTTCATTGTTATATTTCCTTATCAATAATGCCAAGGTTTTTAAGAGAGCCATCTTTAAGAAATACTTTTTTATCTTTTTGATAAGTCATAGTACCTTCCTGTTTAAGTTTTTTTTCTTTGGATAGGCTTCGTCGTTTATTTTTCGACTCACCAAGAAAATTATAGTTAGTGTTCTTATTTACTATCATGTATAAAAATATTTAAAAGACTCAAAAAATATTTTCGACACTTATATTAAAAACTTGAATTACTTTTTAATTCTCCTTAGCACCTTCAGATTCATCTGTAATTTTTGGGTCACCAATTTTAGCCTTTAAAACAACGTTTTGTCCAAGGTTTGATTTGATCTGACACGCATATTTCCACTTCGATTCGTTTGTACTAGCAAGAAAAATTTCTTGAACATTGTTTTTGGATTTTTTTTCATGCATATGAATTAATTTTCCAAGCCCCATTTTTTTTTCGAAAAGAGTCAATTTTCCATAACTAACTTTACCTTCTTTGCAATTGTAAATTAATTTTTGAATTTGTGAGTTATATAAGCCATTTATATGGAATTGTTCATTTTTAAAGTCTTGTAATTCGGTGAGTTCAACATTTTGATCATCTAATATTTGAATTTTATTATTTAAATATGATTTAAATTGACCATTACTTTGCCCAAAAATTCCGATAAAGTTCCAGTCTTGAGCTAAAGCATAATTATTAGAAAATAAAATAAAAAAAATAATTTTGATCATCTAAACAAATTCAATAGGTAATTCAGACGATACATAAATTAGAGAATCATCTACAGCTAAAAGATCATGAGTTTCACCTTTATCTGTGTATAGGTAATCACCGGTACTCATAGAAATTCCATTTACTATAACTTTTCCAGAAATTATGTATACATCTTCCCCTGCTTTGTGGATGTGTTCTGGAGCTTTACTTCCAGCCTTAAGTTTAATTAAATTTGTTCTTCCATCGGAACTACTTTTTCTTAGAATAGCCCTTTGAACACCTTTATAGCCTGCATCTTCCCAATTGAGATCTGATTCCTTAATTATATGCATAGTAAAATTTCCTCGTTGAATTAATGACAACTTTTTCCGTAAGCTTTTAATCCCTATTAATTATATGGTAAGCAACTAATAAAACCAACTATAAACATGGGAAAATGGTTAAAAAATTTAATCTCAAGCTACCAATAATGAAATAATCTGTGAAGTTCATAGCAATTTTCATTCACACCATTACAGCATAGTTAAAATAGCCAAACTAAACTACTTAAAAATAAATATGCGTATCAAAGGAATATTATCAACTAAACCACTCACTCCTGAGCAGGCAAGGGTTAAGGCACTCAAATATCAGACTCAGTGAACAAAGGATGCAGAAAAAGCTGAGTGTACCAGGCAAAATATAAGAACTGGACAACAAAAACTAGCTAATATCAGTTAGCCTCGTTAATCTAGCCGCACTATATCCTCTAGGTTTTTTCTTTATAAATATATTTAAACTTATGCCTATTATACTCCACAAAAAAGTACGACTTTACATTAAGAAGCTAAGTCATTTTGATTAAGGATATTAATCGGTCTATTAAATCGAACTTACTAGGTTTTGTTACATAACAAGCTCAGTCAAGAGCATTACTCAGCACCTCAACTACACGATCCTGCTGTGCAGGGGAAAGGTCAACCCAAAGAGGAAGTCGTAGCAAGCGTTCAGATTGCCTAACAGTTACCTCCAGATCTCCGTGAACCCTGCAATAGCGCTCCCCAGCCTTAGAGGAGTGAAGAGGTACATAGTGAAATACTGAGGAGATGTCTTTGTTCTTGAGTTCGGTGAGCACCTTTTGCCGATGGATCTCGGAAGCCAGCAATACGTAGTACATGTGGCCGTTGTGATGGCAGTCTGCCGATACGATGGGACGGCGGAGTAACCCCTTCTGTTCAAAAGGGGTTAGCAGTTCTTGGTACCGTTGCCATATTGCCAAGCGCTTGTTAGTTATGCTTTGCGCCTCCTGAAGCTGAGCCCACAAGAATGCGGCAATCAATTCGCCGGGCAGGAACGATGAGCCAACCTCCTGCCAAGTGTATTTGTCGACCTCTCCTCGAAAAAAACGGCTGCGATCTGTGCCTTTTTCGCGGATGATCTCGGCACGTGTCGTCAGAGCAGGATCATTGAGCAGTAGCGCACCTCCTTCACCCGAAATAACATTTTTGGTTTCGTGAAAACTATAAGTACCTAAATCACCAATACTGCCAAGCATCCGCCCTTTGTACGACGCCATCACACCCTGAGCGGCATCCTCAATAACCTTCAAACCGTGTCTATTGGCAATCATCATGATTGCGTCCATATTACATGCAACACCCGCATAGTGAACCGGAACAATTGCCCGAGTGCGAGGTGTGATAGCCTCCTCAATCAAGCGCTCATCCAGGTTCAAAGTATCTTCCCGGATATCTACAAATACTGGTACTCCGCCTCGTAACACAAAAGCATTGGCTGTGGAAACAAAGGTGTAGGAAGGCATGATGACCTCATCACCTGGCTTGATATCGAGCAGTAATGCGGCCATCTCAAGCGCAGCCGTACATGAATGAGTCAACAAAGCCTTTTCGCAACCACTTGTACGCTCCAGCCATTCATGGCACTTTTTGGTAAAAGGGCCGTCCCCAGCCAACATGTTGCCGAACTTGGCTTCTTCAATGTAATAGAGTTCTTTACCAGTCATAAACGGACGATTGAATGGAACTCGTTTTGTCATTACTTTTCTCCTTTCAGCAGTTGCCAATCACCGGTAAAACCGGCAAGAATGATTGCCTTCATCACCCTCTCGCTGCAATAACAGTACCAAAAACAATGAGCCCAACCCCTAAAACTTTTTGAAAAGTCATTTGCTCACTCAAAAGCCAGCTACTTAACAACAAAACCACGACGAAATTTAAGCTCATGAAGGGGTAGGCATGACTCAAATCAAATTTCGTCATAGCAGCCATCCATGCGAGAGATGCCAGAAATGCAGATGCGAAGCCTGTAAATATAAACGGATCGAATAAAAGTCCGAATATAAATTTGAGCTTTTCTGTAAAGTCAACAGGTAGCGGCCCAAATTGCGCAATGCGCCATTTGATAATTAGCTGTCCATAGACTGTGAGACCCAAAGTAGCAAAGATATACAGATAGTCAAAATAGCGAGTCATGAGCTACCCTCAAGAACAGCTAAACCAAACCCTGTTTTTCCGTAACCATTGCCGTTATATAGCATATATCGAGATCCATTATGATCAAACACAAAAGGATACTCAATCATTTCAGAATCCCAGCCACTAGGTGAAATATCAATCCCAGCATTCTTTAAGTCCAAAATCCAATTTATTCCATCCACTGACCTAGCATAACCGATTCTGTAACTTTGTCCTGAACCACTTCGAAAAGAAAACCACATTTCATAATCGCCACATTCATTTATTACTACAGTTGGCCTTGAAAAAGCTTGGACAAGTCCAAGTTCATATGGCACAGCTAAGCCCGAACGATACCAATTATTGCCGTCATCGGATATGGCATGATGAATCACGTGCAACATTTCGCCATTACCTGCATCCCACTTGAGTGTTGATCCATACCACATATCGAATCCACCTGATGGTCTTGTTTGCACCCAGGGGTAAGACAAGCTGATAGTGTCGATTGAATCGATACTCATAAAGGGCTTCTCGTCCTCCAGTTTAAGAGAGAGCTCTGAAGTCAAGATCAGTCGGCCTATATCTCCTCTCCAATGCTCTCCGGGAGGATTCTGCCAGCCCATGAATAAAATGTAATGAACACCATTTGCCTCGTAGCAACAGCCAATACTTACACCATCTGAATAAAAACTTCCAACTGGCCCATGCTCAAAAAATGGAGTGTGATATTCAGTAATAACTTTTCGCTGAACAATATCAACATCTACAGCTCCCACAGAGGACCGATTCTGATTGTCACGACCACTAAAGAAGATGCGATAAACATCTCCAATCATATGAACAGGTAATGGATTAGCAGAATGAGAAATGAGTTGTGGATGCTGACCACTATTTTTGGGTACATAGAGTTGACCAAGTTTTTTCCAATACTTAGTCATATACCTCTCAACCTAGAGCTAGGTACTTTTGAACGCTCGGTAGCATTAGAATTATAGACACCTTCGGGTTCCGCATCTGTGAGCAGGAGCGCTCCAGCGCCGACAACACATCTATCCCCGACTTTGATGTGATCACGTAATGTTGCGTTCACGCCAACGAAACACTGCTCACCAATTTCTACCCCACCCGAGATGACCACATGCGATGCAATAAAGGTGTGATCATGAATTACTGAATGGTGGCCGATATGGTTACCGCTCCACAAAGTCACGTTGTTGCCTATTGTAACAAACGGCTGAATGGTGTTGTCTTCAAAAATAAAACAGTTTTCACCGAATCTTCCTTCATTGAGCACGGTTGCACGTGAGCTGATGAAGTTCACCAGTTTGTAACCCATCTTCTTGGCAGCGAGGAACTTTTCTTTTCGAACTGCATTCAGCTTAGAGTAACTCAATGCAACAAAAAAATCATAGGAATTGGGCGGATAGTTTTTAGCTACATCTTCAAACGCGACAACCGGCAAACCGCAAAAATCAGATTCCTTTATGTAGTTTGCATCTACGGTAAAGGCAACAACTTCGTAATTGGAGTCAGTGCTGAAATAGTAGTGCGCAAGTTGAGCAATGTCGCCAGAGCCAAATATTACAAGCGGTTTTCTCATGGCATCTTCCTCACCAGAATCGTAAACTCATAAAGACCATAATCATGAAGCAATGCGACCTGACTGGAATAGCGACGTTTGCACAAATCAAACAGGCGACATGGGTTTGCATAATAGAGATAATCGCGCTTTTTGTTTTCGTCTGAGTATGAAGTCAGGTAGTTGCATGCGAATCCAAGACTGCTGGTTCGGTCAAGAACGTCCAAAGTGGATTCCAGGTAATCAAACCACTCTGCATCTGAACGCCCCAGGCGTACATTAAAGATGCCACTGGCTAAGCCATAATCAGCAACTACATCTGGCTCTGCCGCTGTGATGAAACGAGCTTGATCGGCAGCAGCGTGCCGTTGCTCTGACACCTTAATCATTTCCTGGGAAACATCCACTCCAAGATATGTGAAATTAGCTTGCTTATCACGCAGAAAGTCGAGCAAGGCGCCGTAGCCACAACCCAGATCGTTCAGGGAAAAATTATGCGTATTGGGATCAATGATTTTGCACAATTGAGCGAACCTAACCATCTGGCTTTCTTCGCTATTCCAATCAACCCCGCGAGGCGTATCTCCATGTTCCGCAAGTTTTTCAGCGTAATAATTTGCAACCTCGTTGAGAAACTTATTCTGGTTGTTTTGCATAAATTTGTCTCACGATGGTATAAGGACGTTGCTTGGTTTCAGAGAATATCTTAGATAGGTAAATACCCACAACACCGATAAAAGAAATAATCATGCCTCCAAGGAGCCAAATAGAGGCCATTACTGAAGTCCATCCACTCAAGGGTTTTGCAAGGAATAGCCAATGCGTAACCAGATACGCGATGTAAGCTAGAGCAAACAGCGAGATCGATAAACCCATGTAAAAAATGCTTACCAGCGGAGCATTAGTGAATGAAGTCACCGAATTGACCAGTAATGACATTTTCCGGCGGAAGGTGTAAGTGGTTTCACTCGTATAGTGCTTCTTAATTAACTGAGGGCGTTGGTCGAAACCAGTGATGTGCCACAGGCCCGCCATAAAAACTTCGCGCTCCTGATGACACAATAGTGCATCAACATAGCGCCTCGACATCAGACGAGTGGTTACTACGTTTTCTGGTAACGCAAGTCCTGTTAGCGCTTTGAAGAAACTATAAAACCACTTACCACTCCAACGCTCAAACCAATTTCCTTTTCTGCACTCCTGAACTCCGTATACAACATCACAGCGGTCTTTCTTGATCTGCTGCGCGAACGCTTCCAGCCACTCCGGTTCCTCTTCAAGGTCGCTATCAATAAGGAAAACCAGCTCTCCTTTGGCGTGCGCCAATCCAGTCATCATAGCCTTGTGATGACCGAAGTTACGAGATAAGTCAACCACAATAACTCGTGAATCCTTTTCGGTTAGTCTGATCGCCAAATCCAGGCTGTTGTCAAATGATCCATCATTCACAAGCACAATTTCATAATCGTCTCCAACCATCCTCTTTGCACTAGCGGTAGCACGTTCGTGAAACTCGTTTATATAAGGAGCAGATTGGTAGAGGGTTGCGACTATTGAAAGCTTCATGCCGCATACCTCATGTATCGAGGACTGTCTTTGCCACAGTTAAACAAGAGATCAAGAATTGTAACGCCATGAGTGAACTCTCCCCAAAGCTGTGGATACGCGGGAAATCCGGCGTAGTCAAACCAAGTCAGCTTAATCCCAAGATCTAAAAAGACCTTTTCATCAACATAGTCCTTGGCTGCCGGTCCAGATATGTACTCGGTGCCACCAGCTTGCACACAAAGCTCAGCAAGTCTCTCCGTCTTTCCATTAATCAATCTGTAATCCCATGAGTTTGTGATAGCAGTTTCAATTGCAAGATAATTGCAGATAGCTTCGATAAAACGTCGGTTTAGCTGAGAAATGTGAGTATGGTTCTGCTCGAGGTAGAGTGGTTCCAACCATGAAGCGATTTCCGGAAAATGAGGAGCTCGTCGATAGTTCTGTTCTAAAGCTTTCCAATGTGCAGCGGCCCAGCCAGTGCCATCAATTTCAGTCTCTCCTATTTTTTGATGGTACTTACCTTTCACCAGAACAGGCACAGTAAGCCACTGAACACCTTGGGGCGTTTTGATTTGATTTCGATTGCGCCAGTCGCGGCGGGTATATTGCATATCGTCGTAAAGAATGAATTCATCGACGGCTGCAATCATGCCGAAGTAACCCTTCCAAGGTATGTAGTTGGACTGTACTATGGCGATCCTCTTCATTGCGTCATGCCTTTACGTAACTTTGTGCATGTCATTAGTATTTTGTTATGTTCAAGCGGTTCATATAGGTCTTGAATGCGTGAATCTTTGTATCCCCCAGCTCCGTCTGCGGTTTTCCATGTCCCAACCAACCTGTAATCACTTGGAAAATTAGCCCCTAAGCTTAGCATTAGCTCAACGGGTATGCTACGCGGACCATCCTGCTCAAATAAAATCCAAGCCGTCGAAATTTTTTCACACGATGTAAGGGCTAACGCTGCTTCGGCGAGCTTCAGACTACCTGAATAGCCACCAATGGTCCATGCTTGGCCTATGTTTTCAGCTCCAATCGAATAAAGTATACCCGGTGACTGCCCAGACAGGTCGATTATCGGAGTTGTTGGCTTAAATCCCGCCTGCCGCGCAACAGATTCAACTCTAGAAAAATATTCGGCATAACCTTCTGAGAGAACTATTTTCGACCCATGAGAACCTATTTCGATAGTTGATGCGTTGAATCTTAAGGGCTGAGTCTGACGCTGAGGTTGTTCAATCCCCGTTTTTAACAGCATTGCCGTTATGGCTTGGGCGGCAAGTGAGGTTGGCAATGCAAATATCCATGAACCATGCTCACGAATCAGGGGGACGAGCAGTGTTAAGCCCGCAAGTAACCAAAATATGGCTGCTGAGCTTCCAGCTTGCCAATAGTTAACATTTGTTCCAAATGCGTAAATGTGTGGCATTGCCAGGAAGAGAGCTGCAATCATCCATTGTTGCGAGGTAATGCTTTGTAGTGCCCGCAAGCGACCGAGTACCAAGGCTGAAATTACCGCTGCATAGACCACTGCAAAAATCAACAGTCCCTGAGCCTTACCAAGGCCAGCAGCTAGGTGAACTTGGCCGAGCGTTAAAAATACAGTAATTGAAAAGAAAACTATTGAAATCAGCAACCCGATAACTTGCCATTTTTTATTCTTCGCACACATGCTCCAGAGTGCGAGAAATACTGTGCCAGCAATCAGCAGGATGAAAACCTTGAATTTTGCACTCAGATAAAAATTGTCAATGCGGAAAATTTCGCTCAGAGTGTGTCCACCTCCAAGAAGCTTTGCTAATTCAATGCCTAGCTGGAGTCGGTTGAAAAAGCCTACGAGGGAGCCATCAATGAGAATCGCGCTGATCGAAAGTAATGCAAGCGCCGATGTTGTTGAGAGCGCTAGCATACGAATTGAAAGCTTGTGTGTAAAAAGCAAATAGATGAATGCACCAACTGCCAGGGCAAGTGCTGTGCTTGGCTTCGCCATGAAGGCTAGCCACAAACCTACACTAAGCAATAGCCAGCCGATTATGCTTTTGTAATCCGCTTTTTTTTCAGCCAAGATTAAGCCGGACGCTGCAATCAACAAGGCTTGAAGATTCAAACTGTTGTAGTTTGGTGTAACCAGCCATGAATCAAAAATAATGAATGCGCTGGTGGCTAAGGATGCAGAGACCACTGGCAGAGTGATTCGGCTATCGTTGGTTTCTTGCACGAGTGAGGCAAGAAAAGAGTATGCCAACCCCCAAGCAAAAGCGAAAGTTATGAATACATTAACTTGTCTCAGAGCAGCAATATCGCCGCCCAGCAGCTTGTAAAGTGGATGGTAAACAAAACCGAACTGAGAAATTGATCCTTCATAAATGAATGGATTAGACATCCAAACCAGATAAAAGCTTTCATCGGTAAAATCAATGCCGTAGGAACTATACTTCAATAGCGGCCAGATAATTAAAATTGTACCTGCAACACACAACGCCACAAGTATCTTTTGCAAGGGCAGATTTAAACTGGGTTGACTCTGTTCGTCAATTAGCATAAGTACACTAAATCGGTCATCATTTAACGAAATTTAGTGTACCAAATAAAATCATCGAGGTCCAAAATTTCTATGTTAATTGAGATCTGATTCCTTAATTATATGCATAGTAAAATTGCCCCGTTAAATTAATGACAACTTTTTCCGTAAGCTTTTAATCTCCAATAATTATATGGTAAGGGAGTAATAAAACCAACTAGTAAACATGGGAAAATGGTTAAAAAATTTAATTTCAAGCTACCCATAATAAAATAATCTGTTAAGTTCATAGCAATTTCCATTGACACCATACTAATGATACTCATACCTATGGCTGTTTTAAAGGCTTGACCAATAGTCAAAGACTTAAGCAATATTATTGTTTCTAGAATAATACTAGTAGTGATCCCACAAATAATTGCAGTTATAAAAATAATAAACTGGTTTGTGTTTGGTGAAAAAAATTGAAAGTATAGAATTGCACCAAAATCTCCAATTGAGCATCCCAACAAGCACCACAAAGTGTTATATGAAGATTTTTTCCAAGTTGTTTTGCAACTCCAAAAATGCGAGAACGACTCAGTTTTGTAGATTAAACTCATAACTAATTTTTGAATTTTCTATACCTATCAAATCAAAATATTACTTTATTTGAATTATGAATATCTTTGGCTTGATCTATAACTCTGTCGATCAACTCTTTTACAGTCGGTATATCGTTAATTAAACCAACAACCATGCCACATGACCAAGCACCAATATCCATTTCTCCATCCTGCATAACTTTGGGATAAACACCAGCAACCTGTTCTTCAATATCAGAAAAATTTAGTTTTGTTCCTAATTTTTTTTCCTTAGTAACGATTTCTTCAACTGCTTTATTATTTAAAACTCTTTCAGTATTTCTTAAGGATCTCATAATTAATTTTGTGTCAAGTTCAGAAGCATCAATTAGTGCTTCTTTAACATTTTGATGTATTGGTGCTTCTTTTGTGGCCATGAACCTAGTGC
>Ga0181568_10006157_pt1 | contig 10518 bp, 8 predicted proteins | sample 101ome_20_FD_133758 | JGI IMG/M metagenome (GOLD analysis project Ga0181568, IMG submission 133758) | Coastal salt marsh microbial communities from the Groves Creek Marsh, Skidaway Island, Georgia - 101404AT metaG (megahit assembly) | ecosystem: Environmental > Aquatic > Marine > Intertidal zone...
ATGTGGTTTAAGATAGATGAAAACACTCATGGTTCAGTATCAATTTATCCTACTGAGGAATCTTATTTACAATGGCAGGAACGATTGTCTGAGTTAAGAAAAGAAGCATCTTCAGAAATGAAAGTTAAAATGGTATTTGAACAAAAAGGACCAATATTAGCAGAAAATAAGTCATAATTATCTTCTTAGTCTGAGTCGTTTTAATTGAGTATCCTTTACGAATTTTCGCAAATCATTTTCATAAAATTCGGTTTTTCCAAATAAATAACCAATTAGCATCATCAATGATGCTTTTAACCCTCTACCTGCGATAAAAGGTTGTTTTAAAATTCTACCAATTGCAAATATTTTAGAATATCCTAATGCTTTCATTGCTTTACCATATGAAAAATAATTTGTTCTACCACCAGTTGGCCTTACAGATTCAAAGTGTATATCATCAAACACCTTGGTCTCATACCCTTCTAAATTAGCTTTATATACAGGATAGGCTTCCCAACCATCTTTGACTTGATATGAACCACCTAATTTTAACCAATAATTGTACCTTATCATTCTACCACCACCTGGAACCATGAAACCGGAATACTTGATTGCATTTTCTCCTGTAAGGCAACCGGAAGCGATCATTAATTTTGGGTTTTCATTAAATTTATTAACTAATTTTTCAATATACGTTGGGGGTAAAATAGTATCCCCACCTATGATTAAGAGATAATCTACGGAGGAATTCTTATGAATAATGCTCACCGGTTGAATACATGCATTGAAAATTTCAGCCATTTCTTTTTTACCAACCAAAGACTCCTCTCTTTTTGGAAGGTTGATTATATCAACAAAATCATAACTTAATGCTAATTCTTCGGTATTATCTGTAGATCCATCATTTGCGATTATTACTTTGATAGGTCTTTGTGTTTGATTTTCTAATGCATTTAAAACCTGAATAATATTGGCAGCTTCATTTTTTACAGGAAATGAGACTACAACATTATTCATAATTTAAAATTATAATTGAGAGTTATGAGGTTTTATTTTATGACATGAAATAAAAATTGCATTATAAATGATATAAAGGAGATAAAAATATAAAGTTAAAGTAATTTTAGAAAAATAGAAGGTTTAAGATGGATATGGTAGGTGTCGAGTATTGAAAAATGTAAGTACGATATCAATTATGATACCTGCAAGGAATGAAGAATATAATATTAAAGAAACTATTGAATGTTTATTACTGATGGAAAAAAAATTGCAAAAGTATAAATTTGAAATTGTTGTAGTAGATGATGGTTCGAAAGATAGAACTGTAGAAATCTTAAAAAAATTACCGGTATCAATTATACAAAGAGATGATAGAGGATATTCTGCGCTGGGATTACCGGAATTAGCAGAGACTCATAATTCAGGTTTTAAATATATATCTGATAATTTTAAAAATACAAAATATTTGATGATAGTTGGAGCAGACTTAACATTTAATGAAAATTATATAGAATTATTGTTAGAAGAATTTGATAAAAATGAAAATTTAGTTATTGCAGCGGGCAATTTGGAAAATACAACAGCAGCAAAAAATGCAGTTAGAGGGGGTGGAAGAATGATCAGATATGAGTTTTGGACTGAGTTTGGGGAATTACTTCCTACAAATTATTATGCGTGGGAGTCTTATCCAATTTACTACGCATTGATGAAAGGTTATCAAATCAAAACTGTAAATAATGCGATTATCTATACGAAAAGAGAGCCTTTAGCCTTGGTAGATTGGAAAAGATATGGTATATCAATGAAAGAAATAGGTTATAGATGGCCATACGTAGTGGATAGGGCTATGAAAGAGATGCTTAAATTACGGTTCAAAAGAGCTTTTAGGTTAATTTTAGGATTTTCACAAACTTCTGTAAACAAGTATCCAGTTGAAATGAGAGAATATGTGAGAAATTATCAAAAAAATCAAATTAGAAATAGATTAAATTTTTTTAAATCACAAAAATTTGTTTAAGAATTTTAATAAAAGTATTAAATCTATCTCCGATAATATTTGAGATATTTTCTAAATCATTTTTAGAGAGAGGTTTTATTATATAACCAAGAAATATTGAAGAGAATAGATATAATATCAAATAAAGAATTGACTGATTTAATGTGACCCCTTGAGGGATGAAAAAAGTAGAGGTAATTAAAACAACTAAAAATATTAAATTTCTTAATAATTGAGTATTAATTGATAAAATTGATCGTTTTACAAATATATAATATGTAGTCAATACCATATATTGGAATACCATGATATATATAAAAAATAAAGGCCCAAAATTATAAAATAAAATTAAACCAATTGATTTCGTAGAATTGCTAATGATAGAGCCAATAGAGATTATTTTAGTTTTTCCTTGAGCTAAACTTGAGGTATATAGTATCATAGAGATTGCTCTAAAGATGTATGCTAAAAATGCATACTTGATTATCAAATAGTATATTGGATTATTATATCCTAATAAATATTTTATCATGAGTTCTGAGGATACTATTAACAATCCAAAAAAATAAACAGACCCAAAATTTATGATCCTCAAAAATGAATTAATTATCTCGCGATAATGTTCATCTTCATTTCGGCTAAAAATTTTTGTTAATAGAGGAAATAAACCCGTAAAAATTGAAAAAAAGAATTCTTGACAAACTTGTGCGATACGTAAAACCCAATAATATTGACTTGTTTCACCTGTTTCGTAAAATAAATATAAAATAAAGGTATCTAGACGTTGACTCACAAAAGTAAGCAAACTGGTTAAATATACGGGAAATCCAAATTTAATTATAGATTTAGTATTTTTTAAATCAAATTTGAGATAGTTAAAAATTTCTTTAACTGTCCCTAATGAGGATAAAATGGCAATTATCATAGATATATTCCATGCAAATAAAATCGAATGAAATGTTTCAAAAATTATAAATAATGATGGAACTAATATGGAATTTAAGACAGAGTATATTGTCTTGGCCATAATTGTTAATTCGGATTTAATAAGACCGTCATTCAATACAAAAATGATGTATAAAGCGTAATTTAACAATGATGTTAAAATTAAAATTATTATTTCAATTGTTGTTAATTCTATGTATAACATAATAATAAATACAGATATAAGATTTATTGGCATTCCTAAAATGAAGACAGTAAAAATAATTTTGTAAAAATCTTCGTTTGACGTATGTGATGAAATTTTTTTCTGAGTTAGAGAGAACCCGATACCAAATAATCCTACCGTAGCAGAAATGCCCATGATATTATTTATTATTATCATATAATCTTGTAGTATTAATGGTACGAACCTTACCAATAGTATAATGTAGATTACAGAGGTAACCCTTGTTAATAAAATTCTACCTATGCCTGAAATTAAAAAATTTCTATATTTCTTGGAAACTTTGATTTCATTAAACTTATCATCCATTTTATACAAATTCATAAAGATTTCAATCTATTTAATTCTTAACACGTATTTACAAAAATGTGCAATTTTGTTATCCATCGATTAATTATTGTAATTAATTAATAAAATAAATTCAAATATATTTCGTTTTATATATATAGTGAGTTTATTATTAATTCACCTTATTTAATAATAATTTACCATTATTAATTAAATAATCTATTTTTAAAATTTAGCAATTACTTCAATAATAGAGGCACTGATTTGAGAATTTACAGGAATTGAGTTAAAAAGAGTTGAAATTATCTTACAAAAGTTTATTTCGGATATAATCAGTAATTAATTTAGAAACATTGTTTGGATCATATTGATGTATATTTTTAAGTTCTAGTCTAAGAGACTTTCTATCAAAATTATCTTTGATTAGATAATCATCTAACCTTTGTAGAAGATCACTTTGTAAATATACCGAATTATTATGTGATAATTCTTGATAGTCCCAAAAAAATCCTGTTGATGTTGAATACGTTTCAAAATCATATGGGAAAAATAAAGTGGGTCTCTCAAAAAATAGAAAATCAAAATATGCTGAAGAGTAATCTGTGATTAGGAGATCACTTATCACAAAAAGATTGGTGATTTCAGGAAATGATTTTTGATCTCCAATAATAAAATTTTGATGAGTGAGTATTTTTGAAACTTTTTTGTTATCTTCGATGTTTTCATTTGGATGAAATCTTAAGATACATAATATATGGTTATCTTTAAAATATTGAGCTAGTTTAATTTGGTCATAATCTTCAAATGGGAAGACATTAATTTTTTTATTTAATCGGTATGTGGGAGCATATAATATTATTTTCTTGGGGTTAAACTTCAAATTTTGTTTAATTTTATTCGTAATTTTATTTTTTAATTGTTGATCATCTTTAACTTTATACAGAATTTCATTGCGTGGTATACCAGTAATAGGTACATTTTCTGGTTTAAGATTAAAACTTTTGACCAATAAGTTCTTTTCCATTATAGAAGATGCTAACATATGATCCCAACCAAAATTGTAATTTTTAGGTAAAGTATTGTTCAAATAACTTAATCCCATTGCCTTCATAGATATACCATGCCAAAAATTGATTGTTATTTTTGATGAATTTGGGTGTAAAAAGGAATAATAATCCCAAAGACCATGACTCATAATTACAAATTTTGCTCTTAGAAGTGTCCAATATCCTTTCAAAGATAGTATCGGATAAACTTTGTAGTTATTATTTATAGATTGGATATTCAAAATAATATCATTATTTTTTGCTAACCAAATCGGTTCAAACTCTGATTGAATTTGATTTAAATACTCAAAATATATTTTCAAATTATCAATATAATGAGATGAGCTAAATACTATTAATTCTAACTTTTTTGGAATAATAAGGTCAAATAACTGCAAACATTTCCTTCTAAAAACAGATAAGTTTGTTTTCAGTATTTTTATTACCATAAATATACATTAATTGAACGTATATATTTAGTTTGATCGATTATTATTCAAACATTCAGATATATTATCATGTTTCTGTAAGAATGATCCATATCATTTAGATTCATATATATTAATAATATTATTTAAATGAAATATAGAAATAGCATGAGTCTATTAGACGATTTTATTCAAATATTTTATCATTATATTCACACAAACATGAATGGCAAAATATAGATGCAATTATATCAAAAAATTATGATACAAATTCGATATCACGCAAAATTTCAAAATTACTTTTTTATACGGTAAAATGAGTTAAACTCGCACAATAAATTGGTTTGGGATATCTTTTTTAGTAATGCTTCTCAAAATTAATCTTTATCAATTATTTACTAAATCTTAAATTATTTTGGGAGATTAAAGTATCTAACTTTAACTTATCCATATTTTTAGTCAAATATTTATTCAAAATTAAGTAAAGTGGATTTAATAATATTTATATTGTTCAATTTTAAGTTTAACATATGACTATTAAAGCCATAATACTTGCAGCAGGACGTGGGACAAGGCTATTTCCATATACCAAAGATTTACCTAAAGGCATGTTAAATCTAAATGGTAAAACAATAATACAAAGACAAATTGAGTTATTTAGAAAATATGATATTACAAATATCATCATTGTTACAGGCCATTATGCTGCTAAAATCAAATATGAAGGTGTGAAATACTTCCATAATGAAAATTATACCAATACTAATATGGTCAACACATTATTTTGTGCAGAAGATATACTTTTTGGAAATGTAATTATCACTTATGCAGATATTATTTTTAGTGAACAAATATTAAAAAGTTTGATTGATTTTAAAAACTCAATCGGTGTTGCAGTAGATAAAAATTGGAAAAATTATTGGATGGTAAGATATGGTAAAATTAATCATGATACTGAGTCCCTTTTAATTAAAAATAATAAGATAGTGAACTTGGGAATTCCGGATTGTAAACCAAATGATTGTTACTCTCAATATATTTGTTTGATAAGATTAAATAAGGTTGGTTCAGAGATTTTAAAAAATCAATATTATAATAGTATGAAAAGTAGAAGTAACATTATTTTACAAAGTAAAAATGACTTTAACAATATGTATATGACTGATTTACTAATGCTAATTATTAATTCAGGGGAAATTATAGAACCTATATCTGTTAATAATGGGTGGCTAGAATTTGATACTGTTGATGATTATGAATTGTTTATTAATCAAAATACAATGCTAAAACATAAGTTAAATTTTAGTAATCTAGACTAATCCGTAATTGAGAAAACTACACTTAACATTATATACTTTTAATCCATTTAATATTTGTGAGTGAGGTGATTATTTATTTACCAATAGTTGGTGATTTATTTCATTTTGGGCATTTAAATGCGATTAAAAATGCAAAAAATTTAGGAACTATATTAATTGCTGGTGTCCTTACAGATAATGCCGTCAATGAATACAGAAGGAAACCAATAGCGAATTTTCATGAGAGATATAACATAATAAAAGAATTAAAAACTGTCGACAGATGTATTACTCAATACGAGATGTCTCCAGTAGAGTGTTTAAAGAAATTACTCACGGAATATCCAATGCATAAAATTATTATTGTCTATGGTGAAATTTGGAAAAATATTCCCTCTGAAGAATGGATTGTAAAAAATGGAATTCAGATTAAAAAAATACCTTATTACAAAAATCTAAGTGATGATGTTATTGCACGACGACTTATAGATAGTATTTCAGGGTCAGATGACACTAGAGAATCATTGGATAAATTAATATCACCTATGGGTTTTACTAGTTTTGGCACATTTGAATACAAATCAAAAACATTAATATCTACTAAAGCTCTCACGCTTAAGGCCCTGAAACCGTTAGTCAAATTTTCAAAAATTGAAAATGGATATTTCTTCACTGTAAAAAACTGGAAATATAACAAGCTAAAAATTGTCAATGATATCACTCAAGAGTTTCAAGACTCATCATTAATCGTTGTTAGATCTTCTACATTAAACGAAGATACATTATATAACTCAATGGCTGGTGAATTTGATAGTTTTTTAAATGTGAAACTTGAACCTAAATCGATTGAAAACGCCATTGATTTGGTTATAAAAAGCTATGAAGATAAAAATTCTAAAGATTTAAACAATCAAATATTAATTCAGAGCCAAACTAAAAAAGTTAAAATGAGTGGAGTGGTTTTTACTCGAACATTAAATAATTCAAAACCTTATTATTTGATAAATTATGACATTACCACATTAACGGATACCGTCACAAGTGGAAAAGACTCGAAAGTGATTTATATCTCAAAATTTATTGAGTTACAAAAAATACCATCTAAATGGAAAAATTTAATTCTTGCAATAAAAGATATCGAATCTTTAATCCCAAGTATTCCTTTAGATATTGAATTTGCAATTAATGATCTTAATGATATAATCATTTTTCAGGTAAGACCATTGACAATTTCAAATTATCAAACCTCAAATGATAATATCCATCAAGAATTATTAAAAAATTCAATTACAGAATTAAAAGCATATTCACAAACTTCAGATAACTGGATTCTATCGGATATGAGTGATTGGAACCCTGCAGAGATTATTGGAGATAATCCAAAAAATTTGGCATATGATATTTACAATCAAGTTATTATGGAAAGTGTATGGGATATTGCGCGTTATAGTCAAGGATATTCTTCAAAAATCCCTCAAAAATTGATGTATCGAATTGGTAACAAACCTTATGTCAATGTAAAAAATTCATTCAATTCGTTTGTTCCTCAACAACTTGACAAAAATATAAAATATAAATTAGTAGACGCATGTATCTCTTACTTGAAAAAATATCCCCACCTTCATGATAAAGTAGAGTTTTTAGTGATCCCGACAGCTTTTGATTTTTCACTTCATAATAGATTAAAATATATCCTCAATGATGTATCATCTAATATTTCAACAAGCGAAATCACTAAAATTGTAAATGCATATAAGAAATTGACATTAAATTTAATCACTGAGAAAAAGTTCTCCATTAATGATGATATTTCCATTTCAAAACAATTAAGAGTCATCGAAGATGAAATTTTTGGTGTAAATTACCAAGAATTAGACGAGAAAGAATTTGCCAAAAAAATTAAAATACTAATCGAGAAGTTAAAAAATTATGGAACTTTAACTTTCTCAAGACTCGCAAGATTAGCATTTATTGCCGATATAATCATGAAAAATATCACTGAATTAGGTTATATATCCAATGATGAATTAAATCAATTCTACGGGTCTCTAACCACTGTTGCTAAAGATTATGCAAAATTATCTGCAGAAGTTAAACAAAATCCAGAATTAAAAAATGAATTTCTCGAAAAATTTGGGCATTTAAGACCTGGAACATATGAAATAACATCATTGAGATATGATCAAAGGCCAGATATCATAAATTTTAAAAGTAATTTAAACGACTCCGAAAACCATATACATTTGAACGATGAATTTACTTTATCTACAGAGAAAGTAAATAAGATCAATAACCTGTTCAAAGAAAATGAATTTGATATCACATTTGAAAAGTTCATCATATATGCTAAAAAAGCAATTCAATCACGAGAATATTCAAAATTTATTTTTTCAAAAACCTTGAGTAATATAATTGAATTAATCTCATTTTTTGGGAAAACATTCAAAAATATAGATAGAGAACAATGCTCACATTTATTTTTAGATGAATTACTGTATACACCTAAAGAGGAACTCTCAAAGCAAATTATTGAAAATCAAAAATTATACAACAATTACAGTAGTTTTTTGTTAAATTCATTCATTACATCTGTTGATGATTTAATGATAATTGATTATCACATTAAAATTCCTAATTTTATAACAAATAAGCAAATAATGGCTCAAAAAATAAATGTTGGACTAAATTTCATGGAGGGTGAATCGTTAGATGGGAAAATAGTGTTAATTGAAAATGGTGACCCGGGTTTTGATTGGATATTTGGATATAAAATACTCGGATTAGTAACTAAATATGGTGGGATGGCGTCACATATGGCAATCAGATGTGCAGAATTTGGAATACCCGCAGCAATTGGCATTGGAGAAGAAATTTATGCACAGATAGAAGACAAAAAATTTATTTATATTAATGCAAAAGATAACAAATTAGAAGGTAATGACATATGTGGTATTTAATTTCAATGAGAACAATGATTTCGCATCACGGTGATGTAAGAGATGTAATTGAACAAAATTACATAAATTATTTTGAATCATTGAAAATTAATTTAATTCCTGTGAGTAATAAAACAACCAATTTGAATAAATATTTCGATTTACCTATTAAAGGAATAATATTAAGCGGAGGTAATGATATTGGTGAAAAATGGTCTGGTTTATCATCAACAAGTAGTGTTGATGAAAATAGAGATGAATTTGAAATATCACTAATTAAATTTGGAATAAAAAATAATATGCCAATTTTAGGAATTTGTAGAGGTATTCAGATGATCAATTGCTTTTTTGGTGGAAAATTAGAAATAAACAATAAATCCCTTCATTCTATCGGAGAACATATTGTAAACATAACAAACACTAAACAAGGTAATAATACTGAAGTTCTTGTAAATTCGTATCATAATCAAATAATCAGTCAGAATACCTTATCTAAAAGTTTAAGGTCATTTGCAAAGAATCCGGTCGATAATTCTATAGAAGGATTATATCACCCTAAGTTACCTATCGCCGGTATTCAGTGGCATCCTGAACGGGGTAATTCAAAGAGTGTAAATAAGGAAATTATTGAAGAATTTATGATGGAAAAGGGATTTTGGAAAAATAAACAACACACAGGATAAAACTTAATAATACTTTACAGAAACCTTCAATCACAATCTGTCCTGTAGTGCCCTCTAATTCTGCTTCAGCTTTTAATTGTAACCTATGTGCTATCGAATTCGTTAAAATTCTTTTAGTATCGTCCGGTACAACCTAACTTCGTCCATTCATGGCCGCATAAGCTTTACTATTCTGTAGGATCGCAATTGTGGCTCGTGGTGAACACCCTAACATTAATCTTGGATCGGTTTTTGTTTTCATGGACTACATATGATAGTTTTATTTTTTAGGTTTTCAACATAATCCAAAGTCGTTTGTGGTATTACTTCATCAACTCCTTTTATATTTTCTATAATCTGTTTTCTTTGCTCATAAGTTAATGAGGGTAATCGTTTATAACTAGCAATTGCTTCATCAGTAAGTAGACCTACTATAACGGATCCATATTTACTTGCTTCATTGAATATGTTAATGTGGCCGGGATGTATCAGATCAGCACTCATACCAACATATACTTATGTCATAGATCAGATATCATGGAGTGATATAAAAAAAAGTTGTAATTGATCTAAATTAGAATTGATTAAAATCACATTTGATTTATAATTCAATAGAAAATAACTTAGATTAATAGAAATACAGGCCCACCCGGATTTGAACCGAGGTCAACGGAACCAGAATCCGTTATGATTGCCGCTACACCATGGGCCTTC
>Ga0181568_10006161_pt1 | contig 10513 bp, 8 predicted proteins | sample 101ome_20_FD_133758 | JGI IMG/M metagenome (GOLD analysis project Ga0181568, IMG submission 133758) | Coastal salt marsh microbial communities from the Groves Creek Marsh, Skidaway Island, Georgia - 101404AT metaG (megahit assembly) | ecosystem: Environmental > Aquatic > Marine > Intertidal zone...
CATGGAATTGTTGGTGGACAAACTCCACTGGGGCTCGGCATAGCCTATGCCCTAAAATATAACAAAAAGAAAGGGGCATGTTTGTGTTTTATGGGTGATGGAGCAACCAACCAAGGCCCATTTTATGAATCTCTCAATCTCGCATCTCTTTGGAATTTGCCTGTAATTTATATTATAGAAAACAACGGGTATTCTATGGGTACTTCTGAATCCAGACACTCTGCTGGAGATCCCCTTGCCAGAAGGGCAGATTCTTTCGATATTAAATGGTCTGTTACTAATGGACATGATATTTATGAAGTGAGACAGACTATTTCTGATGCTCTTAAACTTGCACATGAAGAATCCAAACCTTCCGTTTTAGAGATAGTTACTTACAGATACAGGGGGCATTCTGTCGCTGACCCTGATCAAACTTACAGAAGTAAGGAAGAAATTGAAGAATACAAAACAAATAAAGACCCCATTAATTTATTCAAAAATAAATTACTTGATGAGAAAAATTTAACTGATGATATAATCAAAGAAATTGATATCAAAGCAAAAGGAGATGCGGATGCATCCGCTGACTTTGCGGATGCCAGCCCTTACCCCGAAGCTAATGAATTAATGGATGATATATATTGGGAAACTGATAACCCTGATAAAAAAACTTCTCAAGGTACTATGTTTTTTGAAACTCCCCCCCAATAATCTTTATAATTATGGCAAAAATTACTTACCGTGAAGCTCTTAACCAAGCTCTGTCTGAAGAAATCGATAGAGACTCAAATGTTGTTTTAATGGGAGAAGAGGTTGCTCAATTTAAAGGCTCATACAAAGTTTCTGAGGGTATGCTTGAGAAATTTGGTTCAGACCGAATAATTGATACTCCAATCAGTGAAGCGGCTTTTTCAGGACTGGCTGTTGGTGCGGCCATGATGGGTATGAGACCCGTTGTGGAATTTATGTTTTGGAGCTTTTGTTATGTAGCATTTGATCAAATTTTTAATAACGCTGCGAGCATCAGGTATATGTCAGGGGGTCTCATCAATGTCCCAATCGTGTTTAGAGGTCCTGCTAATGGTGGCACAAATGTCGGCGCTACTCATTCGCATACTCCCGAAAATTTTGCTGCGAACACTCCCGGACTAAAAGTAATTTGTCCATCTACTCCTGCTGATGCAAAAGGTATGATGAAGGCAGCAATTCGAGATAATGATCCTGTTTGTGTTATGGAAAACACTATCCTCTACAATATGCAGGGCGAAGTTCCTGAGGACGAAAACTTTATTGTACCCCTAGGAAAAGCAAACATTTTAAAGGAGGGTAACGATTTAACTATCATTGCTCATGGCAAGGCGGTACACTCTTCCCTAGAAGTTGCCCATATATTAGAAGACAAACACAATATTTCTACAGAAGTGTTAGATTTGCGCTCAATAAGGCCCCTTGATGTTGAGGCCATAATTAAATCCGTTAAGAAAACAAATCGTGTTTTACTTGTAGAAGAAAATAAACCTTTTTGTGGAGTTGATGCCCAGATAGCATTTATCATTCAAGATCAAGCTTTTGATTTCCTAGATGCTCCTATAAAAAGAGTTTCGGCAATAGATTCCCCTCAAGCTTACAGCAAAGCTCTCGAAAATATTCAAATCCCCGCTCGCGACCGGATTCTTGCCAAGGCAATGGAATTGGTTTAGCAAAAAATTACATACTACCATGGCAACAATTATCGAAATGCCCAAACTTAGTGATACCATGTCGGTTGGCACCCTGGTCAAGTGGCATAAAAACATTGGAGACTCTATACAAAATGGGGATATACTTGCCGAAGTTGAAACTGATAAAGCCACCATGGAGTTAGAAAATTTCGATGATGGCACTCTGATAAATATTTTCGTTGGAGAAGGTGAAGAGGTGCCTGTTGGCAGTCCACTTGCTGCTGTAGGAGAACCTGGAGAAAAAATAGATCTTCCATCTACCGAAACAAAGTCTGAAACAGATATCCCCGAAAATGTAATAGTATCAGAAAACAAAGAGGAAAACTCCCCAGTTCAGGTTACGAGTCCTGATGTTCAACCGAGCAATATTCAGACTGAAAAATTAGATCCTAAACAAGAAGATTCTCCCAAACAAAGAGTTCTCATATCACCATTGGCAAAGAAGATTGCTTTAGAGCGAAATATTGATTTCAAAAATCTAAACGGCTCTGGCCCAAATGGTAGGATCCTTAAAAAAGATATACTCGCAGTCTCTAGTATTGGATCTGAAAATACTTCAAATTTGTCGGATAACTCTCAAGTACCTGTTAATAAAAATCACTATCTTGGTAACTTACAGGATAAGTCTATTCAAGTATCTAAGATTCGAAATATTATTGCTTCTCGATTACTTGAGTCCAAAACCACAATTCCCCACTTTTATCTACAAAAGGAAATTAATTCGCTCCCATTAAAGGAAGCAAGATCTGCATTAAACTTGAAGCTTTCTGAAAGAAGCAATGACGAACCGACAAAATTAACGCTTAACGATCTTATTTTAAAAGCTTGTGCTGAAACAATCAAAGATGTCCCAGAAATTAATACTTCATGGGAAGGTTCGGAAATCAAGTACCATGGTTCAGTGCACCTTGCTTTCGGCGTGGCAATTGACGATGGTTTAGTCACACCAGTTGTTAAAAATGCACATTCATTGGATTTAGAATCCCTCTCTCTAACCGCAAAGTCTCTGATTCACAAAGCTCGTTCTAAAAAGTTAACCCCTGATGAAATGACCGGCTCCACTTTTACCGTTACAAACCTCGGTATGTTCGGTATTGATTTGTTTAGTGGCATTATTAATCCACCAAATGCCGCAATCTTATCAATTGGGGCAAGTGTTAAAAAACCTGTTATTGATAAAAACGGTCAGATAGTACCGGGTGAAACTATGATGCTTGGTTTAAGTTGTGATCACCGTTTAGTTGATGGGGCGATTGGAGCAGTATTTCTTCAAAAACTTGCAGTTTCTCTAGAAAACCCTGCCACTATGTTGATTTGAAATTACCCCACTCTTTGGTTTGCATCTTTAACTAACCATTCAGAAATTTCATTAAGTTTATTTGAGACATCGCTTTTACAATCCTCTAAATTTGATGCCGTAAGCTTTTGGTAGCCAAATAAATAATATTTTATTTTCGGTTCTGTTCCACTTGGTCTTATTGCTATTTGGTAATCATTTTCTAATTTTAACATTAGAAAGTTTTCAGTAGTTAATTCATCTTCATCTTCATCAATATAGCCTTTTTCCATAAAGTCTTTAGATTCTGATACCTTAATCCCTGCAATTTCTTTTAAATTTTGCTTTCTGTAGGAATTTGCTAATAGCTTTATTGTTTTTGTTCCCTCAGCACCCTCAAAGTATAAGTTTTCTGTTTTTTCCTCATGGTATCCATATTTCTTATATAGATTATCTAAATAATCCTGGGGGTGCATTTTGGAAGCCTTTAAATATGCAAAAAGTTCAGCAATCGCCAAAGCAGATGCATTTCCATCTTTATCCCTCACAATATCCAAAGGTAAATATCCATAGCTTTCCTCAGCAGCTAATACAACATATGTTGAATACCTGGTTAATATGTCTACCCGAGCAAATAAATCGGTAGCGTCAAAATCTAACGATAAACCTTCCTGTTCTTTCAGCTCAGTGATTGCTTTATCTTCATATTTTCCTAGTTTCTGAGCCATCCATTTAAACCCTGTATGCGTATTAACACAACGAACCCCATATGCAGCAGCAATACGAGAAATCATTGGGGTTGTAACAAATGTTTTTAAAATTGCTACATTTTTACTTCCCTCTTCAGGTATAAGCGTTTTTCTTTTGGCAACTGATAGTCTGTATTCAGCAAGCATAGTGGCGACTTGATTACCAGTTAGGCAATTAAAGCCACCGTCTGGTTTCCTAACTGCAACTCCAATTCTGTCGCAATCAGGATCGCTTCCTAAAACTAAGTCCGCTTTTGTTTTTTGCGCTACTGAAATTCCTTTTTTTAAAGCTTCTGGGTTTTCTGGATTTGGCGATTGAACACTTGAAAAATTAGGATCTTGTTTGTTTTGTTCCTCAACAACAGCAACTTCAACACCATGGTCCCAGAGTGCCGGGATCGCCGATATTCCCCCAGTTCCATGTATAGGGGTAAAAACAAGTTTTGGGGCGTTTTCTTTAAGAATCGATGGATCAAGCACGGCATCTTCGATGGCTGCTCTATAAGCCAAATCATCTTCTGTCGGTAAAACATTCCAAATAGGTTCGTTGGTTTCTAAATATGGCAACAATTCTTCTATAGAAATATTTTCATATCGCTTAACAATTTCTTCAGTGTGAGGCGGTACCAATTGCCCTCCATCTGCAAAATAAGCCTTAAAGCCATTATCATGATAAGGATTGTGACTTGCAGTTATTACAACTCCCGCATGAGCATATCTGTGGCGCACTGTAAAACTAAGCTGCGGGGTTGACCTAGGGCCATCAAAAATAAGCGCGTAACCACCTAAATTTGTCCATGTTAACGCTGCAAGTTTACAAAACTTTTCTGAAAAATGTCTAACATCATGAGCAATAATTAATCGAGGTTGTCCAAGAATTCCTTCCTCAGCTAACCATTTTGTTATATGTAAAAATAATGCTTTAGTTGCTCGTACTACAGTAATTTCATTGAGTGTATTACTTCCAACTGCAGCATATTCAGGTGTCTCTCCTTCTTTATTTTCTCCTTTTTCTGATTTTGTTATAACATTGCCGATCGTACGACCTCTCATACCACCTGTGCCAAACTTTAGATTTGAATGAAATCTATCATTCAATTCACTCCAACTTTCAGTGACAAGAAGTTCTTCTATGCTGTTTAATATTCTTTCTGGTAAATTTTTACATTCAGTAAACTCTTTTAAATTATTGTATGTTGAATCATACAGATTGTCTTCTTCTTGTCCCTGTTTGATAAGGTCGGTTATTGATTCTTTATTCATAAAAGAGCTGGATTTACATGTAATTATATTAATTTTGTTATCGTATCGTCACTTTATAAATTAAGTGGACCTTTTAATCCGAACTTAGTTTTTTTTCTACAGGAAAGCGATAGAGTAATTCGTCTTTTTTTCCATAACCCAATTCTTTTCTGGCTACCGCATCTTGAAAAGATGGGTCTGATCTAAGACGGTTTAAAAATTCCTTATGATTATTTGCCTCTGTTTGTAATTTATTTAGCTTATTTTCTAAAAACTCTTCTTTTGATTTCCAGTGCAAAAATTCATCATAAGCGTAATTAAACTGAATTATTAGATATAAGAATGCACTTAATGAACAAAGAATTAACGAAACAATAAAAATCTTTTTTGTAATTTTTTTCATTTTTTTTGTGGTTAATTAATTGTTGGATTATAAACATCATGAAGACGCAACATCCCTAGAACTTCTTCTGTTTGTGTATTTAAAACTGGTAAAACAGAAATTTGTTTTTCACCTGCTTCCATAATTTCTAGGGCTTTACCTAAAGACATCATAGGGTTTATTGTAACTGGACAGTTTGTCATAATTTCTTTCGACTTCATGTCCAAAAGATTTTTATGCTCTATTAAGGCTCTTCTTAAATCTCCATCCGTTATAAATCCTATGAGTTTTTTTTCTTTTATGATACAGGCTCCACCCAATGGAAATTTTGTCATTTTACAAACCAACTCTCTAATGGGGGTATCGCTGAAAACAAGAGGTATTTTGTCTATTTTATGCATTACATTCTCTACATTAAAAAGCAAATTCCTTCCAAGCTGACCTGCTGGGTGTGTTTTTGCGTAATCTTTTTCTGAAAATTTATTTCTTTTCATCAATCCTATTGCCAGTGCGTGTCCAATAGATGTTGCCACCATAAAACTAGAAGTTGGAACTATTCCCATAGGGTCTGCCTCTATTTCAACAGATGCATCAATAAACACATCTACTTTTTCCACTAGTGGTCCTTTTTTATTTCCTAAAATACCAATAATTTTTGCATTTCTTTTTTTTAATATTGGTACTAAAGCTAAAAGTTCTGGTGTTGATGAACTATTCGAAAAGAAAATTACAGGATCTTCATTTTGATGAATTCCTAGGTCTCCATGCACTGCTTCTGATGCATGTAAAAAAGATGCTGTGCTTCCAACACTACAAAATGTTGCTGATAATTTTTTTCCGATATGCCCTGATTTTCCAATTCCACAAAATATAATTTTGTTTTTTGCTCCCTCTAATATGTCCAATGCCTTTATAAAATTTTCATCAAGATAATGAGATGCTTTTTCTATGGATTTACTTTCTTTCAGTAAAACCTGCCGTGCTTCTTCTAATTCTTTCATCGACCAACCATATAATATGTTTTTCTTTTTTTAAATTATAATTTAATTAATAAAAGACGATACCGTTAAGGTGTATCTTCACCTATTTTCTTTTTATATATTCTATTATGTTTCAAGTTACCTTTTCAGAACAGAGTTTAAACGAGCTAAACTCTTTAACGCAAGCCGACCAACTTGACCTAATGGAAAAATTAAGTTCATTATCAAATGAGATTCTAACCGGTGAACATACTTCAGTTGGAAAGTTTTTACGAAATGGTAAAACTTTTTATAGACTTAGGGTAAATGATTTAAGGGTATATTTTGAAAAAATTGAAATTTGCTTACATTGTCATTTTATACTTCAAAAAAATTCTCTTAATGACTTCTTGGTAAGATGCAAAATGCCGTCTTCTGAAGAAGCTGTTTTGGAAAATCATCAAAATTTTTGGGATTATTTAGAATCTCTTACAAAATCTAAATAACAATATGAACAATATGATAATTTTAAAATAGTTCCTAACACTGCTTCAATCACTTATTAGATATTCATAAAATTATTAACATTCTTTTTTTTCTTTATTCCCTAAATATCAATGCTTTATAAAACTATTTCAATTTTTCTTTCCCATAATAGAGATTAAAATATATTTTTTTTAAATAGTTATTATAATTCTATATTGAATAAAGATTATTTTTAGGTCACAAATTGTCTAAATGAAATTCAAAATCAATAGAGATCATTTCAGTTCTGGTTTACAACTCCTTACAAGCGTAGTAGGTGCCCGTAAAACAATGCCCATTTTACAGAATGTTTTAATAGAGGCTCATGAAGGTTTGGTCAGATTGACTACGACAAATTTAGATCTAGGTGCGAGATGTTCTCTCAAGGCAGATGTTTCCGAGAAAGGTTCAATTACTCTACCAGTTAAAGAAATTGGAAGAATAGTGAGAGAACTTGCTGATATAGAAGTTAGTGTAGAAACATCAGACACAACAAAAGCTACTATTAGTACCCGTGGATCAATATTTAATGTAATAGGAATGGAAAGTAAGGAATTTCCACCATTACCTGAATTAGAAAATAAAAAAGAATTTAATTTAGAAAGACCAGAAATAGTTTCTATGTTAAAAAGCGTGTCTTATGCACAATCTGTTAATGAAGAAAGGTATATGTTAAAGGGTGTCTTTTTTCAGTTATCGAAAGAAAAGCTTTCTTTAGTAGCAACAGACGGAAGAAGATTAGCGGTTACAAGTCGAAAAATAGAACTTTCGGAGAATGATGAAGGTGAATTCATTTTACCCTCTTTAACTGTATCGGAAATCGAAAAAATACCAGCTGTAGGAAATAATTTGAAAATTTCCTATACTGACAGGCAAGTTGCGTTTGAATTAAAAGTGGATAACCAAGAAGAAGAAGGAGGATTTAAGGAATCTGTTTATCTAGTTTCTAAAGTAGTTGAAGGAAAGTACCCTAATTACAAACAAGTTATACCAAAGGACGATTTTAATGTAGCAAATATAGAAAGAGAGTTGATGCAAGAATGCGTTAATCGTGCTGCTTTAGTATCAGATGAAAAAATAACATTAAGAATAAAGACGAATCAAATGGAAATTACAGGACAAAGCACACTAGGTGATGCCTGTGAATCGATGCCTGTTAGTTTTGAAGGTGAGGATACTACTGTATCATTTAACCCTAGGTTTATACTAGATCCCCTGAAATCTATAACACGAGATAAAATATCCTTTGAATTCCGAGATGACATGAGTCCTGGGGTTTTCAAAGTAGACGATGAAAGCAAAAATAATCTTTCATTCCTGTGTGTCGTAATGCCAATAAGAACTGATTAAAATTATATCTGAATATTAGAAACATTATTTTCCGAGTCGGTAAAATAGTCGTAAGTTTCTCCTTGAAAGTTCTTAAGAGTTATAATTTCGGAGTCGTATTTAACGAGATAGTCAGGGTTGAGAGGTATTTTACCACCACCATTCGGTGCATCAATTACAAACTGTGGTATAGCATAACCACTAGTAAACCCTCTTAAACCTTTTATAATTTCAAGACCTACACTAGGGTGCGTTCTTAAATGAGAACTACCTTTTATTAAATCACATTGATATAAATAATAGGGTTTTACTTTCATTATTAACAATCTATGCAATAGACTTTTCATTATTTCTGTACTATCATTAACCCCTTTAAGTAAAACAGATTGATTGCCTAAGGGAATTCCCTTACTTGCTAACCTGTGGCAAGCCTTAAAAAGTTCATGTGTACATTCAAGTGGATGATTAACATGAATACTTAACCATAAACAATTTATCTTTTCAAAGATATCTAATAAAGTTGAAGTAATTCTTTGAGGCATAAAAACTGGAATTCTAGAACCCATTCTAATAAATTCAACATGTTCTATATCGTTTAATCGTTGTAGAATGTAACCAATTTTTTCATCAGACAACATCAGGGGATCACCCCCGCTTATTAAGACATCACGAATTTTAGTGTTATTTTCAATATAGGAAAGGCCTTGTTCAAGCTCGGGGTGAAAACCATAATCCTGTGCATTGGAGACTAATCTACTTCTTGTACAATACCTACAATATGCCGCACATCTATCGGTAACAAGAAAAAGTACTCTATCAGGATATCGATGAACAATACCAGGTACAGGCATGTGTTTTTCTTCACCAACAGGATCATTGAGTTCAATATCAGAATAATTTGATTCAAAATGTGAAGGAATAACCTGTTTTCTAATAGGACAATGAGGATTATTTGGATCAATCAGATTAAAAAAATAGGGAGTAACAGCAACAGAAAGTTTATTTTTAGCTATATCGAATCCATTAATTTCAGATTCAGATAAATTAAGATAGTTATCGAAGTCTTCTTTTCGGGTTAGTCGATTTCTCATTTGCCACTTCCAATCAAACCAATTTTCATCAGATACATTAGACCAATGACCTTTACCAAAAAACCAATTCTGTAGTTTATCACCTGGATACATTTAGATAATTTAACTTTTGTATATGATTGCTTCAACCATTTGTTTTAAAGTGAAACGTTTGGGTATCCTTTTCACATTAATCTTGATACTGATTTCAAATTATCATCTGAATGCGAACAAAAATCAGAATTTTTATGAAATGCCAGACTTTGAAGTATTTTGTGCAAAAGGGCAGAAGTACAATAAAAAAGATTTTAAGGGAGAACTTGGGTTCATAATTATTTTTCTTTCAAATCATTGTAAAATATCTCAATCATTTGAACCATATCTAGAAAAAAAATATATAGAATGGAAAGAAGCAAAAATAAATTTATTTGTTATTTCACCAAATAATGAAAATGCTATTTTGCCAGACGAATTAGCTTATACAGAATACGGAGTTTCTTTAAATGATATAAAAAATAAAGTTAAAATGAAAAAAATTGAGTATCCATATATTTATGATGGAGATACACACAATTTTGTTAAAAAATTAAACCCAAAACTAACCCCGGTTGCATATTTGTTTAACTCAAAAGGGGACTTAAAGTATAGTGGAAAAATTGGAGACTATAAAATTAAAAAAAATATAGATGATTACACTTTAGAAAAGAACATAAGAAAATTAAAAAGTGAAATGGATTTTGAGTATATAAGATCAAATGCTTATGGAACAAATATAAAACTTCTTGAAGATACATTGATTGCTGAAGCTGTTAAGAAAAGACACAAAAAAGAAACAATCAATTTATTTTATGCAGATGAAAAAAAAGTAGATTTAATTTTTGAAAACAATTTAAATCAGCCAACACTTTTTTATATTTGGAAAATATCAGATGACAAAGTAAAAACAAAATTAAACTTAGAAATTATATCAAGAAACTTTAAAATATTCAGGAAAAGAGGTGCTAGATTTTTTACTTTTTGTATTGAAAGCGAACAAAGAAATGAAAAAAGTATAGCTCAAAGCATTTTGAAAAGTGAATTTGTTTCCACTTTTAATTTTATTCTTTCCACACATAATCAAGAAAATATTAGAAAGCAAGCTTTTGAAAATTTATTAATTGAAACCCCAGCAATTATAATTAGGAAAAGAAATGGTAATGTAGCTTATTCAAAAAATGGAATAATCGAAGAAACAATTTTAAAACATCATTTTATTAAGGAACTAAATAAGAAACAATA
>Ga0181568_10006166_pt1 | contig 10502 bp, 3 predicted proteins | sample 101ome_20_FD_133758 | JGI IMG/M metagenome (GOLD analysis project Ga0181568, IMG submission 133758) | Coastal salt marsh microbial communities from the Groves Creek Marsh, Skidaway Island, Georgia - 101404AT metaG (megahit assembly) | ecosystem: Environmental > Aquatic > Marine > Intertidal zone...
ACCCGCGCTCGCCCATACCTCCTCTCTCGACACTGACCTCACGCGCAACACACGCGCACCCCACTTCACCCCGCAGCACTGGCTTCTGTGCCATATGGGATTGTATTAGTTCGAGTTCGAGTTATTGGGGCTTCCTGGCTCGGCCGCGAAATGGTTCCGGAGGTTGCGCCGCCCCGACATACGCGACGAGACGAATCCAATGCGCCAGCGCTTTCCTCTGGGCGATGAGGGGAGGCAAGTAAACGAAGTTTTTTGGGGTGTCAGTACCGGCCTCTTAGCCAAAGATGCAGGTGCGGCGTTGGGTGCTGCGCATGCCATCTATCATCTTCAAGGCCGAGGCAGGCTTGGCCGCCTTGGACTTCTTGGTCCGCGGTTGTATGATCCCGTAGCAGTATACCAGAAAAGCGCAAAGCAGGCGCAGCTCGCGGTCAAATCCAATCGGGTCAGCACCCGAGTGCGCGCTCCAGTCGAGACACGTCTGCGTTTGCGCTCCTGCGCAGAATTCGGTACAAAAAATGCGCCCCCGAGGTCAATTGTTTTTTCTCTTCGCGCTTTGCAATGGCGCGTGTTTCTCTGAGCTGTGAGAGCGCGCTGCCATGCTCAGGGATGTACTTTGCGTGTGTAAATTTCCCTATAGTGTCAGTTTGCGCTCAGCGTCGCGTCCCGGCGTTACTCGCGTGGGTTCAGCGACGCTTGTGCTCTTGTATGGTGGCTCTCGGCCAATCAGCGCAGGCGGAACAAGATACTCTCATCTTGTGCAGTAAAGATCGCGTTTTGCGTGATCATCAATTTACTTCCAGGACTACCCGGACTGTCGGCGCGAACGAAGAATGGAGGAAGCGAAATCTGCGGCAGATGCCGGGCCTCGTGCGCGTAGCGACACGAAACTTCGGCGCGGCGATTTGGGGAAACGTGAAGCGGATGCACGCCCTCCAAACGCCTTGGTGCCCACGCACGACGCCCTGGTGCTGGCCGGGTGGATGCATGTGCGGCACGTACCCAAAGGAGACAAGTGGCACACAGCGAAGGATCACCTGAAGGGTACCGAGATGTACGGCGATGACTGGTCCGAGTCCAAGACCATCGATGGTGGCCGCCCACTCTACGATGGCGACCGCCCACTCGCCGAAGGCTGGTCCACAACGTGGAAGGAAGAAGAGGTGGACCAGTACCTCTTTGCCACGGGCGACGGCATGAAGTTCAGTATCATTGACCGCAGCGAACTACAAGCTTGCCGGCTGAGGGCGGAATCCTCGGATCACGGAGAGGTTCCCACGCGCGTAAAAATTTCGTCACATTCTGCAGCCCCCGGAATCGTCAAAATGAAGTTTGCGAAGGGTGCTCAATCCAAGAAGGAAGCGGAGGCACAGGGCAGCGACGGCGGCGTCAGCAGCAGGCCTGAGGAGGCACTGGCGACATCCGCGGCGGCGATGGAGCATGACGATCGGTACCCTTTCATCTCATTGGTTGATTACAAAGATGCTAAGAAAGCTCAAGGCTCTGGCTTTTTGTACGGCGGTGGAGCGTTGTCTTTAAAGAAAGGCAACTCAAAAGACAAAAAGGCCGAAGGGCCCGAAGAACATGGCCTCGCCAACGTCGACTCGTGTGGAGGCGCCAACGTCTACATTCGAAAGAGCATGGACACAAACGGGCTGGCCGTGTGCCTCAACGGTTTGGTAGGCTCTCCGGAAGCTCCTGAGCTTTTGTTGGACCACCCTGATGCCATGCAGCACCTCTGGAAAAAGGCGCCGCACGTCATTTTCGCAGGTCTGGCGCACGGATTTTATCGCGCGGACACTGCGGATTGGTTTGCCAGCGTCGCGTCGTCGGCGGGGCCCATTGCTGTGGGTGACATAGTTCGCGTTCGTCCCGAGAAGAAGGGGTCGCTCTTGAAAGCCCGCGTGGAGCAGTCGCGCGAACATGGGGGCGGTGGCAACTCCGACCCCAAGGCGAAGTTCTTTGATTCTGGGAGCAAGGTGACTGATATTCTCAAGGACGGTAAGCTTCGCATTCGTGGTGAGCTTTGTGATCCCGGTCAAGTTGAGCTCGTTGAGGGGTCTCGGTCTCGAGACTACTCCCCGAATATGGCAGCTGGAGCTGCTGCTGCCGTGGCTGTTTTCAAGGAGCTAGGGGCTCTAGACATGGGGACCTTCGACGAGCCTGTGCGAAACGCCGTGATGGCCTGGCGCGAGTCGCTACTCAAGGTTGCACTTCAGGGCCGACTGTTGGGCCCGCTCCGGCAGGCGTTCAAACCGATTCGTGATGTTGGACCTTCGTTCGGCGACAAGGAGCACGGCAGGTCGAAATGGTGCGGGGCAGCCAAGGCCCCGGACGGGAGACTATTTTTCCTTCCAAAGAGCGAAAAGCAAAACCGGCTGCTCGTATTTGATCCCTTGACTACGAATTACTTTCTCAAAACCATCGATTCTAAGAAGAAAAAGAATGCAAACGGCAGTGGAGGTGATGCTGAGGAATGGCAGTACAGCAGCGCGGTCGTGGGTTCTGATGGTTGCATCTACGGCATTCCCGCTTGTGCAAAAGCTGTGCTAAAAATAATTCCGGGGGCAAATAAGCGAGATTGCGCGATTACGTCGATCGAGCTGAATCTGTTGCGAGAAGTGAAGGCGGGAACACCGCGGTGGGGGCAAGGCGCTTTGGCCGCGGATGGCAATATCTATGCGGCTCCTGCGGGTTGTGACGCGGTACTCGTCATCGACACGAAGGCCAGTACCTCATCATGCGTTGAATTGCAGATTATGAAAGACGAGGATCCCGCTTCAACAGACCGATGGTGGGGCGCTGTTTCCACCCACTCTTCGACAGCGCTGCATGCCGTCGGTTCCTACGTTCACATTCGTAGTATTCCTGTCGATGAAGCAGAGAAGCTGGCGCCCGGTTATGGCGGCTGGGCGAGCGAGATGGCCGGTTTGCTGGGAAAGTCGGGCTCAGTTGAAGCGATTACATCTTCGGGCAGCATTAAAGTATTGGGCAAATTTTGGAACCCGGTAATGATTGTTTCGGACCCGGGCGCTGTCTACTTCACTCCCTATAATAAAGGAAAGGTGCTGAAACTTGCCACGTCTAATCCAGGCGCAGCACAAGAAGTCGGACCAGAAATCTTCGGTGGTGGCCCAGAGGCTCAAGGTGGTGAAGCTGCAAAGTATATGGAAGCCTGCATAACGAAAGACCGCATGATCGTTGCAGCACCAGCTGGAAGTGGCGGCCGCAAGATGCTGGTTTTCGATCCACGCGATGATTCGGTTTCGTATGTTGGTCGTGACTACTTTGATGACGCCCGCAGTGATAAATTTCATGGCATGACACGAGGCGCAGACGGAAATGCGTTCGCTACGCCATACAATCATGTCCTTGTTGTCAAGGTGGACCCGGCCACGGCTGCAGCTGCTCTTGTGAAAGCCGAGGAAGAAGAGGAGAAAGGCGGGCCGGCTGTCAAGTCGCGAGTTCGCGAGTTGCGGGCTGGAAAGGACTGTGGCGTGTTGACAGTTCCCAACTCGCTCATGAAAACTTCAGGAAAAGATGCCGGTCTCTTCGGCTCGGCTGCGTTAGCGGATGATGGCTATTTGTACGCAGCTCCCGTACGCGCTCGATACATATCGCGCATCGACACTCTTCGTGCTTCGGATCCTGAGAAAAGTCATATCTGGCACCATCATGCAATGGAATTGTCCGAACGATCGAGCTCGTGGCTTTGCGACGGGAAACACGCGCCTGGAGGCTGCCGGGGAACTGGCGGAGGGAGTGGTCGGCGCCATCGCTGCATCGACCCGTCGTGCGACTTCGATTTATGCGGGGCGTGTTGGGACTTCGGCAAGCGCTCCGTCGCGACGGGTTCGATAACATGGCTCTGGGTAAATGAGCCTGAGACGTGGTTTCGTATTTTATCGCACCCCTCGTACAGAAGCGATATGCTGGAGTGGTTTTCGGCCGAAGTGGCGCGCGACGCGCATGCATTCTCGGCCTCCTGCGGCGCCGGCCTGAAAAAATCAGCAGCAATTGACGACGAAGCAGATGAGTATGACGATGACGGTTTCGCTGGAAAGACACAAAAAATTCGCCTAAAACAGCTGACCGCCGCCGACGCTGCCGGCTTGAGCAGCGGCACCAAACTTGTGTTCAAAAAGACGTCAACCTATGCTTATCCGGCCTCGTGTGTCGAAGGCGCTACAGTAACGTATCTGAGAACAAATGGTGGAACCCCCCCCGCACAAGTGAAATGGGATTTGACCTCTCACACGTACTGGGTGAATTGGGGGGACCTGTACCGCATAGTGTCGGGCCCGAGCGAAGCGCCAAGCGCAGCAACCACCGCGGCAGCTGGCAGTATCACCTTCAAAAAGGGCGACGAAGTGAAGATCAGACACGTAACTCCTGAAGAGGCCAAACGACTCCAGCGAGGTCACGGCGGGTGGATTGAAGAGATGGGCAAGCTCCTGGGCCAAACGGGTACGGTGGAACGCATCGACTCGGACGGGGATGTTAAAGTTCTCGGCAAAACCTGGTCACCGGCGCTGCTTGAAAGGACAACGAGCGGGCGGGTGCGCGTCGGTGAGAAGGTTGTGCTGAGCGGGACCGAGGCAAAGGGCTGCCTGCAGCCGGGCGAGCAGGGTACGTTGGTTCAAGACGACAAGTCTAGTCTTCCGTTTCAAGTGCGCAGTCCTGCTGGGCGAACGTATTGGTTCAATGAGACTGACATCAAGCGTGCAGAGGGAGCCGTGAGCGGCGGAAGTGCCGCAGCTGCTGAAGATTATCGCGAGGGAGAAGAGGTTCTTATTCGCGATGTCCCAGTTGACGTCGCGCGGCAGCTCATGGACGGCAAAGGGGGATGGGTCGATAGCATGGCGCCGATGCTTGGTACAATGGGAACTATCACTCAAGTCCTATCCGACCGCGTTCGTATCGGCGGCAAGGTGTGGGCGTTTAGTCTCGTCGAGCGCATGAGCGGCCGGCTGAAGGTCGGTGAGCGAGTCTTGCTCGTGGAGGGATTCGAGTCGTTCGACGATGCAAGCGGCGGCCCAATGAAGGCAGGCAACGTCGGTGTCATTGAAGCAGACGACCTCGATTCAAAGCCGTTCAAAGTACGTAAAGAAAAAACTTATTTTTGAGATTGTGCGAGTTAACGGGAATATATATTAATCAACAGAACCATAACAGGCGAAAATCGATATCGCGGGGTACGGGGATCCGTATTCATTTGAGCTGGGGGCGATACCACGGCTTAAAATCTGTTGTTCCCACTAATCGAAAATCGAATCTTCAACTGCCCATACTAGTTGCACCCTTTCTTACTCTTTAACACTTCATCGAATATCGAAATTGCCAACAGGTGCGGTACGGTGAAAAGACGTGGTACTACGAAGAGCGGGCCCTCCGGCGCGCGCCGCCGACAGGTGCTGGGCCTGTGAAGCACCCGGCGCATTCGCACGAGCTCAAGAAGTCGACGCTCGGAAGCGGCTGGATATGTGATGGGCGACCATGCCGGGGCGACGGCGGCGGCGGCACCCAGGCGCGTTACAGGTGCACCACGGGCTGCGACTTCGACTTGTGCCAGTCGTGCTTGGACTTTGGGGGTGTGGCCGCTTCCGCTGGAGGTGTGGGCCTCGAAGGACCCGCTGGGCTTGTGGTGGGCCAAGCGCTGGTTTTCAAGAAGGTCTCGGCGTACGGCTACCCAGCCGAGTGCGTAGACGGAGAGACCGTGACCTACCTCCAAACCAACGGCGGTACACCCCCGGCGCAGGTCCAGTGGGCCTCGGGGCACAAGTACTGGGTAGAGTGGCGCGACCTCCGAGTGGTTGCCTCCCCGTTTGCCTCCCGTGGCGGATGCGACGCGTCGTGCACCAAGAGCCACGGCGGAGACGGCAAGTGCCTGGCCTGCGGCGAGGGCTGGGGCACGCACTCGGGCCACAACTGCAGCGGGGGCCGGGGCCGGGGCTCCTGGCTGACAGTCCCCGCGACGTCCACACCCAAAACCTCCGCTGCTCGGAGATCTCCTAAGGTTATGAAGGTCGGTGATCTCGTGCGGGTGCGGGCTGTGCCCGTCGCGGAGGCGAAAGCGCTGCAAGAAGACCACGGTGGGTTCGCCGCAAGCATGGCCACGCTTCTCGGAACGACGGGCGCAATCGAGCGCGTGTGGGCCGACGGGGACATCACCGTCTTGGGGAAGTGCTGGAACCCTGCACTGATCGAGGTCGTAGACAGCGGTGCTGCAGCAGCGGGCTCAGCTGCTCCCGCGGCGCGACTTAAAGTTGGTGACCGCGTCAAGCTCGTCCCAAATTACGCGTCGTTTGGCGATGCAGGTGGTGGACCCCTTAAGCTCGGCGATGTCGGGACCGTCGTTGCCGATGATAAAGACGACACTCCTTTCAAAGTCACATACGGTGGTCGTTCGTGGTACTACAAGGAGGGTGCGCTTTGCCATGAAGGATCGAAGCCCACAGCGACGGCCGTGGCGTCGGGTGTAAAAACGCACAGCGGTGAATGGCGCGGGGCCGAAAAATCACAGTGGTGCTCGCTGGGGCACGACATGGACGGGCCTGTGTGCTCCCACGGCGAGGGCATCATCACTGAAGAACACTGGTCCTGCTGTGGCAAGATGAGCGAAGCTGATTTGGCGTGCACTTTCTCGGAAGCCAGCGGCGCCCCGATGGGAGGCGAGGGCATTGCCGACGACGAGCCGATTGTGAAGGCTGGTGCCAGGCGGCCCGACATCGAAGATATCAAGGCGCTCATGCCGCAAAAGCTTAGGGTCGGCGACGAGGTTGTGCGCGGGTCCGGCTGGGGACATGGCAATGAAGACGGGGGCTTCGGCTCAGTCGGTCAAGTGACCAAAACGGACGCTGATGGAGTCGCTCCGGGCCGTGTCGAAGTAAAATGGTCGATGAACGGCAAGGTTGCCCAGTACTACGACAACGCGGCTGCAGGGATGCGGGAGCTCTATGGCCTCGGGCCGCGCACTGCGCGGTGGGCTGAGAAGCAAGCGGCTTCTTTTGCTCGCGATGAATTCGCCGAGGCCGCTCGCCGCGTCGCCTCAATTCCTGGTTTGATTGAGGTTCTTCTGGATGTGGCCGAGCCCACAATTCGCGGGGCCCTTCTCAACGTGCCGTTCGTTGTCAGCGCTCTGTCAACGGCGCATGCTGCAGGCCCATGGCTACTGAAGCGGCTCAAGGCCAACCCAGACTCGGCTCTCCAGTACCTCGATCTCATCTCAAAGACTAGTGACGTGCCGGCACTAGCGGTGCCGTGGTCGAACCTTACGATGCAACAAGACGTAAAGAGTGGCAACGTCGGCTTGTCGGATGGGACCGCAGTGGCTGCCCGGGTTGCGAAATCCAAGACCCCCACGTCGCCTCGAGCTGGCATGCGACGGCAGGCAAGCCTGGAAGCATTGAGCGCCGCAACAGAAGCAGGGGCGCGCTCTCACGGCGGTTGGTTGTGGGGCTTTGTGCAGCGTGGCACTGTCGACTCGAAACCCTGGCGGGAGGTGGTGAAGGGAAAAGGTGGCTGCCTCTTGTCAATGTTTGAAGCGAAGGAATTGCTCTCTCACGGCGCACTGTTTCCCGGCGAAGACATCTGGGCCCCTGTGCTGCTCAACCTAGATCAGCGCAAAGGTGCCTCACGCCGCCGCAAAGAGGTTCCGGCTTCGGCGCCGATGCGAAAATCTACGGCCAAGACCGCACCCCTCGACAAATACGTGCAGGAAAAACTCGACTGGATACAAATCGGTGATGCAGATGATGAACCGGGCACAAGTTGGCGGGAAAAGCACAAGAGTGGACCTCCATTGGCAAGTGTAGAGAGCCCCGGGGCGATCGTTTGGCAGCCCGCCGGTGCTCTGGACGCGACTGCGGACACCGTGTGGCCATATCACCTTGTGCTAACAGGCGCCGATAAAGCAAAGTGGAAAAGCGAAGTGGACAAAAAAGGATCATTAATTTCGCTGAGGATGGCTCGGGAAATCATGCGAGACGGTCCGCTGGTCTATGGCAAGAATGCTTGGGCTCCAGTGCTGATGGACTCGGAACTCAACACTGACGAACACATTCGTGACCTGACGAAGGTGCGCGCCGTTCGGCGCGCCTCCATTGATCGAAAGTCCTTGTCGTCTATGTCTTCAGAAGGTGAAGCGGGCTTTGAAATGACAAACCCGCAAAGGAGCTCGCTTCCAGCAGCGGCGCCGGCCGCGCAGCTCTCGACGGTTGCTATGCTTGCTCACGATGCTGACAGTACAAATGACCGTGAAGTTGATTCCACAAGCCCGAATGACGATGAAGCCTTTGACGATGCTGGAATTGCTGGAAAGCGCTCGAGCGTGCTGATGCTTCTCCGATCGCGCAAAATGGAGGAAGAACTTGTGCTCAACGCCACGCAAGCACACGAAGATATCATCGATTTTATTAACCTCGGCGACCTGTCGACGAAAGCGGGGTCGTCCTGGCGCGAAAACCATGATGACAAAATTCTTGAGAGCCACTTGAAATCCCCGCAAGCTCTGATCTGGAAACCGCTTGGAGGGGCGTTCAACTCCTCACAGTCGGCGCCGCTTCTTGAAGCGATTCTTGACGTTGAGAATGCAGAAACACAGAAAAAATTGCTAGACACAGCAATTGTCCAACATATCATGCTACGCTCCGAGACCATCGGATTATGGATCGTCAACAGGCTAGAAAAACCAGAGCAGCGCACGAGCGTGGTTACCTATCTCAAAAAGGTTTCGGCGGTTGCCGAAACAGACATCAAGCGATTCCAAAGCGGCGCTAAGGCCATCGCTTTGTCCAAGGCACTCGCCGAGCTTCCGGATCTCCTCCCTGCGATGCTGCTGCTACCAGAGGATGACCAAGAGGCCGTTGTTAGCGTTGGATTGGTGCAGCGGATTCTCGATGCCAAGCTCGCTGATCAGCCTGTGGCCGTGCTGGTCGTGTTGATTGACCTGGTTGCCGTTTTCCTGGTGCTGATCTTATTTTTTATTCTCACAAAGTCGCGCGACAGCATCGTCGCCGGGCCCAACCCATTCTTCCTAATCGGACTCGGGGTGTGCAACTTTTATTTCTTTGCACGTGAGGCGTATCAATTCTCGAACATGTACGACCTCGGCCTTCAAGGGCTTTACTGGGAAGACCTCTGGAACCTTATCGACGTGGCTGGAGTTTTGCTAATGTTTGCGGCGTTGGGCATGTTCACGCTCGGTGACGAGCTGTACCTCACTGATGGCTTTCGCGTTGTGGCCGCTGGCAACACGATTTGCATATGGCTTAAGCTGCTGGGCACCGTAAAGGTGTTGAACATTAAGTTGGCAACATTTGTTTACTCTTTGAACCTCATCATGTCAGACCTGAAAGAGTTTCTCTTCGTTATGGTGTCGATTGCTGCGATGTTCGCGTCCATGTTCCTCATCCTTCACTCTGAAGACGACGATGGTGACGACGACGGCGAAGGCGACGGCGGCTTCCTGAATGACCCGAGGCCCTTCCAAACGTTTGGTCAGGCGGGTTTGAGTGTGTTCCAGATGATAATGGGGAACTTTGAACGTGAGTGGTTCGAGGCCGACACCCTCAACCTCTCGGCCCTCTCGGTCTTCCTCTTCATCCTATTCATGTTCTTCGTGGTCATTGTTATGCTGAACGTGCTCATCGCGGTGGTTTCGGACTCCTATGACCTGGCGATGACGCGGGCAGAGAATCTTTTTCTGCGGACCCGGCTCGAGCTCGTGGCGGAGCTCGACGCGCTCGGTGTCACGCGTGACCGGCAACTGCCAGCGTGGCTCATTCGGCTGCTGCGCGGGAGCAGCTACGTCGACTACTTCTTCCGCCTCGAGGACTCGGGCGCGCCCAGCAGCGGCGTGCACGGCCGCATCAACCACATGGAGTACCGCACACGGAACGTTGTGGACACGAGCATGAATGCGGTCATGAAGCTGTTGGCGGACCAGGAGGAGGTGCGCCGCAAGGACGTAGGGGATCTGAACGCGCGCATGAGCGATCTCGAGAACAAGGTCCTCAGCTCACTCCAGAAGCTGGAGAAGGCGGCCGAGCGCAGTCAGCCAAAGAAGACCACGGCGCAGCCGGCAGTAGGACTGGCGGCTGCTGAGGCAGGCGATTCTAGCTCGGAGGGGTCCGACGATGACGACGACGATTCGGAGTAAAGCGCGAGTGAGTCAAAGCAAAACGGAATTATTACATCCCGCAGAAGCGACGAACACGGGCCCCGATTTTAACCGGGGGTCCGGGCGCGGCGCCCGGGGGTGACTTCGAAGAACGGGTAGCAGTTAGGAGGTTAGGGGCATATGCGTGCACAGAGGGGGTCGTTTCCTATAGCCGCCGATCGCCGATCTCTCTCTCTCTCTCTCTCTCTCTGGCCACTAAATTGGCGGTTGGTGTTCCCGGCAAAAGAATCCTTATGAACATCGCACGAAAGCCACCCCCCACGCCACCCTTGGGCGACGCGTAAAGGATGGCCACGTATCACGTGAAGGGCGCTGCGCAGGACGT
>Ga0181568_10006172_pt1 | contig 10497 bp, 10 predicted proteins | sample 101ome_20_FD_133758 | JGI IMG/M metagenome (GOLD analysis project Ga0181568, IMG submission 133758) | Coastal salt marsh microbial communities from the Groves Creek Marsh, Skidaway Island, Georgia - 101404AT metaG (megahit assembly) | ecosystem: Environmental > Aquatic > Marine > Intertidal...
TCTTTAATGAGTTTGTCATAGCACAAGAAAAACTCGTTCAGGCACATGAGAGTATGTTTAAATATGTGAATGAAAAGGTTATGAAACTGCGTCAAGGTTTAAGGACATATACAAAGTTTAGTCAGGCAAAACAGTTGTTTGATAAACTTGGAATACCTTTAAATGAGAGTGCAATAGACGAGCAATCATCTATGGCATTGTCAGTATTCAGTCCTGATAATCTAGCTGATATGCTTACAGACCAAGAAGAGCAATTCGCTAGTAGAGAGGAAAAAATAGCATACTTTAAATCTTTACAAGCACAGGCAAACTAACACTTGACACATGGGACAATCTTTAATAGATTGTCCCATATAACAGAAAGGAAAATAAAATGAGTATAGAACTAATAGTGTTTGCATTATGTGTATTTGCAATATGCATAATTGGAATAATCGGCTGTATCAATACTTTGGAAACTATTGATGAGCAAAACAAAAGAGCAAGGTTTGAGTTTAATGAAAGGAATAGAAAATGAGCAATACTAATTGGAATTATTGTCATGGACCAAACTGCCATACCTATCACACTCAATCTAGAATTAGAGGTGTGAAAGGTAACAAGGTATTAAGGACCAGAAAGGTAAGTTCAAAAGGTTGGTGGAGAGATGAGTGGGGTACAAAGCATTGGCATTTCTTTTGTGATGATAGATGTAAACATGATTTCATTGATAAACATTTAAGACAGATCATTGCACTCGGTCCACGGTCCGAGCCACTCGAAACGCCGATCGAGGTAACTAGGGAAACTGTACACAATGAGTATTGGGGACCACGAGTTGAAACAACAATTACAGAAAGGACTTGACATATATTCCCATAAGGTATATAAAGACAATGGCTCCTGGGTCATGAGCCTTGATAATAACTGACCCATTAAACAGAAAGGATATATATGAAAGAACTAAAAGATGAATACAAACCAGGCGGCGCGAAGCGTCAATACATTTTAGATAAAGCGGTGGCTTATCTAAAAGACAATAGACTAATGGCTACACAACAAGCGCGCCACGCGTTCTGCACTCAAGAGTTAATGATGAGTGAGACAGAATATCTCGAGTGTTTAAACAAAGCTACCAACGGCGAGTTTCTTAATTCCATTTAAACTGTAGGTTGTGCGCCCCGCTTCGCGGGGCGCGAGGGGTCCCTGCGCGATTGGGAAATCGCTTGCAGCCTTGGGCCCACCCACCCATTATTGCATAAAGGGGTCCCACTACTCTAGGTTGTATCGCTTGATTTAGACTTAAATAGAGACTAAAATAGTTATTGAGTTAAAATAAAGGTGCAAAAATTTTGCAGAAAATTTTTTTCGAATGAACATTGATAAAATAAAACTAGATAAATTACCTCCTGATGCCAAAAAGGAGTTTATGAAATATGCCATTAAGTTGGCAGAAAAGAAAAAGAGAACAAAAGTCCACGATGATTTTATGTCGTTTGTCAAACATGTATGGCCTGAATTTATAGAAGGTCGACATCATAAAATTATTGCAGAAAAATTTAACAAAATTGCAAAAGGCGAATTGAAGCGTGTTATTGTGAACATGCCACCGCGGCACACGAAATCCGAATTTAGTTCCTTCCTACTTCCTGCATGGATGATTGGAAGAAATCCTAAACTCAAAATTATCCAATCGACTCACACCACGGAGCTCGCTGTGCGTTTCGGTCGTAAAGCAAAAACATTGATGGACACCGAAGAATATAAAAGCGCATTTGATACAAGACTGAGAGAGGACTCACAAGCCGCGGGCAAATGGGAAACCTCACAAGGTGGTGAATATTACGCAGCGGGTGTTGGATCAGCCATCACGGGCCGTGGAGCGGATTTATTGATTATCGATGACCCGCACTCGGAGCAAGATGCATTGAATCCACTTGCCATGGAACGTGCTTATGAATGGTATACATCTGGTCCACGTCAGCGTTTGCAGCCAGGTGGAACCATTGTCTTGGTTATGACAAGATGGAACACAAAAGATCTCACAGGCATGCTTTTAAAAAATCAAAAGGAAATGAAATCCGATCAATGGGATTTGATTGAGTTCCCTGCCATTATGCCATCAGGTGAACCTGTCTGGCCAGAGTTTTGGAAGTTAGAAGAACTTGAAGGTGTTAAAGCATCTCTATCTCTTGGAAAGTGGAACGCGCAGTGGATGCAAAATCCAACTTCAGAAGAAGGATCGATCATTAAACGTGAATGGTGGAACAAGTGGGAGCATGATTATGTGCCTCCTTTGCAACATGTGATTCAAAGTTATGACACTGCTTTTCTTAAAAAAGAAACAGCAGATTACAGTGCCATTACCACTTGGGGTGTCTTTCAACCTAATGCTGATTCAGGGCCTAATATTATATTGCTTGATGCGGTCAAAGAAAGACTAGAGTTTCCAGAGCTTAGACGTAAAGCTTTAGAGCAATACAGCTATTGGAAACCTGAAACAGTTGTGATAGAATCTAAAGCTTCAGGCTTGCCATTAACGTATGAATTGCGTAAAATGGGAATCCCCGTGGTCAATTTCACTCCCTCAAAAGGGAATGATAAACACGCAAGAGTGAACTCAGTTGCACCGATCTTTGAATCGGGTCAAGTTTGGGCTCCAGATCAAAAGTTTGCAGAAGAGGTAATCGAGGAGTGTGCAGCGTTTCCTTATGGAGACAATGACGATCTTGTCGATAGTATGACTCAAGCGCTGATGCGTTTTAGGCAGGGAGGTTTTGTTGAACACCCTGAAGACTATGAAGACGAGCCACTTCCACAACAGGAGCGAAGCTACTATTAATGTCAATTTTAAAATTACTGTTTGCACTTAACCCGAAGAATCTCAAACTTGTAAAAGCTGCAGAGATGACTCCAAAGATGGCACAAGAGATTGATTCCTTTCTAGGTAAGATGGGTGCAGTAGTTAACATTGGAAAATACAATCTAACTCCAAGTCAAGCTAAGTATTGGAGAGCTCAAAGAAAAGAACTTACGAAATACGAAAACAAACTAAATGAGATGAGAAGTAGAAATAAATTAAAAAAGAAAGAAGGTATTGAAACTTTACCTGAAGCAGACGTTATAGATTTTCCTGTCAAACCTAAACCGCCCGAAGGCGAACCATTTAAAGACGGCGGACCCGTTGATAAAAAAGATGAAGACACGGTTCCACTAGATCCAAATGAGTTTGATGAAATGTTTAGAAAAATGTTTAGTGAATGGGAATGGGAAAAGAAAAAAGATTCTTGGAAAGATAAAGACTATGCAGACGGTGGACGCGTTGAAATGATGGCAGGTGGAATTACAAAAATAAAAAAATTATTAGATCTTGCAAAAAAAACAAAATCAAAATTAGGTGAAGCCTCAAAGACAGATTTAAAAAAAGTTAGAGCAAAAGCTGCGTCAGATAAAAAATCAACAGAGGAACTTGCAAAGTCAGAACAGATTCCTGTAAGAGATGATACCGTAAAAGTTAAAGGTGAGGTTATGGAAGATGGAACTCCTGATTATGAATACTACAGAGAACTATTAGACAACGATGAATACGATGTTGTTAAAGGAGATGAAACTCTCGAACAATTAGAAGCTATGTTGAAAGAACAAGATGACTATATGAAATATATGTATGGTCAATATAAAACAGGTAAATTAGATCCACAACCTGGAGAAATCAATCGATCAAGATTAAATTTTTTAAAAGACAAAGCAGAAGAAGCAGAGATGTCAGGACGTTCAAAAATTATAACCCCAGATGAAATTGATGAATTAAATTTTTTAGAAAAGAAAATTAGAAAGATGGATCTTGATGAAAAGGTACAAGACTTAAATAAAAAATTAACAGACGAAGAAATTATGGAACTCAAAGATCTAACTGATTTAGGATACGCATACGGCGGCCTTGCAACGTTGTTCGAGGAGCGTAGATAATGGGACCGTTTGAACAAATTATAGGTAAACTTACTCAAACTGGAGCAACAATGCGTAATCCAGAAAAAGCAATTAATATATTTTCTTTAAGAGATAATATTTTAAATAATCCAAACTTTGAAGTTTTTACAGAAACAGAGCTTGCAGAAAAATTTAAAATTTCAAAAAGCGAAGCCAGTAAATTAATAGCAGCGACTAAAAAAGCTTTTCCTAATCTAGGCCCCATTCTTGGAACTGAAAAATATCCAAATGTAGATAGAAAGCTTTTTAAAAATATTAGAATGGTTTCAAATACAATTTCTAATTATTTACAGCAAAATAAAATAAATCCAAAAGAAGCACGAGCGTTATTGTTAAGCGAAAACATGGCAGAGCTTTTTCCAGGAAGAGAAGTTGCCAAAGATAAGGTGGCCTTAAAATTTTATAAATGGGGACCAAACTCTCCAGAAAGAAAAGTTGTTTTTGATTCAGTCAAAAAACAAACAGGTATTGATCTTACAAATGAAATGTATAATAACATTGTAGAAGAAACAAAAAAAGTAAGAAGTGAGTCTGGACAAGACGCGCGTATTTTTGCAAAACAAAAAAATATTAATAGAGATCTTGTTCGTTTAAATAAAGATGTTGTTTTAAAAAATTTACTTAAACAACCTTTTACAGGTGAAACTAGAAAAGCTATTTTAAAAAGAGCAACTCAGATTTTAAAACAAGAAGATGTTGCGACAGTATCCCGTAGATTATTTATGTTAGGAGAAGCACTTCAAGGTAAAACTAGAAATGTTCAAGGAATAGATTTTGAACCTGAACTTGGAGATAAAATTATAGACACACAACAACAATTTCGTAATCGATATGCATTTAGCAATTTAGTGTATGATCATTATGCTAAAACAGTGGACAATGTTTTTGGCAATCAAACAGGAAGAAAGTTTATTCCTTATTATCAAAAACAAATTAAAAATATATTAGATAAAGGAGACAGTCCTGATGAAATATTTTCATTAAGAGCTTCAGCAAGAAGAGGACTAACTCCTTATGCAATTTTTACACAAGCATTAAAAGAAGATTTAAATGAAAAAGTAAAAGGTGCGAGAATTGATTCTGCATTAGGAAGAACACATAAGAATATTCAAAATGTTTTAAAAGGAAGAAATTATGCAACAATAAGTAATCAAGACAAAGCAGCAATTAAAAAGATTTTAAACACTTACGACGATCAAGTAAAAAATACTTTAAAAGAATTTCCTGAATTAAAAAAATATAAAATTATTACTTCTGCTAATTTTGATTTTAAAAACCCACCTGAAAAATCTATTGCTAACTTTGATAAACGATTTAAAAATAATCCTGAAATTAAAAAAGCATTCCAAGATAGTTATAAAAAAGTTGGTTATTCTATGAAAGTTCCAAAAGAGTTTTTAACTCAAAAAGAGTATTTAAAAAAATTTAGTGGACAAAAAGGATTTTCAACTGCTCCAGTTTTACTTGCAACTTTAGGAGGAACTCTTTTAACAGGTGCTGCATTAGCGGGTGTACCAAAAACACCAGACGTATCACCACCAAAAGAAGTTTCACCTACACCACAAACAACAGGACCAGGTGTTGAAACAGCCGTAGGGGCTGGTGCAGCAGGAGCCGCTTTTGTTCCTAAAGTCAGAGAATCAGTTGGAAAGTTTGTACAAAAGATTCCAAAACCAATTAGAACGGTTGGAGGATTTTTAGGTAAAAGAGTTTTACCTCCTGTGTTTTTAGGTATGTCTGCTTATGATTTAGGAGAAAAAGGACGATACGAAACTCCTGGTGAATATGCATATACTGTAGCACAACAACCTTTAGATTTTTTAGGTCTGGGTTTTCTTGCAGAACAAGCAAAAGAAAATCTTCGTAGAAGAAGATATGCAAGTCCTGAAGAACTAAAAGAATTAGATCAAGGCCCTGGTATTTATGATTATGGTGAAATTCCTTCTTCACAAACGGATCGAGATACGTTAAAAAGAATGTTAGACGAACGTGCTAAACGTATGGAGTTTGGTCAAGCAGGTGTTTTTGATCCCTATGCAATAGACGCGTACCAAGACACTGGAGATGAACCTGTTTACAGAATACCTGAAGCAACATTAAGATCTCTAGAACGTGAAGAACAACAAGAACAAGGACTAGGCTCCTTGATGGATATGTATGGACCGTAGAGGATTTTTAAAATTACTTGGAGGATTAGCAGCTTTGCCTGTTGTAGGTAAAGTTTTTAAATTTTCTAAAAAGGCAGTTGAGGCTGCACCTAAAGTTTTAAAAGATCAAGGCATGCCTGACTTCTTTTATGATTTGGTTGCGGGTGTAAAAAAATTTGGAAAGAAAAAAGAATCAGGAAGAGATTATGATGTTTATGAATTTACAGATCCAAAGACAAAAAGAAAAGTTGAAGTCATTGATGGTCGTGATGAAGTAGGAGTTTCATTTGAAACAGATAAAGGATTTAGAGGTGAGATGGGTGTTAAAAAAGGTATACCTGATGAAATGACAAAAGGTAAAACTCCCCCTGATGAATATTATGAAGGTGAAGAAGTTTATAGAAGTATTGGTGGTGATGGATATACAAAAGATTTTGAAGAAGGTATTTCTGGTGGCTATCAAGGATTAGAAGAATTATCAAAACGAATTGGTAAATCAGGCGGCGGTTTAGCAGGCAATCCTCCGATTTATCAAACAACCGATCCAAAAGAAGCAGTTAAAGAAATCATTAGACGCGTTCCACAATTAGGCGGAGCAGGATACAGTCTACCTATCTACTCAAACAATGGTTCTGACATCAGTGCTTATATTGGTACACCAGGAGATCAAGTTCCATTTGGTATATCAGGAGATATTCAAGGAGTAGGCAATGTGGGTATTGCAAAAATTAGAGGCATGGATGATTATGGCGATCCACGATCCGAGTACAACGCACATTGGTCAGCAGGTACAGGGATCCCGAATCTAGATTTTGACTTACAATACAACACGGAACGTGGACCGCGGTTTGGTTTGACATACGAGAAAAGATTTGCAAACGGTGGATTAACTGATACTATACCTCCAGAGAAGGGACCAATGTCACAAGGTATTGAAAGTTTATTCCAAACAAGATAGGTTATTGCGATGGCAGAAATTGATAAATCATTACCCAACGAAGTTAAAGATCAGGATTTTGTAGAGCAAGAAGTTGTTACGCCTGAAGATACAAATCTAGGTGAACCTGTTAATGAAGATGCACCAGAGATCGTTGAAACAGAAGATGGAGGCGTTGAAGTTTCATTTGACCCAAGCGCAACTGAAATTCCTGAAATGGGACATTTTGCCAATTTAGCAGAAGCATTAGATGATGACATTTTAGATCCAATCGGTGCAAAACTGACTTCAGATTATTTAGATTACAGACAATCAAGAAAAGATTGGGAAGACACTTATAAAAACGGTTTAGATCTTTTAGGGTTTAAATACGAAAGACGTACAGAACCTTTTAAAGGCGCATCAGGTGTTAACCACCCTGTCCTAGCAGAAGCGGTAACTCAATTCCAAGCTCAAGCTTACAAAGAACTGTTACCTGCTGAAGGACCTGTGAGAACTCAAATTTTAGGTAAAGTGGATATTCCAAAAGAAGAACAAGCAAAGCGTGTTAAAGATTTTATGAACTATCAAATCATGGAACAGATGAAAGAATATGAACCCGAGTTCGATCAGATGCTGTTTTATCTCCCTTTAAGCGGATCGACTTTCAAAAAAGTTTATTACGATGAACTTTTAGATAGAGCGGTTTCAAAATTTATACCTGCCGATGATTTGATAGTACCTTACTCTGCAACTAGCTTAGATGATGCAGAAGCTGTCGTTCACGAAATTAAAATGTCTTCAAATGAATTAAGAAAACAGCAGGTCGGTGGTTTTTATAAAGACATTGACCTGGCGCAACCTGCCATGGACAATGATGAGATTGATAAAAAAGAACAAGAGTTAGAAGGTGTCAAACAAACTAAACAAGATGACATTTATACTTTGTTAGAGTGTCATGTGAATTTAGATTTAGAAGGTTTCGAAGATACCTCTTCGGATGGTGAGCCCACAGGAATTAAACTTCCATATGTTGTGACTGTAGAAAAAGATTCAAGACGAGTTTTATCGATTAGAAGAAATTACAAAGAAGATGATGCAAGAAGAAATAAAATTAATTATTTTGTTCACTATAAATTTTTACCAGGATTAGGATTTTATGGTTTTGGTTTAATTCACATGATTGGTGGATTAACAAGAACAGCAACATCAGCATTAAGACAACTCTTAGATGCTGGAACATTATCCAATTTACCTGCTGGTTTTAAAACTAGAGGTTTACGAGTTAGAGACGATGCACAACCCTTACAACCTGGTGAGTTCAGAGATGTGGATGCACCAGGGGGTAACATCAGAGATAACTTTATGGCATTGCCATTCAAAGAACCATCTGCGGTATTGTTACAGTTATTAGGTATTGTGGTTCAATCAGGTCAACGCTTCGCGTCTATTGCTGATATGCAAGTGGGCGACGGAAATCAAGGCGCGGCTGTTGGAACAACAGTAGCACTCTTAGAGCGTGGTTCAAGAGTGATGAGCTCCATTCACAAAAGACTTTACGTTGGACTCAAACAAGAATTTAAATTGCTCGCAAATGTATTTGCAACTTACTTACCCAAAGAATATCCATATGATGTGGTAGGTGGGGTAAGACAAATCAAAGCAACTGACTTTGATGAAAGAGTAGATGTATTACCTGTTGCAGATCCAAATATCTTTTCTCAAACACAAAGAATTTCTATGGCACAAGCACAATTGCAATTGGCTCAAACGAATCCACAAATGCATAATTTATATCAAGCTTATAGATCGATGTATGATGCATTAGGGGTTAAGGATGTCAATGCAATTTTACCTCCACCACAACCACCTGCACCAATGGATCCAAGTTTAGAAGAAATTTCAGCACTCGCTGCAAAACCATTCCAAGCATTTCCTGGACAGGACCACAGAGCACATATTGAATCACACTTAAACTTTATGCAACTGAATATGGTAAGAAATGCTCCGATGGTGATGGGTGCAATACAGAAAAATATTTTAGAAAGGATTTCTATTATGTCACAAGAACAAGTTCAGTTAGAATTCCAAAAAGAATTTATGCAAATGCAAGCGATTCAACAAAATCCACAAGCAATGCAGAACCCACAAGTTGCACAACAGCTTCAACAGATGTCACAAAAGATTGAATCAAGAAAAGCACAGTTGATTTCTGAGATGATGGCTGAATTTGCAAAAGAAGAAAACAAAATTACATCACAGTTTGACTCTGATCCACTTTTAAAACTAAAAGCAAGAGAAGTTGACTTACGTGCAATGGAAAATGAACGTAAAAAAGCTGAAGATGAGAACCGATTAGCTTTAGACAAAGCAAAAGCGATGATGGATCAAGGTATAAAAGAAGAAAAACTTGAACAAGATGAAGAATTAGCACAACTAAGAGCTCAAACTTCACTTGATAAAACAGTTTTAACTGCACGATTGAAACAAAATGCCAATTAGTCGAGGACAAATGAGAAAACAAATTACAACAGGACCTAAAAAAGTCAAAAAAGTCATGAAAGAATTTAAAAAAGGCAAATTAAACATTGGAAAAAGTTCAAAAAAAGTAAAAAGCCGTAAACAAGCAATCGCAATTGCTCTTTCTGAAGCTGGAATGAGCAAAAAAAGGAAAAAATCATGATCCCTTGGGGTTTATTAGGTCAAGGTCTTAAAGCAGGACTAGCTATTTACAAAAATAAGAAGGCTGCAGAGGTTGCAATGTCTGAAGCGGCTATTGTACATGCAGAAAAAATGAAAAAAGGTGAAATTGAGTATCAAGGTAGGGCATTAGACGCACAGAAAAATGACTGGAAGGACGAATTCATACTTTTGACATTATCTTCGCCTTTATTTTTACTTGCGTACAGCGTATTTGCTGAAGATGAGAATATTTCTAAAAAATTAGACTTGTATTTTGAGAAATTACAAGGTATGCCTTGGTGGATGATATCCTTGTGGGTTGCAGTCGTTGGGGCTGTGTACGGAATCAAGGCTACAGAGTTAAAAAATTTTGGAGGAAAAAAATAATGCCAATTTTTGGAGGAGCAAGCAAGCTCAAAAAATTAAGAATGCTAAAAGTAAAACCTTTAGCTGACAGAAAAAGACTTGGTGGTGGTAAGGCCGAAAAAATCATGGGAGATTTGGAAGGCGTTAAAAAAATGAGAATTCAAGTTGAACAAGCCGCTAATAAAAGGAGAATGGGTTTTGATGAAAAAAGAAAGCCTTTAAAAAGTGATGCTAAAAGCGATATTAGAATTGCAAGAGACGCAAGAAAGCGTAGATCAAAAACTAGAAAAGAACAAGCGGCTACAGTTGCAGCAGGAGGCGCTGCCATTGGAGCAGTTGCTAAGTTAGGTGAAAGCTACGAAAAAAAGAAAAAAGCAAAAAAGACTGAAGGCATGGAAAAAAGAGTCGGTAAAAAAA
>Ga0181568_10006176_pt1 | contig 10495 bp, 7 predicted proteins | sample 101ome_20_FD_133758 | JGI IMG/M metagenome (GOLD analysis project Ga0181568, IMG submission 133758) | Coastal salt marsh microbial communities from the Groves Creek Marsh, Skidaway Island, Georgia - 101404AT metaG (megahit assembly) | ecosystem: Environmental > Aquatic > Marine > Intertidal zone...
GCCATGGCATTGATGGTAAAATCCCGGCGCATTAAATCATCATGAATACTTGACGTAAATACCACCTCTGAGGGGTGTCTAAAGTCCAGATACTTGGCGTCCTTTCGAAATGTCGTGACTTCAATAATATGGCCATTAAAATGAATCGAAACCGTACCATATTTCAACCCAGCATCAGACACATGATCAAACCATGCCATGATGTCTGATGGATGTGCATTTGTCGCCAAATCGTATTCAACAGGAACACGGCCAATCAACACGTCTCGAATAGCTCCACCAACAATATATCCACGAAAACCACGTTGTTTAATTTGCTCAAGTACCGATATAATGGCAACAGGAATATCCACATCATTCAATATCTCTTTATGGATCATTGAATGTATTATAAAACAAAACAACCCAAAACAACCATTAAAGGAAAGGACCACCATTGTGAACTTAAACACACAACAGAAAGATGCAGTAGAATATTACGGAACGCCACAAATCATCATTGCAGGGGCCGGCACCGGAAAAACAACCGTAATGATTGAAAAAATCAAACACCTGATTGCCACAAAAAAACATGCTGGCAAAAACATTTTGGCCTTAACATTTACAAACAAAGCCGCAAACGAAATGAAAGAACGATTCCAACAAACATCATCAACAGATGACACACCAACCTTTGGAACCTTTCATTCATTTTGCCTACGCTTTTTAAAAAAAATAGCCCATAGATCAAGCATTGGCATCCCCCCGACCTTTAGTATTATTGATCATCAAAAACAACGCGAAATCATTTCAGGATTGATAAAAAAACACCCCAGCCAAATGGAACGAAAACCAAAAGACATGCTATCAAAACTATCCAACATAAAACAATTGCCGAGACACATGCATGCCAACGCCTTGGCAGACGCACCAAGCGACATCAACGCCATATTTTCAGGATATAACCAAGCGCTTAGAGACCTTAACTGCTTGGATTTTGATGATTTACTGCTATTCACCCATGAGATTCTAAGCACACAGCCAGATATACTTGAACAACTCAACCACCAATTCACATACATCATCATTGACGAGTACCAAGACACCAACCAAATTCAAAATGACTTAAGCATTCTTTTAGCAAAAAAACATAACAACATTTGTGTGGTTGGAGATTTCGATCAAACCATCTATAGTTGGCGAGGAGCAAAAATAGAAAATTTGTTGCAGTTTAATCATCATTTCCCAACATGCAAAACACAAAAACTAGAAATAAATTATCGATCAACCAATGAAATTTTAAGTAGTGCTAACCAACTCATTGAATTTAATTCGAATCGTCAACCAAAACAATTAATCGGGCAACGAAACGGACAAAACAAACCCGAACACATCATTTGTTTCAATGAAAGTGAAGAAGCCACAACAATTGCTGAAAAAATTAAATCATTACAAAAAGAAACCAGCTACAAACTCAGTGACATTGCCATTTTATACCGCACCAATCAACAAGCACGCGCCATTGAAGAAGCCTTAATCCACCATCAAATTCCTCACCAAATTGTGGGTACAACACCATTTTATCAACGAATGGAAATCAAACACGCCCTGGCTTACTTGCACTGCATCCACAATATCAATCAACCCATATGGTTTGAAAGGGCCATATTAAATCCACCAAAAGGCATAGGAAAAGCATCCCTTCATTCATTATTTGAGTTTAGTACAAACAACAATCTCACCATTGAAGCCGCCATTCATCATGATCAATGCCCACTAAAACCCCGCGCCATGGGAATTGCAAAATCATTTGTTGATCAAATCACTCAAGTATCAAAAAGCCCAACATCAATCGACGAAAAACTAAAAACCATATTGGAAACAATGAATGTCGATGATGCCATAAAAAAACATGATGATTACATTGACCGGCGTGATAACATTAAAGAGCTATTAAGTAAGCTAAGCCATGTAACAAACCTGGCCGACTTTTTGGATGAAACCGCATTATTTCAAGGCAATGACGCCATGACAAAAACAGAAAAAGTCAGTTGTTTAACATTGCATTTAGCAAAAGGACTGGAGTTTTCAGTGGTATTTATTCCAGGATTTGAACAAGACATCATGCCATTGAAAAATTCCGAATCCCTGGAAGAGGAACGGCGATTGGCTTATGTAGGAATTACACGAGGTAAAAATCACGTGGTTCTATTATCCAGTTATAAACGTACATTAATTGGTAATGATTGGTATCATTCCCCATCCCAATTCACAAAAGAATTGGGCGAAACAATTCAAGTTAAAATCACAGAACACGCACACCAAATCGGAAAAGCATTGGTGTTCAAGTTAAATGAAGCCAATATAAATTTTGACATCATTAGACATAAAGCCCCCCCCATAGAAGCAAAACACATTGACCTTAAAATATTCGAGCCTGGAGATATTGTCCACCATCCAAACCTTGGAACGGGCACCATTAAATCAACCTCAGGGCAAGGAGAAAATATAATGTACGACATCCAATTTCCAGTTGGAACAAAAAAACTAATGGCAAAATTTGCCCCATTAAAAAAAACACATGCCGATTAATCCAATACCATTTGAAGCCAATAGCATTGTCACCCCATATTTGGACTATTATTATGGGCTATCAGGCATTAGCAATACCAGCATCAAAACCACATCAACACCACCCATTCTTAACGCATTTCAACGCATTTTAAATGGGGACCACATCAACCCAACGGAAAACCAACGCGTCACACACCATATATGCCGGCAGCCACCATATGACCAAGCACTCAATGACATCCGAAATTGCCAGTCCATCATCAAAGAAAAAAAATTCAAGGCCATTTGCCATATTGGCATTGGAGGCTCCATATCAGGCCCGAAATTCATATGCCATGCCCTCAATGCATGGAATACCCCATGCAATTACCCCATCTCATTCATATCAAATCACGATGAATCACACATTAACCAAGCATTAAAAAAGAACCCCATTGAATCTACATTATTTATTATTGTATCAAAATCTGGAACAACCATTGAAATTGAAAAAATTATATCCACAATCGCAACACAACAAAACAACCCATCCTTTTTAAACGACCAATGCATTACAATAACCACAAAAAAAAGCCCGCTATTTAGCCATAAATATCTGGCATCATATGCATTTGATTCAGGCGTTGGTGGACGATTTTCATCAACATCCATGGCCTCATTAATCACCCTTGGCATTGGATATGGCGAACACCTGATCACCCCGTTTCTTAATGGTGCCCATACCGCCGATACAGATGCAAAAAAAAGCCCCGAAAAAAATATTGCTCTATCCCAAGCGATTATCCGATACCACCAACAAAAAAACAATCACGGATTAGCGATCGTTCCATATGGATACGCACTGACCCATTTACCCCCATTGATGACCCAACTCATTTGTGAAAGCCTTGGAAAAGCGGCCACCAACAATCATGCCCTGTCATCCACCCCCCACTCACCCATCCCGATGCATGGCATTGGCCCTGAAGCGCAGCACACATTTTTTCAACAACTCCACCAAGGGCCCGAAATCATTCCAGCAGAATTCATCTATTCAACCCCATCAACCCCTAATCAGAACCACATATTAGAACAAATCATTGGTCAAATGATCAGCCTAATGGATGGGTATACAGACAATCGACCCCAACATCATTTCAGCGGTGGGCGTCCGAGCACATTACTAATGATCAAAGAGCCCTCCATCGCAGCCTTGGGATACTTTATTGCAACGCTTGAAAATCGCATTATTTTTGAGGGGCTGCTTCACAATATCAACCCATTTGACCAACCTGGCGTAGAACTAGGAAAAAAAATATCACTATTGGCCGAAACAAAAGGGACACCGGCAAACAAGCTTGTTACGCTGATACTTAAAAATTGCGAGAATGGCCCCCAAACAGTCGGATAAACGCTCGCACTAATCGGGGAATTCGTGATGGCTCTAACACAAGTCGATAGGCCCACTCAAACCCCAAACGACGAAGGTATATTGGCGCACGCTGTTTATAACCCGACCATACATCAAATGCACCTCCAACACCAATCGCAACACCTGAAGGCAACACGGACGCCATCTGATGAATCATAATATCTTGCTGAGGACAGCCCATCGCAACCAAAATCAAATCTGGCAAAGCCGCCGCCAATTGAGCATAATCATCCGATGTAAACGATGCATACCCATGACGATGAAAGCAAACCTCGTGTTGAGAATAACTCAACCTAAATTGATCGTAAACAGCATCAATGACCTTGGGAGAAGCACCAATTAATGCCACCCGCCAACCTGAGTTATGCTGAAGTAAATCATTGGCCAAATCAATGCCCGGATACCGAGAAACCCAACAAAAATAACGCGCCAATAAGCCAATCGAAATACCAATGCCATCAGGCACAAAAAGGGCATGTTCACAAAGCCACTTAAACAATGGTGGGGAATGCAACCCAATCATACTTACATTGTACGTAACCACTGGAAAAAACCGTGCCTTTGTTTGAATCTCATGACATAGCAACGACCGAATGGCTGATGCGGATTCGATTGAGATTGGCGCCCCATTAAACTGTAATTGCCGCATATAGCCATTCCTTAATTAATGGTCGGATTGCCGCGTGAGACGTCACCCAACCTTGCAAATGAGTCCCGTCGACGGGCTGATCTAAGCCAATCAACAAAAATTGATCAAGGGTATCATAACATGGCTGACCAGCAGATTGAGCCAAATGCACCAATTTTGGATCTGTTGAAACGGCCACCCAAGGAATGCCATGGCGGCTGGCCCAAATGGCCCCATGAAATCGATCCGTAACCACATATGAAAATGATAGATGTTGAGCATCCCATAAATCGTGGAGCGATTCATCCGCATCATCATTCGATGACACCCCTAAGGTAACAATGCGATATGATTCAAGGCATTGTTTTAAGGCATCGATTGTCGATGACGGCATGCAAACACCAACAACACCTGAAGGACGAGAAAGCGAACCAATGGGCTGAGTCAATGTTAAATCACAAAATACAGGATCATTAGAAAAGCAATGTGGCCCTGGAAGGCGCCAAGATCGATGGGCATATCGAAGCACCCAACTCGCCAGTCGTTCATGCCACAATGATTGAAATGGGCCCCATCCATGACACAATAAAATAACTGGGCATGACACCATATGCGCCAATTGAACAATCAGCAAATAATACAACAATGAAAGCATCCCGGTCTTGGATTGAAATACACTTCCACCACCAAAAATGAGCCCCTGAGACGATCGTAATTGGAACACCCAAGCCAACAAATTCCATCGATTAAACGATTGAAATGGGATTGAACAAGGCCCATTTGCGACGACAATCGATGAAGACACCGGCAACTCATGAATCAATCGAACGGTATCGTCCAATAATTGCTCATCCCCCATGTTTCCATACCCATAATAACCAAATAAAAGGATACGCATACCCAATTATTTGATTAACTTAAACCACCGAATAAGCGCAGGTAAAAGAACAATATCCGCTAAAAAGGCCAACGCAATGGACACCATGGTAAATAACCCAAACTTCTTTAAGATAACCAAATTAGCCAAGCCCAACACGCCAAACCCTGTGCCCAAAATGATGGTTGTTAAAAACAATGGCTTAAACATCACTTGAGACGTTTGGATCGCTGGAACCTCATCATGATTCTTACAAGATAACTGGAAGTAATGCAACCAATGAATGGTATCGTCCACACAAAGTCCCAATGTGACACTTGATATCAAAACCGTTGCAAAATCAAAGGGCGTATTTGTGGCAGGAAGGCACGAAAGGGTCAACATCATTGGAATAATATTGGGAAACATTCCCAAAGACCCCAAGCGAAGCCCAAAGATTGAAATAAATAAGACCCAAACAATGGACAATGTAATTAACACGGTAATCAATTGAGACTGCAACACATATTTACCTAAAATATACGACAAAAACTGAGACCCTGTAATGGAAACATCTGAAAATTCAAATCCAGAAAATGATGTGTTTAAAAATTCAATCACCTCTTTAATTTTAACCGTTGATAATTGCTCCGTAATAAACTCAACCCGTGTATTTTGGTAATTAAAATCCACAACAGAACTTAGGACATCCGTTTTGGTTTCCCCTCGTGAAAATTCCAAAAACAACAATTCCTGCTCCAACGCATCACTGGTATCTGGATAAGCGGTTTCCGAATCATTAAATGCTTGGTGAATCAAACGAACCGGTACGGTAATATCATTCACCCCCTTGATTAACGGATGCCCCAAGGATTGGGACACCCGTTGCCGTAACTCATGAAATACATCAATGGATTTAAACACATCTGGCTGACTGGATTGAAGCAAAACATCCAAGCGACCCGACCCGGTTAAGTGCTGATCAACCAACCCCACCTGTTGCCGAACTGGGTGATGCTTATTAAAAAAAACAGAAATAAAACTGGTTTCAGTTTCAGCTTTCCATAACAATTGAGAAAACAAAAGAGTTATCAAAATAGAAAAAATTGAAATCTTTTTTGTATGTCTCGTTATAAAACCAGATAATGCCGATACAAATGATGGAAACAACAACGCATCATCCATCGAATGCACCGTTGGAGGAATCACACGAAGCAAAAATGGAACCAAGGTCATCACCACAACATACGCAAACAACATCACTAAAAATGACTGAATGCCATAATGATTCAAAGGAATAATAGAGCTGGTGGCAAAACTACCAAAGCCAACCGCTGTGGTAATGGAGGTAATAAAGCATGGCAACCACGTCGATCGAATGGTATCTGCAATCGGATGTTGGGATCGATTCAACACATAACACTCCCAATAATTTAACATATGAATCCCATCCGCAACAGTAATTACCAATACCAAAATAAATAACGTCACATTAATAATGGTAATGGTATGACCTAATAAAACGATCACAATTGGCACCACCCCCAGATTGACCAATGTTGGAATCATGATAATCAAAATCGATCGCCATTGCCGTAGAAACAACCAAGCAATACATAAGAGTAAGCTCAATGCCAATGGCAGCAACACCACCAAATTTCGCTGTGTGGCAGTGTCCATTTCATAATAAATCGCAGCATCACCAGACACAAACCCTTGAACATGTTGCGGTAAGTTCGCCAATAATGTTTGAATATGTTCAATTGCAGACACCCGTCGATGTAAATCTTGGCCATCATTTTTTTTATCAATGGACACACTTAACCCCACCCATTGGTGGTCTTTAGACAATAATTTTCCATAATACGGACTGTCTGAAAAGAACTCCTTGTATTGGTCAATTGAAGAAATATTGCCATCATTCAATGCTTCATCATACGTTTGAATGGTTAACATGTCCGCTTGACTAATAATTACCGTAGCATCCAACGGGGAATTTACTTTAAACACATGATCTATAGACTCAACCGCTTGTTTAAACCCCCTAAAAAACGAAATATTTTCATCACTAAAGTAAGCATCTGGAAATGACAACACCACCAAACTGCCAAACCCAGGCTGAAATTCTGATTCTAAATAATTAAGGTTTTTCTGGTATTCATTATGATTGGGCAACCAATCATCATTATTAAATTCAAGCAAGGGAAATGTTCGAAATAATAAAAGCCCAAACACAACAAGCATGAGCCCAATGACAAATTTAACAATACGAAACGACATTACAATTTATAGCCTAAGCCAAAGGTCAGCTTAGGTTCAACAAATTTATACTCGGTATACCCATCTTGACTTGAACCAGATTGAAACAATGCAACATCAGAAAGGCTCGCAGCAACATCCGCTGAAAACCCCCAACTCCATGATTCATTAATTTGATTAGAAATATAAATAAACGCACCCAACGCACCGGTAAAATAACCCAATGCGAACCCATAGGCACCTTTTTTTTCGTTATTAAAATATCGTCCAATATTCAAGACAGGAAAAACAGGTGCATTGTTAAATTTAACTGGGGTTTGAATGAGAGCATCATAGGCAGACCAAAAATCGTTCATTTCAGGATTTCTAAAATAATAAAGCCCCAACAAATAAAAATTACAAAACCAACGATCAAAATCGGCATCGATCCCAACACCATAAAAGGTAAGGTAAATTGGAACACTTGAATACCCATGATTATATGTGTTGATGATTTCTAATTTATCATTGCTATTACCAACGTCAACATTAAAATAATCATCAGAAATGGACACTTCACCCTTTACGCTTAACTGACCAAATGGAACACTCAATTCAATCCCTAGCGCACGTTTTTTATAATACCCATATTCTTGCTGAAAAAAATGAGATTCGCCAGTTGCCGTTCCGATATATTTTTCTTTAAAGACTGGAAATAGGTTATTAAACCCATCAAAATACGTCACTGCGGCTGTAAACGATGACGCATACCATGTGGTACGAAACGCCGTCGAAGCTTCATGCTTATCCGATGGAACCACCTTGCGAATATAATACCGTTGGCCATTGAAATTGTCATAAAAATCGGTAAAATCAAACGATTTCATCAATTCATTTTCTTCAAAAAAGGGGAAATAATACCCCGTCAACTCAAGGTTTGACAATGGATAATACTGCAGCTTTACGGTGGTTTGCGGCATCCGATTATCCGCCTTAACAATAGAAAACCCCATGGGATTAATGTCAATCGGCAATAAATAATCAACCGGCGAAAAAACCTCCAATTGGCCCCAAACGGTGAGATGCCTTCCAACACTAAACGTCATGTTTTGAAGCGGATACATTTCCACGTATGCCTGCCTAAACTTGAACGAATCATACCCCAACTCAACCTCGCCTGAATCATCCAAAGCATCATCTACAAATGTTTCATATTCCGTTTGAACAATATTTTGACGATACGCACCCTCTACCACCAACTTCACCGTTCTCCAATGGTCATTAAACCCAAGTTTAAGCTCACTCGCACGACGCGAATGACGAGCTCCCTGAGAGTACATGCCGCTGATTGACCCATAAAAATGCTCATCCCAATAATTGGAAAATGACTCATTGGTTTGAACCACGTCTTCAACCAACTCAACATCATCAATATCGCCCCAATCATCATCCACTTGAGAAAACAATATGACCGGCACAGCACATAAAATAAAAATAAATCGCAGCATAATTACTGAGTTTTAAGCCCTTTAATCGTTAGCAAATCATCTTTTATTTTTAAGCCAACCTTCATGGATTCAACCGTTAGCAATGTTTTTCCATTGGTTTGGTGATTGATCATTTCTGAATACATCACAACATTAACGCCATTAACAATAGAAATTTTGGAATTTGATAGGGTTTTGAGCTTTTCACCCGTTAAATCATAAAATATCGCTTTTAAAATGACATTGTATTTTTTACTGACCACGTAACGTATGGTTGAATAAATAGAGCGTTCTAAATCAACTGGCGTACTCTCGACATAATAATAGCGATCGGTTTGTTTGATTAATTTGTGAGAATCCTGGCTTAATTTTCGCCCCGCAATATCAGAGTATGTAAAATCACTTCCCATAAAGCTTTTATTTTTATCAGAAGAACTTAGGCGCTTCACCGATTTAAACGCTGGCAAATATATCCATTGTTGTTTTTCATCGGCTTTTTTATTTGAGTTGGTTAATAATGACGTTCCCTTAACATTTTTAGGGCGAAAAAACTTAATCAAACTATCTTCGCGATGCGCCTTGTATTTGGTCCAGTAATTAAAGTACCGACGCCGTTCACGCTCTTTATCATCATAAATTTTCATATCAACCACGGCTTTTCGAGTGCTTTTTTTCTGACTTTCTTGATGAACCAATGTCATAACATCCACACCGGTCAGCGCCACTGTATCATCATTGGTTGGCGCAGACACCAACATGTGACTAAAAATTAACCCCCAAATCATAACCGTCTTAACCATGACATCTCCTTTCATCAAGTACTCAAAATACCCCCTAAATACTACCCAAAGTTCAATTATAATTCAATTTCATTTCCAGGCATACATTCAGCTGGCCCAGTCATGGTAACCGCTAGGGTATCTGGATTGACGTGAATATCAAGAAAACCACCGGGCAAAATAACCGTGGTTTCAGGCGTACAAACGCCTTGCATAACCCCCGCAACAACCGCCGCACACGCTCCGGTACCACAGGCCATGGTTTCACCAACACCCCGTTCAAAAACCCGCATATCCAATGCATTAGAAATGGTTTTGGATGCAGCTACAAATTCAACATTGACGCCATTGGGAAAGTAAGGCATTCCTGATTCGGTACTTAAATTTTGAATTAAAGGACCAAGTTCTGAAACATTAATTTCATCGACATCCTTAACAAAAATAACAGCGTGAGGATTTCCCATGGACACAGGCACCACATCAAACCCACCCACCTGAATGGGAGGGGAGCCCATTAATTCAGGTGAAAAATCAGCGAGGGGA
>Ga0181568_10006177_pt1 | contig 10492 bp, 10 predicted proteins | sample 101ome_20_FD_133758 | JGI IMG/M metagenome (GOLD analysis project Ga0181568, IMG submission 133758) | Coastal salt marsh microbial communities from the Groves Creek Marsh, Skidaway Island, Georgia - 101404AT metaG (megahit assembly) | ecosystem: Environmental > Aquatic > Marine > Intertidal...
AAGAACAAAAAGAAAAAAAGTTTTTTGTAAAACAAAATAATTTTCCTGATGGATGTAAAGAATGTGCTTTAAATCATCCTGATAGTTTGTGGAGCGTTTGGAATACATGGAAAAATTATAATTTTACACAAAGTGATTTAATAAAACTGCAAAATCCTAATTATGATACTGGAAGACATATTGAAATAATGCTTAGTAATACTTGCAATATGACATGTATGTATTGTAATGGTTATGTAAGTAGTATGTGGTCAGATATTGATGGATTAAAAAACAATAATACAGATGAAGATATTTGGAAAACAAAAATCTTAGACAACTTGTACAAATATATTAGAAAATCTGAACAATGGTTAGATTATAATTTTATTGGTGGAGAACCTTTACTTGATCCTATGTTTACAGATGTTTTTAAAAATATCATCGATGCACATAAAAATTCAAATGCTAAATTTGGTGGAATGAGTTTAACAACAAACCTAAATGTAAAACCAAAGGTTTTAGAAAACTTTTTAGATATGTGGAAAGATAGTGGATTAAAAAATCTACGTATTTGTCCTAGTATAGATGCCATGGGTAACGAAGGAAGTACAATACGTGAAGGATTGATATGGGAAAGATTTTGGAAAAATGCAGAAACTATTTTGCAAGATAGTTCTGTAACAAGTGTTAGCTGGCTTCCTACTATAAGTGCATTAAGTGTGCCTTATCATTATAATATGATAAAAACTATTACAGATATTTCAATTAAAAATAGAGGTAATGATAAATGGGAACTAGGACATAATTATGTTAATGAACCTGCTGCAATGAGTCCTCGTATTTTGCCGCTAAAATATAAAACAGAAATCAACAAGACAATAGATTACTTAGAAAGTTTGAACATAAAGCATAACATACATCATATAAATTTATGTAAAAATGTTGCAGCAATGCTAGGAACAAACAGGAAATTAGACCAATTACAAAAAGCTAAAGATTGGTATATTTTACAAGGAGGAATGAAGCAAAAAGATTATTTTGTTGAATTTCCTTGGTTAGGAGAAGTATTAAATGGACTGGAATGAATTAATTTATTCACGGCACAGCTTTAACAATTTTAATATGAATGAAGTTATACCCGAAGAACATGTTGAAAAACTAATGAATGATTTATGTGCAACATTGCCTAGTAAGCAAGGAAGATATCCATACTTTATAGATGTTTTCAATTGGAGCAATAAAGATTTAAGATTATGGATGTATGAATATTGTACTTGGATTGATCAAGATAGTTCTAATCATAAACCATTTAACAAACAACCCCAAATGGCAGCACCATTGCTTATAACTTTTACCGTTCCTACTACACCTATTACAGACTTACCAGTTCCTGAAACAGATTGGCCTATTGGAGTTATGATAGACAATATTGCACAATCACATATGGAAGTAGGAATGGCTGCAATGCACCTAGTACATGCTGCATATGATTTAGGATACCAAGCAGGATTTTGTGGTTGTATTCCTGACCCTAGTTATTTTGCTAAAAAAATTGGTTATGACAATCATCAAACATGGGTTTGCTTGGGTATTGGAACAAAACCAAATTTTGATCATAATCCTGAAGCCGAAGGATATTGGAGATGCCCGGTTGATGGTATTGTATACAAACGTGGTGTGCATTCAAATCAGCCTAGACCGGAAGTAGGAAAATTTATAAAATATCATAATTGACAAAAACAATAAATGAGTATATAATACTAATATGACAGAAGATTTAAAATGGTCAAACTATGACTTTACTAAAATACCTTTTAACGACATTGTCCAAGTGGGACAACGAACGCTGCTCTACAGAGATATCTTTACGGTATCTTGGTTACTAGGTAGATTTTGCAATTATCGTTGCAGTTATTGTTGGCCTTACGCACGTTCTGACAGAAAAGATCATAGACCAACAGAGTTATGTCTAGCAACAATAGATGAGATTAAGAGGCAAGCACGTGACAACGGTTTTAATAGTTTCCATTTTAGTCTGTCTGGCGGTGAGCCTACCTTTCATCCAGGGTACTTGGACATACTTGGCCATTTGGCTGCTGATGTCGATAATACGAATTATACTTCCGTACATATGACATCAAACTGCTCACGCCCAATGAAGTGGTTTGAGGATTATGTAGAACGTGTTAAGCCGTTTCATAGAGCAAGTATTACAGCAAGTCTTCATACAGAGCATTTAGACACAAAGGAGAAAATGCAGGATTTTGCAGATAAACTAATCCTGTGTCAAGAACACGATGTACAAGTTACAATTAATATGGTTATGGTTCCTGAATGGTTTGAGCGAGATTGGGAAAACGCCTTATTCTTCCATGAACAAGGAATTAATGTTACTCTTAAGCCCCAGTCCGATCCAACGGCCTCCCGTGTTGTGGATGGGTATAGTGACGAAATGCTTAAAAGACTCTGGAACGGTATGCCACAAAGAGCCTACACAGAATCAAAAAGAAAATTTGTAGATAGGCCAAAACCAAAGTTTGAAATACCTACTGACATTATGTACAAGCATGATGCAAGTGTACCTTGGCATATGCAAGTTGAATTTAGAGATAGTACTGGTAAAGCATGGTATATGGATCAAGCAGAACGTTTTAATGCGTTTAACTTTAATAAATTTAAAGGGTGGAATTGCAATGCAGGATATCAAGGAATTATTATTAGAGAACCAGACGGTAGTATTAAGCGTAGTTATAGCTGTCATGACGTTCCACTTGGCAATATAGAAACAGGATTTAAATTGTTTGATAAACCGATGCCTTGTATGACTGAAAGTTGTGTTAGTTCAGCAGATAGTAAAATTCCCAAAAGAAAATATGATAACGTATAGAGCTGAAGGAATAAAAGATCCAAATTTTGAATATGATTTAGTTGCAAAATGGCATAATATTGAAACTTTTATTGTAACATATAAAAACTGGATTATAACAAGCAAAAATAATTGTGTAACTGGATTAAATAATTTTAGTGCATATGTCACTGATGGAGTTACAAGTGCATTTAGCGATTTTGAAAAAAGCTATAAACATTTAGAAACATGTGTATTTAGAGGTGAATATCCTTATCATCATACTTTAGGAATAAAATCAATCGATAACTTAAAAGAGTTATCTAAAAAAAATAAATTGATTATAAGTTATCCATTTTCTGCGCATGGAAATAAACACGAACATTTTGATGACATAATTGATTATTGTAATTTGTGTGATATTCCTGTGTTTTTAGACATGGCTTTTTTTGGAACTTGTGCAAATGTAAATATAGATGTACATCAACCTTGTATTAAATTTGTTGCATTTAGTTTAAGCAAAACATTTGTTACTGGATTTTGCAGAACAGGAATATGTTTTACCAATGAACAAAATATTGCAATGAAATTAATTAACGAATACTATTATGTAAATCATGTAAGTTTAGGAATGCATACAAACTTGCTTAAAAATTTTTCAGCAGACTATGTTTATAACAAATACAGAAGTAAACAAGTAAAGATATGCAAGGAAATTAATTTCAAACCAAGTGATACGGTATTTTTAGGATATAGCTTTACAAACAAAACATTTGGTAAAAAATATTCAAGAGAAGGATATGTAAATAGAGTAGGTTTAAATTATGTTTTGTTAGAAGACAATTATAATCTTAAACCTATTCCTTTTTAACGTCCTCTATCAAACTTGTTAATATAATTTATAGTTATTCCACTTGTTTTCAATCCGTTTGAAATTTTACTTTGACGTTTAGGAAATGTAGTTTGATTAATCAAATTAGCATCTTGGTACATAACGGTTGCTCTTCCACCTTCTAAACCATCATAGTCTAGCCAGTTAGCATCAGTTGCACTAGTCGACACGCTACCTTTGTAAAAATTAGCATCACTTTGTTCGTTCAGACTTTCAAGATAATCTTTGACTTCACGCCAACCCCAGTTTCTATTTAAACCTACAAGTGTAGAAATAAAACCAGCTGCGACAGGACATGCAGCACTAGTACCACTAAATCCAGTTTCTTCAGGAACACCTGCACCTGATCCGCTGTTTGCTGTGAATCCAGGATACGTGTCAGGGTATCTACCTTCTGGAGTATAACTTCTATTTGCTGCTAGTGTACCATCAGCAGGTGCATATACGTCTATGTCATTTCCTCTATCACTATAGCTAACTTTTCTTTCTTTAGGACCTGTAGCATGTTGATCATTTAGTGCTCCTACATTGATAACAGGATATATAACCTCTCTATGCCATACACGAATTTCTCCGCTCATTCCTAGATGTGTACCACATTGGTAGTAATACAATCCAGGTTCAGTAGGTGTCCAAACAACATCTGTTCCGTCAAATGCACCTTGTCCTGTTGCTCCTGTAACTTGATCTCCTGGACCTGTGCTGACTGCTGTTTTAAAATACAAAGGATGTGTAGATGTAGCATTGTTGGTAATAGTTAATGTATCACCAACATGAATTGTAATAGTTGGATCTGAACCGCCTGTAGTACCTTGTCTATCTGTAAAATTGGTTACAACCCAGTCTGTTGTTCCTAAGTTAGTAACTTGAGTACTAAATGATGCTACGTCTCCTAAATATTTTCCACCTTGTTGTGGAAATCCACGTCTATTTGTACTTCCAGTTGTTTCAACACTAAATTCGAAGTAACTAGTATCCTCTAGAGCATCTGTACTAAGTGCAGAAACATAATTCATGTAATCAGGATGATTATGTTTCATTTGAGGTTGGTTACTATTTCCAGCTGCGGCTACAAATATTACACCTGCTGCTATCATTTCATCTAGTGCAGTTGTTATTGAATTGGTTTTCATTTCTGATTTCCAACGACCTGCATCTCCTTGAGAACCCAAACCACTAATGAAAGCAGGTTCGCTACTTACGCCTCCATATTGAACAGGATCATCATCTCTAAAATGGTAATATCCGTTGGTTGTACCTTTACTTGCACGATAACCCCAACTATTTGAGCAGACCGTTGGATCCTGCGTACCATATTTTCTATTCACAGGTTTTGTTTGATGGAATATTTTTTGAATGTCAAATCCACGCTCGATATCTGAGCCATATGTACCATACAAGTTTAAAACCCATTTGTTAGCATTGTATGCCCAACCTTGTGTTCTACCGTATGTAAGCGCCATACAGGGCGTACAATGCTCCCCTACTAGACTCTGTGCAGTATTACTACCATTACAATTACTTCTTGTGTAACTAGTTGTTATACTACTTGTATAACCAGCACCTGGATGTCTTGCTTTAAAGGCACTGCTCCTATAAAGTGAACTAGACCACCAGTTACGTGAATGAGTTTCTACAGGTACTATTGTTCCGTCCCAGCGTGTAGTGAGTCTATTATCAGGATCTGCATTAAAGTAATCCGGATCTAAATAATAAGGCGCATCAAGAACTAAATCTAAAACATCGCATGTACCTTCACCAGGCAAGAGATTGCCACCTGTGTATCCATCTGGTTTAGGTGCCTCACAATTGTTTTGAAACTCTGGATGACCTATCCATCCTGCTCCGTCATCTGCAACAATAACATCGACATCTATACCGTCACCTAGTTGTGTAATATTTTCAAACTTTACGGTATCATCTGCAACGCCATCATTTATCCAAGGATCTACTTCATACATTCCTCTTAGTATTTGATAACCAGTTCTGTTCCAATCTGCTGAAGTTGGAGTTGATGGTAGAGTGTTACTATCTTCAAATTCTTTGTAAACTTTTACATTTCCGCCCCATCTGTTTAATAGTGATGGACTTACTGATGCATGTAGTTCGTCTGGCGGCGGTGCGTATGTTTCAGGATATGATAAGTAATCTATGTTTATAAACAATACCCTAGGATCGTTTTTAAGTGCTGTTGCTTCATCTTCTGTTAAAAGAAAACATCCTCTTGTTGGACTATGTTCTTTTTCGTCTGAGCAACTGCAAACCCTATCTGGTACATTTGCTATGTCCGTAGAGCTTGTAAGCTCGTTGTGTAGTGCGGTATACTGCTCTGCTGTATAAGTACCTAACGAGTAATGTGATTCGGTCATTTATGCCCCCTTAGTGTAAGTCTACCCAAACGCCGTTTGCATATCCTTGAAATTTACCTGCTGTTGTATTATAAATTACATCGCCATTCTCTGCTGAAATGTTTCCTCTATCGCTTGTTGTGTAACTAGCCATTTTCAAAGGACTTGACGATACTTCAACTCTTGTTCCTGCTGCAAGAATGATATCAGTGTCAGATGCTATCTCAGGTGTACCGCTTGCATTGGTAATAATATTTTCTACTTCTATTGTATTTGCAACAATTTTATTAGTTACTACTAAATCGTTTTCTACATTTATGTCGCTGCTAAATCTTACTGCTGGTGTAAATGTAATTTCACTTGAATCTGAACTATCAACTACACTTGCTGCAAATGTAATTGAACCTAAATCTGCAGGTTGTATAGCTGTATCTGCTAAAGCACCTTGAGCTGAGGTTGCTGCATCTGTTATTCCATAACCTGCAAGAGTAGTAGGTGTTCCTGTTAGACTACCAAACGCACCATCAAATGCATCTGTTATTCCATAACCTGCTATAGTTGTTGGTTTGCCAGTTAATGAACTAAATGCACCATCAAATCCTGTGATAGTAATATTGCCTTCTGTGTCACTAGCAGTTGAAATACCTGCACCACCTAAAATTAAGAAACTTTCACCTTCTTCAATTAGTCTAAGTACACTATCATCTGCACCAATTCCAATATTTGTAAATGCACTACCGCCAGCACCGCCGCCGCCTGAATTATCAGCAGCGTTAGTCCATTCACTACCGTTCCATTTTAAAACTTGACCTGCTTGTGGAGAAGTTACATTAAAAGCACCTATGTTTGTATTTGCAATGTTTATTGAACCACTTACAGAATCTACAAGTATTGTGCTATCGTCTGCTGCAACACTACCTTTTAAATCACCTAATATACCTGATGTTGCAATAATTGAACCATTTACTTCTAGTTCAGCATTAGGAGCAAAAGTACCGATACCTACTTGTCCATCTAAAATTGCTACTGAATTTGCTGGTGAATAAGTATTACCTTTGTTTATGATGTATGCATTTGAATTAACAAAAGTGGTCCATTCTCTTTGGAAACCAATATCATCATCACGTACTATAACTTCTTGATAAAGTAAATCGCTGTCGCCTATATTTCCGCCAACTAATTTTCTTACAAATGTTGTATCGACACGTTTGTTATTATTACCTATAACTTGTATGTCTACATAAGGATCACTACCTGTTGTTGGATAATTAATTTTAAATGCGCCTTCTTGTAAATCAATGGCGTTATTTAAAAATGCACCTTTTACTAAATTTCCTACGCCGTCAATCAATAGAGTTGAATCGTCTGCAAAAACACTACCTGTTATATCTCCATCAAAAGCACCTGTGGCATTTATTTCACCTGTGAAAAAACCAGTATGGTTACCTGCTGCATTACCTGTTAAGTTACCTGTTACATTACCTGACACATTGCCTGTTACAGCGCCTGTTAAGTCGCCGACTATGTTATTAGCATAAACATTACCTACTGCTGTGATATCACCTGTAATATCAATATCACCTGTACCATTAATTTCAAAGCCTGCTAAAGATAAATTACCACCTAGTTCTGGAGTTGTGTCGCTTGAAACATCTGTTATTCCACCGCCCCCGCTTGATGATACTTCAACACCACCTACGGTAGTACCGTCACCAATCCATAAGGGTGAAACGCTTGCTGTATCATAATCTGTAACGTAAATAAGTTCACCTTGCTCTGGGGTGAAATCAAGTCTTTGTAAATTGGTTCCGCGTCTTAATCGCAATGCCATTTATTCTCTCCTAGGTAATGTTTTATATATTTATCACTTTATGATAAAACATTAAAACTTGTCGAGACAGAATACCAAGTGTACACGAGTATATTTACTAGCGTTTAATGCTGTATGTGGAAGTGTTGTATCTACTACATAAGTATTTCCAAAAGGTAGTCTTATTACATTGTCATTAACAATCATCATGCAATTTTCATTGGTGTATATTGGAATATGTAATCTTGGACTTGGATCTGTGTGATATGTTAGACAAGTTTTATGTAAACTTTTTAAAAAACGTCCTCTATATAATTGATAACCGTATTTTAATTTTATTTTTTCAATTATATCTTCAAAGTATGAACCAACAAAATAGTCACAAGTTTCAGTAATATCCGTTTCGTCGATTCTGTCTTCTCTTAACGGTACTTCACCGTTGCCATCGTATTTGGTCCAATCAAAAAATAAACTTCCGCAACTTTCATACAATTGATCTGTTGCGGAAGTTTCTTTTCTACATTGTATTGCTATTTGTTTTAAATGATTAGCTTCATTTAGAAGTCTATCAACTTCTAGCTTTTTGTATTCTTGGGTAATTAAGTTGTAATCAATATCTATATCTAAAGTTTTTAACATCATTTATTTAATTTTAAAAAACGTTTTGTTCGACGACCAATGTCTTTTTTTAGTGCTTCAGTGTTAAGTCTAAAATCTACATCAGTTATTTTTTGTTCAAATTCTTGAAAAAAATCGTCCAATGTCTTTTCAATATCTACCGACTCTTTTTTAGATTGCTTAATATCAATTTCCCAAATCTTGCCATCTTCAAATTTAACAATAATACATTTAATATATTCTAAAGGGAGGTAATCCATAGTTACGGAGTTAAATATTTCCTCCCAATATTCGTCGGTTTGTTCAGGTTTCAGCTGATTCGACACTCTTTTTTGTTACCTTCTTTTTTGTAGGAACAAGAGATTCGGCTTGTTCTCTCAACGCTTTTGCTTCTTTAAATAAAGCATCTGCTTGCGATCTGTATTGTGCTGCTAGTTCTTCATCTGTCAAAACTCCATCTGTTGTGGAAGTTGGTTCAGTATAAAGTTCTTGCGGATTAACAGGTTCTTCGGTAACATTTTCAGGAGGTTGAATAGTTTCTCCTGTTGGTCCTTTAAGTGCTAAATCGGCAACGGTTACACCTTTTTGTTCTGCAATAGTCTTGTTAAGTTCGTCAAGACTAATAATAGTATTATTATTAGGTACCATTTCGATAACGTTTGTTGGTAATTTGTTTAATTTACCAGTTGTATGAAATCCTGCTAACATATTGCGGCCATCAGGCAAGTATGATCTTGACATTGCTTCACCAAATTCATATGCCTCTTGTCCTGCTGCTGATTCCACTACACGAATAAGAGCATCGTGCTCGTCTGCAGATAAATTTTCAGTTTGTACAACTAGGCAGTGATCAGGATCACCTGGAACTACTCTATATGCTACTACAACTTTTCGGCGGTTATTTTTTACCCTACCTACATGTTTTAATGCCATTTTATGCTCCTTCTGCAGCCTCTGTAGCTGGCTCTGGGGTTTCTGGCGGTTGTGCCGCCGCTGCTGCTGCACCTTCTTGTGCTGCTTTTGCTTGTGCTTCAACTTCTTTTAAGAAAGCATCAAGTTTATTATATAATGCTCCAACACTTGCAAGTTCATTTGCTTTAAATGTGCCGCGTTCAGTAGCAAGCTCAATTACTGCTCTTGCCAAAACCAAATCTTGAATGTTTAGTTCGTTTGGATTAGATTGTGTTTGTTCAGCCATATTTTAATTAACTCCTATATTATATATATACTGATTTTTTTAATTATATTTCAAATGTGGACAAGCCAACATAAAGAAACTTAATTCTTTAGGATTCTCAAATCCTATTGTGTAGATGCCTTCAATTCCATTGTTACCATCTAGTTTTATATTTTTGCCTAAGTAGTATCTACCACTTAAATGGTCATTAATCCACTGACAAATAACTTTTTCTAAGTTGTAAACTCTTTTAATACTATGAGTTGAAAAATGAGGCGGACAAAAATCTACCCGCCTTTTTTCAAGTATGTCTAGAACATTTAGTTTCACGCAGCTTCCTCATAATGTGCAGTGATACCAAAAGGTCCTTCTAAATTTTTATTGTGGTTACTATGAATAATAAAAATAGTATCGCAATAATCTGGGTCACCCCAACTATCCCAAGCATAGCCGTCTGTAAACATAATGAACTTTTTAGGCTGGATGTCATTTTCTTTCATATATTCCCAATTAACCATAAAGTCGGTACCACCGCCGCCTAAAATTTCATAATCTGTTAGTTCATCACCACCATCTGCACTAAAGTCTTGTTCATTGTAAACTTTAGTATCAAAACACCAGATTTTAATTTTGTAGTCTTTGAACTCGTCCATAATACCTTTGACTTCTCCTAAAAAGTCTTGTGCTTGTGGATCGCCAATTGAACCACTCATATCTAAACTAATACAAATATCAATAGTTTCTTGAAAGTTCATACCTGGCAGAATAGCACCAGTATGCCAGCTTTTGCGGTTAGGACGTTGGAATGTAAAATCGTTAC
>Ga0181568_10006185_pt1 | contig 10487 bp, 15 predicted proteins | sample 101ome_20_FD_133758 | JGI IMG/M metagenome (GOLD analysis project Ga0181568, IMG submission 133758) | Coastal salt marsh microbial communities from the Groves Creek Marsh, Skidaway Island, Georgia - 101404AT metaG (megahit assembly) | ecosystem: Environmental > Aquatic > Marine > Intertidal...
CTCTAACTCGAACTAATACACACCCAAATGACACAGAAGGACAGATGCCAATTCTGCGGTTAGAAATGGGCGCACGTGCGTTGTGCAATCAAACGGGAGGGGGGAGGGGGGTGGGGGAGAGCGAGTTCAGCGGCCTGTGGGAGCGCTCGCTCAAGTGTGTGTGTCGGGCCCTCAAAACCGGAAACGATCGCAAGAAGGAATAAATCCCCCTTCAGAGTTGAGCCGATCTTTCTCCTGTCATAATAATGGAGCCGCCGGGGGGGCGGTCACTCGATCATAAAGCCGCCCTGAACCTTGCATCAAACGCCGCAGATGCTACTCGCGGGCATTTCTGTACTGGTGGAGTGGCGGCGCGGTTCTGCGGTTCGCTCCAGCTGAGCGAAAGTCTCTACAGCGTGCCCCGTAGGATGTGGCCAACCCCAGCGATCATCCAAGAGCCATAATCGAACTTCTTTCGTAGCAGTGCAGTAAGGCGCGAGCATGCTCAGGTTTGTGCTGCACAACGAAATCTCCTCAATGCCGAGCCACTAACGTCGAATTCAATGTTACCATGTCAGCGCAGGATAAATGCTGACAGAGACATGTCACCAGCAAACTCGTCTTCGCGTCCGTCCTTCAATGAGCTGGCCGGCACCAGTTGAAGCGCTCGCCATACGTATGGCCTTCCTCGCGTTCATTCTTTTGCGGGTTATTCAGTCAGGTCAAGATTTATTCCCCAAATGACACGCAAGCCAAATACACAGAACAGAGCGCCACTAATGTGCCTCTCCGGTCAACCGGCACTCAAGGTGCGCCTTGCCGCAAGCAGCAAGCAGCAAGCAGCAAGCAGCAAGCGGGACGGGAATGAACGGGCGTGGGTCTTAAATGCTGCTCCAACAGCCGCGGCTGTTTGGGCTGAGCGCACGTGGAGTGCGAGGTCGCGGCTGACGCCGCGCAAAGTGCTCGTGCAGTTCTCTGAGCTCGTTTTTTGTTGCATTGAAATGTCAAATCTGCGCCGCCCTTGCTAAGGTCCAGCCCACGCAGCCTCCTTTACGAACGAGCTTACTACTGTGCTCATTGTACGTGGCATGCTGCTGCATGCATGCAAATAGGGGGGAAAAGAGCCAAGTAGCAGCCACAGGGGGGCTGGTTGTAGGCCACCCTGCTCTCCCCTCAGTTTTTCTCTGTTTCCCGCAGCAAGGCCCCGCTCCCTCTGAGGTACTGACTGGCTGGGAATCCGGGCGCTCAGATCGAAACCGGCACTTCTCGCAGTTCTCGCCAAGCCCGCATCTCATTTGACTCATTCGGGCCGCTCCCACTGCGTCTTATTAGTTGCCTCGTGGAAGTAAAACGTCGCTCCGTCGGCCTCATACTCGGCCCAGCCCTCGGGCAGGTCGCCCCCACAGTCCTCGCCGCCGTCGACGTCGCAGTCGTCGCCACCGCCCAGGTCGCCCTCCTCGGCCACCTCCTCCAGCGCCCGCTCCTCCTCCTCCTCCTCCGCCGCCATGAGGTCGCTGGTGGTCGCGGCGCGCCGGGCCCCCGGCGCAGGGCGGCGCGCGCCTAGCCCCAAGCCCGCTCCTCGGCCCGCGCCCCGGCCTCCAAAGCCTGCGCCGCCGCGGCCGCCGGGAGACGGATCACCGGGCGAAGGGCCGGCGCGCCGCCGGGGCGCAGGCTTGGCCTCCACAGCGGCCCGGGCCCCTGCGACGCGGGCTTTGGGGGCCGCTACCTCGGCTGCGGCGGACATGGCCGCGTAGGACAAGGCGGACTGGCCGCGCTTCATCGGCTGGAGGTTGTTTGTTGTTGTTGTTGTTGTCAGATCACGCCATGCATGACCGCGGGATGCGGTGACATTAGCGAGACTATGATTGAAAGCGGTTCTTACGGCCTTCATTGAGCTGGCCACGGTAAACCTGCTGTACGGTTTGCACAAACACAAAGCGCAGTGTGAGCATCAATTACTTGGTTGCCCTTACCTTGGACGTGGCAGCGGCGGGGCTGCCGTTTTCGCGGCCCCAAATTGAAAAGCGCCGCCCCTTGAGGCCGCGCAGGCCCTCAAGCTGGTTCATGCGCGGGATGCCGGGCACGGGCCCGCCGTACTTGATCAGGTGCAGCTTCTTGATGAGTTCGTCCTCCCTGCGGGAATTTCACCAAAGCACATCGAAGCAGCCAGGCAAGGCGTGCGCAACCAGCAACTGAAGCGAACGCACCAAGCAGGGGAAGCGGGGAAAGGTCTCTGAGTGTTGTTTTGTGCTTTGACTTATTACCGCTTCTCGCGCAGAAACATTTCGAGGTAGTTCTCGAGGTCATCCGAGGGGGGAAAGGTGGAGAGCATGACGCCCAGCATCGTGAAGCCGTGGTCGCACGAGGTCGGGTCGTTGTTCCCGGTGAGCTGCTTCATCACCTGGCAGTACAGCTCGTCGCGAATCTGAAGACACAGGCGCCATCGAAACCGAAACGATTGCAGCATGAGATCGAAGGATTTGCTGTTGCTGTTGCGAAATCATAAGTGCTCCCTTGATGCAGCAGCCAACTCAAACCGAATAAGCTACCGCCACACACGCCCCCCTCCTCCCCACCTCGACGTTCTCGAAGCCCGCCTTGAGGAGCTCACGCATAAGCATTGCCGGGTACTGGAGGGCACGGTCGCCCATGTAGCCGAGGATATTTTTGAAGAGACGCACCGCCATTTTATGCATCTCCTTGGCGTGGGCCTTCTCCTCCTTGGAGGGCGTCTCGTCGTCGCCGAACTCAAAAAAGCGCACCTGCACACAGGCATGGTCAAAACGGTAAACCCAGGGGGGTGCGCACGAAAGCATAGAGTTCTTTTTTTTTCCCGCGCGCACCGTCAGGGTGGTGGGCAGGGGCTGCTTTGTGGTGGTCCACATCTCGTTGGCCAGGGCCTCGTTCAGCTCGCGGCCGAAGGTGCGGCTCGACCTGAAAAACGTCACGCGGCGCGGCAGAGCGGCGGATCCGCAGGCACAGAATCAGCAAAAGGAGGAAATTCAGGTGACAGCGACTGGGACGAGAAACCGCTTCGGCGAGAATCGGATGCGAGCTTCCCTTGCGGCGCCTGCGCAGTAGTTTTAAGTGTAGCTTGGCCAAGGATGCCGTCGTCGTGTCCTCTGCGCTCACCCAAAGTCCTCCCGAGGCCGCGCGTGCTTGAAGGCCGCCATGGTGAAGGAGCCGCCGTGGGCTTCGAAGAAGACCTCCTTGATGCGCTGCTGGAGCCTCTTGAGCCGCTCCTGGTCGTCTGCCTCGCGCGCGGCCTTCATCTGCGCAGTGCATGAAGGGGAGGTTGGCACCAGCCGATATAAAAAGGACATCAACAAGCACTAAAGCGCTGGCTGCACGCAAGAAGACCAAAAATGTACACCGATGAGAACAATATAGCGGCACCTGCAACGAAAAACAAACGGCAAGCGAGATAACCAGAGCAGCTCTCTTGCCTGGAGCTGGAGGAGCTTCTCCTCAGGCATGGCCAGAATCCCGGCGAGTCGCTCGACGTCGGGCTCTGTCTCCACGCGCCGCTGCTTGGCCTTGGCGACCAGCGCGCTCATCTCCCCCGGTTCCACTGCTTTGGCCGCCCCCGCAGCTGCCGCGAGCAGAGCCGTGATCTCCTCAATGGCCTTGCGGGCCGCCGCCGCGGGCTCCTCGCCGCCCCGCCCCGCAGCACTCCAGCCGAGCGTGTCGGCCGCGTCGATTGCGGCGGCGAGGTCGCCGACCTTGACCGCGGCCGCCCCCGCCGCGTCCGAGAGCGCCGCCTCGACCTGATCGTTTCGTTTCGACGAGAAACATTCAAAAAAAGGGCGTTTTGACGCAATCAGAGGCATCGCAGCGCCGGGCGAAAGACCCTCGGGCCCGTTCAATGAAGCCAACATGTACAATGCAACGCCCCTGTTATGCCTTTGTTTCACACGACGTGCGCTCCTCCTCACCTGCTGCACGGCCTCGAGCGTCTCCCGCGCCCGCGCGAGCTCGCCCCGCCCCGCCCGGCCCTCGACGCTCGCGTCGCCCCAGCCCAGCGCCTCCGCGTCGCCAATGGCCCCAGCGAGCTCTGCGGCGAACATGGTCTGAAAGAGCGCCAGTCGAACGGTTGAAAACAACCAGGGAGAGAAAAGAGAAAAAGAGCGATCGGCAAGCGCGCTGGATTTAGGGAATAAAGACCAGACAAGAAGCAGTCAACAGCGAGGGGCGCGCCAGACAAAATCCACTTGGTTGTGCACACTGATGCGCGCGTGCGCATGCGTGCTCGTACCTCGGTGTACTCGGCGAGGGCCTTGGCGCAGGCAGACACCTTGGCAAGCAGCTCCTTCGCGCTCGCCACCGCCGCCTGCGCCGCCCGGCCCGCCCGGTGGTAGCCGATGTCCCTGTGAGAGAGACGACGGGGATCGGCCCGAGGGCGACAAGGTGCGTTCAGCAACGTAATGAGGTTCGTGACCTTCAGATCGGTAGGGTTTCCTGTTTTTTTTTGATGCGCCGAGACTCGATGAATGCGACAAAAAGTTAACCAGCAGGCCAGTTTGCTCTGTCCAAGATCGAAACGCTTCCTTCGAGTCCACCTGCAAAAGTCGAGGGCCTCCGTGAGGGCTCGCTCGGACATGGAGGCCTTTCCACTCGCGAGCCGCGCGCGGCAGGCCACCACCTGCGCCCGAAGCCGCACCGCCGCCGCCACGGCCGCGAACCCCGCGATGTCCGCGCTTGCGCCGTACCTGATGGCGAGTGCGCACACGCGCACACACACAGCAGAAAAGCAACAAAAAAGAGGGGCAGAGAAGCAATGGGGAAAAGGGGAAAAGGGGTTGAGGAGGTGAACCACAGATCAGCCGCGCGGGCAGAGTCACTGAGCATTCCAAAGCCTCAAGGCAGCCGCACAAGGCGGCGCTGCGCCTGTATCTCTGTACGTCAAGAGGCCTGAGCGGCCATGTAGGTACAACTGCGCTCGAACTTTAAAGGACCTGCCCCTCACCCGAAGGCCTGCGCCTCCGCGATGGCGTCTGCGAGGTCTCCCTCGGCCATGCTCGCCGTCGCCGCCGCCAGCTTGGCCTCCACAGCGCTCACCTTGGCCTGCAGCGACCGGGCCGCGGCCACGGACGCCGCGCCCGCCGTCTTGTCGTATCTTTCGGGGCGGTTCGAGGAGGCAGCACGACGCCGCAGAGAGATGTGCAAGGAGTCAAAAACTTGAGCCCGCAACACTTCATTTCTTTTGAGAATGTGCGGGTGCGCGAGTATCTTTCTTGCGTATCATCGTAATAAGGTGCCTTGGCAGTTTACCCGAGCGCCTCAGCCCCCGTGACGGCGGTCCCAAGCTTGGCCTCGTCCATCGTCGCCAGCGCCTCTGCCAGTGCAGCGGAGCTTGCCGTTACCTTTCCCAGGAGGTCCCTCGCGGCGGCGACGCTGGCCTCCCCCGCGATGCCCGCGCTGCCGTACCTGTATAGATGTGGGAGCAAGGCGCTCATGCATCAAGCTTCACCATGAGAAACGAATGTCCCGCGCTTCGCAATGGATGAATGCCTCGGTGACCGCGGGGTTGCATGAACAGGCAACACTTGGCGGAAGTTGAAAACCACTTGACGAGAAGCAACGCACCCAAAGGCGTCGGCGCTCGCCACGGCCGCCGCCAAAAGCTCGCACTCCATGGAATCGGTGGCCGCGGTGAGAGCTTGCTCGCAGGCAACCACCTTGGCTCGCAGGGCCTTTGCGGCGCCCACTACTGCGACGCCCGCCACGGGAGGGGAATTGCCCTCCTTGCCGTACCTAAAGTTGACCGGCAAGAGGCATAAGAGTCGAGAAAACCGCAGCAGCACGGTGATGAGGCAGCGCATCCAACTAGTAAGCAACAAAAAGCGGGCAACACCACTGACGAACGCTTTCCGCACCCGAAGGCGTCGGCAGCGGCGATGGCAGCGGTCAGTTGGCCCTCGGCCATGGTCGCCGTCGCCGCTGCGAGCCCCGCCTCGCACTGCTCCACCTTGGCCGCAAGGCCCGCCGCCTTGGCCACGAGGGCCACCCCCGCCACCGGGGGGTCCTGGCCGTCCTTTCCAAAGCCAAAGCTGGCGGCCACGGACAAGGCCGCGGCCAGCAATGGACCGTCCAGGGCTGCCGCCGCCGCCACGAGGTCGCGCTCGCAGGCCTTGGCCCGCGCAGAGAGGGCAGCGGCGTCGGCCACGAGCTGCTCGCCAGCCACGGCGGGTACGCAGCCCTTCTTCCCGAACCCAAAACTTCCAGCATCAGCCACCGCGTCGTCGAGGTCGTCCTTGTCGATGGTGGCGATGGCCGCGAGCAGGGCGGCCTCACAAGCCTTCGCGCGCGCCGAAAGAGCCTTGGCCTCGCTGACGAGCTGGACGCCCGCCACCGGCGGGTACATGCCGCCCTTCCCGAAGCCGAAGCTCTCGGCTTCCAATATGGCGGCGTCGAGCTCGGCCTTTTCGATGGTCGCGATCGCGGCAAAGAGAGCCGCTTCGCACACCTTGGCGCGAATCGAGAGCGCCTTGGCCTCAGCAACAAGCTTCACCCCGGCCACGGGAGGCTGGGAGTCGGGTGCACCGAAGCCGAACGACTCTGCCTCCGCCACCGCAGCGTCCAGATCGTCCTTCTCGATGGATGCAATGGACTTGAGCAGAGCCTTTTCGCATCGCTTGGCCCGAACCGACAAGGCCTTCGCGTCCATGACCAACTCCACGCCGCACACGGGAGGCTGCGAGTCGGGTGCGCCGAAGCCAAACGACTCTGCCTCGGCCACTGCTGCATCCAGGTCACCCATTTGAATCGTGGCGATCGACGAAAGCAGAGCCGCTTCGCACGCTTTGGCGCGAATCGAGAGCGCCTTTGCATCAGCAACAAGTTTCACCCCGGCCACGGGAGGCTGGGCGTTGGGTGCACCGAAGCCGAACGACTCCGCCTCCGCCACTGCCTCGTCGAGCGCGGCCTTGTCGACGGTTGCCATCGCCAGGTCCAGAGCGGCCGTCGCGGCAAGGACGCGCGCGAGAAGTGCCCGCGCCCCCGCCTCCGCCGCCCGGACCTAATTTTCCACGCGCCACGCAAGCACAGGCGGCGGGCGAACCGCGTTGAACATTGACATCCCGCCTGATGTCCATGAAAACAAGGCGGTGTCTAAACTATCATTTTCTGTTGATGCGGTTCCGCCATGCGCACACTTTCGCACCTTCTCGTCGGGGTGGGCGCTCATCTTCCAGTGGTCCGCAGACTTGAGCCCCGCTGCGAGGGCCGCCGCGTCGAGGGCTTCCGTGGCCGCCGCGAGCTTCTCAAGCGTCGCGTCCACGCCGCCCCGCAGGATGAGGTCCTCGCGCAGCAGGGTGAACTCGGCGTTGTCCTGTGATGGTTTATGGTTTGAGAATTTCGCTTGTGAATTTCGATTGATGGTTGATGGCATCGCACAGGCTCAGCTTCACAGGTGAGCACGCTTTGATTCGGAAGGCTTTGTCACGCCGCTCCTCGGAACGAACCTCCACGCTGATGGGACGCTGGAACCCCTCGTCCAAGGTCGCGTCGACATGCCGCCACACGGGGTCTTTCGCCGTGGCCCCGCTGGCAACAGTGGCCGCGAGGGCCGCGCAGAGAGCGTTGCGGAGCTTCAGCACCCACACGCCTGTCATGGTTCGACAAAACCACGTGTGGTAGGCATGAACATCCACCATTCAAAATGCTCAACAGCCCCCCCCCTTTTTTCAGAACGAACTCCCTTAATTTATCAGATCTAGCTTGACAAAATACACGCGCACACGCACACACACGCAATGTTACCTTGTTCGCGGCTGTGGAGGCCGTCGGACGTGTGAAACTCGTGGCCGAGCGCGGCCGCCACCGCATCCCGCAGCTCCTCCGGTTCGGGCCCCGCGAGGTTTCCCGGCTCGCCGCTGCAGCCGCCGCGTGCCCGCGCCACCGCTAGGCCCGCAACGAGCGCGACCTCCTTCTCCAGCGAAGCAACGCGAAGCTCGGCCGTTGCCACCTTTTCGTTCGTCGTCATTTGCATAACACATGGAGTGTCCGTGCTGTCATCAGTAAGTTACGTGGATCCTAACAAGTAATAAGCCTGAGATCAGATAGCCGTTGAGTTTGTCTTTGTTCATACCCATACACTTCTCTGTGTGTCGAGCACTGCCCATCCGCTTCTCCTCCTAAGTGTTGACCAACTCCAGATCAACATGTAACTCTTAAGCAACATAAAAGTCGAAACCCTTGTCAGATTGTCGCAAATATATATATCCGGTGAAAGTCACAGCGCGCTCCTGGAAACGGCTCACCTCGGGAGCGCAGAAGGGCCCCCACTCGGCCTCGATCGTTCTCTCTTCCTCGAGGGCTAGTCGGAGCTTGGCAAGGTCCCAGGATTCGCTGCTCGCAACGAGGCTGACCTTGCTGGCCACGAGGACCGGCATGGCGGCGTGAAGCTGCCGCACGCGGCTCGCCCAGGCCCCCGCAAAGGTGCCCGTGGCCCCCGGAGCCCCGTCGTTTGCGCCCATGAACCTATCGCAGGGTGATGCAGCGTTACACGAGAGGTTTTTCGAGTGAAAAACACTTTGCGTGATGCCGGTGTCTCCCGGAATTCAGCGTACCGGCTCATGAACGCGTCGAGCGCCTCGTACTCGGCCGCGTTCGAGAGCTTGTCCTTGGCAACCGCCGCCTCGCAGCACGGCTCCAGGCGGATGCCGCGGCGCACCGCAACAAGGTCGTCTGCCCCGAAGCTCTCCGGGCGAAGGCTCAGGTACGGGGCCAGCGTCGTGATCGTCGCCGAGAACTCGTTCATGGCCTCCGCCGAGTCCAGGGAGGGCTCAGTGGCTGCGCAGGCGGTTCTGAGCGCCTGCTCACCCCCCGCCACGAGGCGAGAGTGGCTCAGAAGACTCTTCCACTCGTCGCCATCAAACGCATCGGGTACAAGTTTTACGCATGGGTTAACAAATTGGCTCATCATGTCTTGGTATTCCTGGAATCCAAGCTGGAACGTCTCGGGTACTTTTTGTGAAGCAATTTTTCTTACTGCGGATTGACAGCCTGTGACTAGGCGGCTGTAACCAAGCAGGCCTTGCCACTCGACGCCGTCGAACGCATCGGGAACAAGCTCAAGGCACGGCTGGACGAACGAACGCATCATCGACTCGTACTCGGCCAAGGCTTCATCAAAGGATTCGGGGATTGGATTAGCAGCAACCGAGCGCAGCGCCTTTTTCATTCCATCCACGATCCGACTGTGGTTGAGCAGCGGTGCCCACTTCTCCGCGGTAAACGCCAGTGGGTTGAGAGCCTTGACCGGGTTTACAAAGGTTACCATCATATTTGTGTACTCTGCAAGGCCCTGCGCGAATGTCTCGTGCAACGGCTGCGCAGCGAGAGCATCCACGGCCTCCTCGATCCCGCTGATGATACGCGAGTATCCAAGGAGTAGACCGTCCCAGGCTTCCCCGGTGAACGCGCCGGGCACCACGGCCTGCGTCGGCGTTACGAACGCCTTGACCATGGCACTGTGCTCTGCTACCGCGGCGGCGACGTCGTGGAGCAGCGGTTTCGCTATTTCTTTCTTGACCGCTTGCTCCATGGCTTCAACCACGCGAGACCGCGCGAGCACACCTGCAAACTCGGCTCCCTCAAAAGCGTCGGGAACCAGAGCCACCGTGGGCTCCACGAAGCTCGTCATCATTTTTGTGTACTCGCCTTCGGCGTTCGCAAAGGAGTCATCTGGAAGTGGCTGCGATGCCACTCTGATCACGGCGGATCGCATCGCTTCAACAATTCTGCCGTAAGCAATGAGCCCCTGGAACTCATCCGCGGCAAAGTGGTCCTTGTCCAGGGCCTGGCATGCCTCCACGACCTCTATCATGGTCTTGTGGCTAGCAAGCATGGCCGCGAAGTCATCGACTAGCGGGCTTGCCGCGTAGGCGCGCACGAGCTTGGTGGCCGCGCCGATGAGCCGTGAGCCGCCCCGCAGCGCCAGGAAATCGGGCGTCGCGAACGAGCCAGGGTCCATCGCCAAGCACGGCACCACAATGTCCATGATGGTCGCGTGCTCTTCGCGTGCCTTAAGCCAGTCATCGTGGGGCGGGCAGGTGGTAACTATGGCCATCACTGCCGTCGTGGCCGCCTTGATAACGCGGCTGCCCTTGCGCAGGGACAGGTACTCTGGCGAGGAAAAGGCCGTTGGGCAGAAGGCGAGCACCGGTTCGATTATGGCCAGCAGCTCAGCCTGCTCCTCGAGCGCGGCTTTCACGTCCGCCTTGACCGCGCCGCCCGCAATCTTGGCAACCGCCGCCTCCGCGGCGCCCAGTACCCTGGATCCTCCGCGCACGGCGGTGAACTCGGCTTCCCCGAAGCACGCCGGGTCGAGCTTGAGGCAAGGGTCCAAGAGCGCCAGGAGCTGCTGCTGCTCAGCCAGGGCCGGCTCGAAGGCTTCCTTCACCGGTAGCGCCATGATTGCGCGCACCTCCACCTGACAAAGGGAGACGGCAAACAGAACTTAAAGACTCTGGCTAAGGCGCGGTGCAGCCAGTGGATAGTTTTTC
>Ga0181568_10006186_pt1 | contig 10487 bp, 11 predicted proteins | sample 101ome_20_FD_133758 | JGI IMG/M metagenome (GOLD analysis project Ga0181568, IMG submission 133758) | Coastal salt marsh microbial communities from the Groves Creek Marsh, Skidaway Island, Georgia - 101404AT metaG (megahit assembly) | ecosystem: Environmental > Aquatic > Marine > Intertidal...
AAACCTCCCGCCCTATTTTAGATACAGACTACCTCATAAAAGTAACAATAACGAAAGAACAAACATGAGCAATCAAGGAACAGTGAAATGGTTCAATGCCTCTAAGGGTTTTGGATTCATCGCCAGCGAAGACAAGGATGTGTTCGTACACATCTCAGCAGTGGAGGCCGCAGGCCTAAACTCGTTGAACGAAGGCGACACGGTATCGTTTGAAACACAGGATGGTCCTAAAGGACCCAGTGCTGTGAATCTATCAGTAGCGTAATTTAGAGTATGAAAGGGGCGGTTCAGAAATGTATCGCCCTTTTTTTTGTGACTTAAATATCTCCGATGTTCAAATATCATCCTATCTGGAAAAAACTTTACACCGACATCAAAAGCGGAACATGGCCGGAGGAGGTTCCGTTGGAGGCCGATTTTTATTCTTTACCTAAATATATGCAAGAAAGATTTTTAGAAGTTGGATATGATCCGAATTGGAGTGGTATACAAAGATGGCACACTCCAGGTCCAAACAAGTACAGTGTGTTTTTCAGTGAGGAGTGTGATGGCGGCGGACGTCTCTATAGTGCAGACTACGTGGAGAACATAAGGAAACGATATCCTGGAAGGAAATTTGAGCGATGTTATGAATGGTGTGCAGGTCCTGGCTTCATTGGATATACACTACTCGATTATGATATCTGTTCATCGCTTTGTCTGACAGACATACACAATCCAGCACTGGAATGGGCAGAGGAAACTAAGCAGTATCCAAAAAACAATTTGAAGGACAAGGTAGATATCTATCTCTTGAAAGACTTGGCACTGCTACCCAAGGAAGAGAAATTTGATTTGGTGGTGAGCAACCCTCCGCACTCAAATAACCTGTGTGCCAATGATCTTTCTCACAATCTAAATAGGATCGTAACAGATTACGGATGGAACAGCCATCACAATTTTTACAAAAACATTAAGAATCACCTCACGCCGGATGGTGTCATCATGATGCTAGAAAATCATGGAGGATCAACTGTGGAAGATTTTCTTCCCATGATCGAAGAAGCGGGATTGACTGTCAAAGATACGTGGAACAGTGAGAAAATTTATTGCGACTCTGATAATGAATGGGATCAAGATACTCCTGATAAAAATAAACCCATCAACAAGATCTACTACCTTGAGATCATGCACAAGGATTAGTAACTTATACCTTATTTTTTATTACTTGTCGAATGTTGCTGTCGAGGACACAGTTCCGTCTTGGTTTAACCATTCACGTTTGAAACGCTCGATGTCATGTGATTTATAAGACGTATGTGGTTGCCATAATGTCTGGGTGCCCGAACCACCACTTGCAGAAATTTTGACTCTCGTAGAATCATCATCGTTGGTTGCTTCTGCTTCTGTTTCATGCAAAGACAATGTGTTTGCATCTTTATAACGGATGTACGGTGCTGATGGATTTAGTAAACCGGTTGCCGCTACACCGTCTGTCTCGTAGATAAAACGCAATCCATTTGAACTAGAAGTCAATCCATGTGATGAAACTGTTACTTCACCGTCTGATATAGATGATATAGTAAATGTTGCGTCTGTGAGATCATTGACAGCAGTTCTCCATGCCTCTTGTTTGGCATTGTCCGCAAATTCAAATGTCACCTTTAAGGTTTGACCTGAATCTTCCAACGCATAGGTAACTGTTGGACTGTTGCTAGTTAGGTATGTGGTGTCAAATCCACATTTGGTCTGTGCATCTGCTACACTTGTAAATGTGTAGATAGAGCTATCGCCTAGTCGTCTTCTGAAATATTCGTTGACTTTGTATTGAACTGCCATGTGCTTTCTCCTAATAAGTGCTTTTATTTATCTAATTGTTAATATGTGCAATATATCACATTGTCAGCAGTTTTGCCTGCCTTTGAGGTGTTTTATTTTGTCATACAAGTCATCATAAGGGATAGTTTCAAATAACTTACGATTATGCTGTAAAACATGGATATTATCGTTATAAAGATTTTTAAGTTGGTCAACTGAGAGTTTTTGTATTTTCTTAAACTCTGCTAGAAAGCCATCCCAGCGTTTTTTGTCATCTGTGTAATTTGCATATTCGTAGTTTATAAAGTTAGGGAACTTGAATCCTCTTGCCTTAAGCTCTTGCACTATCCCCGGCGAAGCAAAGGGAAGGATAAAATGCCCTTTTAGTAGAGGTTCCCAAGTTTTCTCTGTGATAGTTCTGACAAGGTTAGGATGTCCTATTGCAACACTTTCAACATAGGCACTTACCAAACTCTCAGCATAATACCTGTTGGCAATCGGAGCATAAGTGCCACCTTTCTGTATGGTATTTCGATATTTTTCTTGCCAGTTATCTGTGTAAAATATGTTGCCGTTGTCGGGATCCGATATCAAAACGTTGCCCCACTTGTTTTGTCTTACAAGGTCATGTAAGGCCGCTCGATATTCCAACCTAGGACCTTCCTCCTCTTTTCCGTAATAGGCTTTGTTAGGACACAATATATTATATCGTATGTTTTTTTCTTCTTGATCCAGAGAAAATATATCGAGAGCATAGTTCCATAACCAAGGAGAGTTTTCGACTTTCTCAATATTAAGATAGTCAAAACCATAGAGACCTTTTGTCCGATTCCACAAAAGATCGTAAAACTTTACATTGTTGTACGGGGTGTTATACGCCGTGCTTAATATTGTTATGTTGTTATACCGCTCTAGATAAACTTTGAGGCTGTCTTGTATACCATTTTCATATTTTTCTTCCTCGTCGTGAAAAAGAAGTCCTATCAATACTACTGGAGTATCTGCATCAAATTTTTTCAAAAAATAGTCATACTGATTTTTTGCCACCTCGCGATATTGATGCAGGAGGGGAACTATGTCGGCTTCTTCTGGGATTGCAGTAAATGTCCACCGTTTGTCAAACGCAAAAGGAAAAGTATAACCTAACCCGTTGTTCAACAACGGAGAGTTATCTTCTACATAAACCTTCATCAATAGTTGGGTTAAGGATGTCCGTAGTAGATCACATTGTCCGCTTTTGGATATGATCTCCATGGGTCAAAGATTATCGTGTTGCTGTCTGCTTTTATCTCGTCTTGCTCATGAATACGCACAATTACCTCAACGGGGGTGTCGAATCCATTTGCAATCTCTCCACCATGCTGTCTGACATAGTGTTGCAACAGTAATGAACTTGAACCATCTGGCATGTTGACACCATGCTTGTAGGAGTCGCTGGTGAAGTATATGTTTTTGCCATGACTAAGGATTGCCTTTGCCATGTTTTCTGCCTGTTTCTCACGGGCGGTCATTATCATTTCAAACATGTCATAACCAAGATCTAGTTCCTTGGCCAGCCATCTGAGAGCGATGTTGTCTCGTGGGTGGCACGCTCCTCCATCACCCATGCCTGCTTTCATATATTTGGCACTTATAATCCTGTTAGTGCTCTTGGCCAGGGCCTGTGTCACTCTGTCAACGTTCATGTTTCCTGTCTTGTGTGCCACGTCCTGTATCATATTCACCAAGGCCACTTTTGTGCTGATAAATGTGTTGTAGAATATTTTCATTCCTTCCACTTCTTCATAGGTGCCAAACTCAATACGTGGATGGTTGTCACAGAGTTGGTTGTAGAAGTTCTCTAATAATTCAGATCTTATCTTGCAGTTCTTTCCTGCCAGACCATTCTTGGAACCTATCATGACCATCTCTGGGTTGACCATGTCATCACCGACCGTGCCCATGGCTATGAGATATGGATTGTACATCAATTTGGTGTTGGTGACCAAAGGTTCGAATTCTCTCCTACAGGTTCCGGGTAGTACCGTTGATATCAGAACCAATGTCTGGGTCTTCCCCATGTTTTTGTTGCAGGTTGTCAACACTTTCTTCACAGCATCATAATTAAAATCTTTCACCGGCATATGACTTGTTGGAGTTCGTCCGTCATAACCATCTTCGTGTGGGGTTGGCGTGGCTACGAAAACAATGTCTCTGTCCCTGCAAACGTCCGCTACTGATTCCCTGATCTCCACCAGGTTACTTGATTTTGGTAAGATGTCATACCCGGCCACATGAAAACCCTTCTTGACCATGGCTTCAGCACATGGCATTCCCAGTTTGCCTAGTCCTATCATTCCTATCTTTGTCTCGTAAATCACTCTCTTGTCAGTTCCAAATCCAAACATTATTCCCTTTCTAAGTCGTTAGTGACACAATGAAAGCCTCCGCCAAGTGTTCTCGAGTGCCGCATTGGTGTAGTAATTACCTTGAAACCGTTTGCTTCAAGTTTTTCTTTAAGGCCAATCTGTATTTCATCCACTAGTACAGTTTCGGGATCCAGAGAAAGGACATTCATTCCGATCCATTTAGACGCATAAGGAAATTCGTGGAAGTCACGAGATGCAACATCTTCTATCCATATTTTCTTGTAGTCCTCCATGAACTTTGGCAGATCCCTCTCTTTCACTCTTGATGCATTCACTATAACAGTGTTTTTGTTCAATGTCAATAAGGTAGAATCAATGTGTGTTATGTCATGGTCTACCACTTGCCATTTTATTACCTCGAATCGATTACCAACGATGCTCTGTAGCCAATTTGCACCAGCCTCGTTGGCGGAATGAGACAAGGAGTAAATTAACTTATCACCACATTTCAGCACATTGGCGGCATCAAATGATGGATCATCTTGCTCGATTGGTCTCGGTGCCTCCACCACATTGGCCTCTTTCAAAAACGGGTACATGGTCAGTTCATTTGCCCTGCTGGTGAATGGGGTCGGGCACTGCACCACCATGTCGCCCACAGTCAAAATAATGTCTCTGGCGGAATAGGCCCAGTGCGGTAGTCTTGTGTCAGGCCGAAACACCTTGATACTCCTCGCCTCCAAGATTGATACCAATCTTTCTAAATCCTCTGTGGCTTCGGAATTGACCGATTGGGGTAATCGTCCGCGGGTCAGAGTTGCGGGATATGTTGATCGATCAATGCCTCTGTTGAATTCTAAATCGTCTGTCGGCCACTCCATGTTATCAACACTTCCTACTATCACGGATTTCAACGGATCATATTCGTTTGTCACGGAGATTTTCATGTTGATATTTAACTACGTACATAATGATTAAATATGTTTATGGAAATAGCAAGATTCATCGACAACTGGCATCATTATTGCATTCAATACCACCACATGAAACCTTTATATCAAGATATAGATACATTCAAAAACATCAAAGCCGACAAGAAATACAGTTATCTGACCAGTTGGAAGGCAGGCACCGACCATGCGATTGCATTGGAGGAAAAAATAAGAAGTCACATGTCCATATCAGATCATGTCTATGTGGATCTTGGCGAGCCTGCTTTGATGTACAAAGATAAAAAACATGGATGGGATGGTGAAAACAATAACTGGGAAGGTCCGTGGTATGGCACAGTTGATTTTGTAAATAGATTCGAGCCAGACAGTAACGTGACTTTCTTTGCAAACTTAGTCTGCAACACCAGAACCAACAGACCTGTGTATTATCTCAACGACATGTTTTTTGAGAGTCGTTTTATCTATAGGGAAGATCCCTTGTGTGTTTCGCTTTTATCGAAACTAAAGAATGGTGGTCATAAAGACAAATACTGGGAGTTGATGTGTAGCAACGATGTGGTTTTGTACAATCTGCTCAATGACCATCCAGTCAAGGAAAAGACTTTTGCTACCTGCCACAAGTTGGGAATCAGTCATTGGGGGCCTGATGTCGTGTCGCCCAAACATAGTAAATCAGGAGCAGAAACATTTGGAAAATCAAACCTTAGGGTGAGTGATCTTATTGATCCGTCGATCTACAACCAAAGTCATTATTCTTGTGTGGTCGAAACTGTCATACCGAAAGACAACTCCTATTGCATGTTCAGTGAAAAAGAGGCCAAGCCAATCGTGGCGTGCAGACCTTTCATAGTGGTTGGCACAATGGGTCATTTGAAAGCCTTCCGTAAGTTAGGATTCAAGACATTCTCACCCGTGGTCGACGAAAGTTATGATGACGAGCCGGATATGATGAAAAGGTATCAAATGATTCTTGATTCTATGGAAAAACTTTCCTTACAAGATCCCACGGAAGTTTATCATGAGTTGAAACCTGTTTTACAACACAACATGAATCATTTCTACAACAATAACTGGAATGTTGAATTACAAAAGGCTTGGCTTACACCCAACCTGTTATCTGGATGACATATCTGTCTACTTCACCTAAGTTTGCGGCCATGTGCTTGGTCGAGCCGTGCCAACTGAACCACGATCCAGCAGGCCCTGAGCAGAACCTGTCTTCTATCCATAGTTGATGTCCGGGAGCAGGGTCATGCAAGAAGACCATTATGCGAACTATCCTATCAACCTCGGCCTTTTTGTTTCGTGCGTAGGTGGGATAGTTGTCCCTATGCCACGGTAATATAAGACCTGGTGTGTATTTTGCGAAAGCGTACACAGGATCATTCAATTCAAAATAGTTCAACACATATCCAAAAATTTTATCTACATCTTCTGGTATGAACACACCCTTACCAACGTGTTCAAACTTTGGTATCAAACACCCTACACGTTCATTATAGATACTATAATTTTCTTTTTTTGTTGTAAATCCTTGATCCTTGTCGGGATTTTCATACCAAGGCAATGACTCGTAATCCTGACTTTGCCATTTGACCGGAATAGTGCCTTGCCTGTTGTTCCATTCTTTGAAAGAGTACATCAACAGTAATTACCTGTTTAAGAAGTTGTTAAGTATTTGCTTGGGATCGATAGACATCAAATGGTTGTAGTTGTGCATCACCACAGGCAGGGTTCTCTGATATAGATCTTCGTAGCTCTTGTCACGTAAATCTTCTAATGATTTGATTATACAGTTTTGTCTATCTTCTATGTCAGGCATCTTATCATAGGATTCGTCCCAGACATCGTCAAAAGTCTTGAAACCGTCATGTTTGAGCAGTTCCAAAAGTCTATCACAACCGTTTATCATGAAAGGAGATTTGTGATAGATTGCTTTGATGGTTTTCTCTGTGTAACCTCTGATATTTTTTTGGTTCAAAAAGGTTTCATTGCTGATCCATATCAAGTTATCATGGAACAGGTGTGTTTCGTCGTTCTGTCCTATCCATTGATTATGCTTTCCGTCATACACCAACGGAAGACGTTTGTTGAATTCTGTATCAGGACCGTCCATTTTTACCAACGATATTTTGCCATATTTTTGCAATCCGCGATCAAACAACTTTTTTGTGAAGTTGTAACGGTGTATGGTCGGTCTTCCATTTGCCAAAGAACAATACAAATACTTCAGGGCAGATGGATCTTTTTCGTAGTCATTGCTGTCCTTGTATAGGTTAATGAAATCGTTCAAGTAAAGAAACTTGGCCTTGACCACATACGGCGCACCTCTCCATCTTACTTTCCTTGACGCCAACATCTTTATTTCATCGTCGTATCCAAAATTGGATGATACTATGTGCAATTGATCCTCGGCTATTCCTTTATCTGCCAGTGCGGCCACCATGCTCCAATATGGTAGTACGTCTATGTTGTTATTGTGTTCAAAAATCTCAGGAAGTTGTCCAAAGATGTCAAACCCTTCTGTTTTTACCAATATCTTTGATCGATGACGCCTTATGTGTTGGAGTGCTTCGTTGGGCAATTTGTTCAGACCGTTTTTGAAGTCCTCACAAGGGTTATAGTCCAAGTAGAACACCATACTGGCATCATCCACCACGGACGATTGTAAATCAAAGACTGATCTCCACAAATCAAAATTTGTTTCATTCGTCCCACTCACGTAGTTTGCGAAAAGTTTGATGGATTTCGTCATGTTTTTATCTTCTGGTGAAAGTTGTATTGATAATTATCAGCAACATGAAGTCTATAGGATTTTTCGGAGACAGTTTCTGCGCCAGCAATCAACCAGAGAGTTGGTGTAACATCTTGCAGGAGAGACTTGGTGCTGGACGTATAAGATGGTTTGGTAATCCTGGGAGGAGTATTTGGAGCGTGTTTTTCCAGTACAACAAATTGATTGAAAATGGAACGGTACCGGACATTTCAATATTCTGCTGGACAGAACCTTACAGGCTCTATCATCCAAGACACATATTGAGTGCCAACACCGAACCGCTTGAAGGCGTTGATCCAAACATCTACAAAGCCTTGGATCAATACTGGATACACCTTCACAACTACGACAAGGACGAGATGTGTTACGAGTACGCATTGAAACACTTCGATCAAACCATACTATCAAAGGTCGAGAGTGAGATTGTACAGATGTGGAGTTTCCGACCTTTCGAGACCGCGGGCAAGGATGCCGGCATAGAACTCACCACAGGCACGTTCATAGATGAGAGCATGTACTCTTTCAGTGGAGGAAAACAGGATTGGGGCAAAGGCACAATAAATCACATGACGGTAGAACAAAACAAACAATGGGCAGAGAAAGTGTATGACAGAATCAGTAGACAAGTTTGAACGGGCACTATCTGATTTCACAGGTGCGCCATTTGTTGTGACTACAGACTGTTGCACCCATGCGATAGAACTTTGTCTAAGATTATTGGATATCAAGACCTGTAGTTTCTCAGCCTACACCTACATCAGTGTCCCTATGACCATGGAAATGTTAGAGATAGATTATCACATGACTGATGAAACATGGAATGAACAATATCAATTTCACGGCACACCTGTTTGGGATAGTGCGAGATGCCTTAAACCAAAAATGTACCAAACAGGACTGTACCAGTGTCTTAGTTTTGGCCCGGGTAAACCTCTGAACAATGTGAGAGGAGGAGCGATCCTTTTAGACAACCAAGAACATTTCAGAAAACTCAAGGCAATGTCATACGATGGTCGTGAGATCGGACATGAGAAATGGACCCAACAGAATACTTTCAGGCAAGGCTTCCATTACATGATGAGGTATGAGGAGTGTGACACTGCACTGTCCAAGTTGAATGCCTATGAGCAGAAGCAGATATTTGACCATTCGTACCAGTCCTATCAAGACCTAAGACAATACAGGATAATTAAGTGAAATGAACAATCAACTCGCGCAAATACCAATTAAAGGGTATGCCACGTTTGACCAACTCCGGACCTGTCTCGTCGGAGACGTTTTTCCTATCGAAAAGTTCAATCACATCAAAGATGACAGGATACTGTCACCGTTGCAGAAGGTCATAGATGAGACGAAGCAAGACATGGAGAATCTCAGTGACCAATTGAAGAAGTTAGGTGTAGAAGTCTTAAGACCGGACCTAGGCAACACCCCTGTGGACCTATCAACTTATGCAAGAAAACCACCACAGCAGACGAGAGATGACATGGCCGTCATAGGAGAGAACATCTACATTGCCAACAACCTACCGGAGTACGGAAACATTCTGGACCGAATACCTGAACAAAATAAGTTTTACCCGAAGAGATACATGGACTACAAAGATCCTAGTTTCACTTATGAACTAAACCTCAACGATCCCAACACGCCGGACCAACAAAGATTGCTGAGCACTTCTTTCATACACCTCATGGGCAAGGATCTCTACTGGGGGACAAACCAACCCGGGTGGGCATCATCGCCGCTGGTCACACATCACAAGGAAGTATGGCAACAGCAAGGGTTCCGGGTGCACCTGATGGATACAGAGAACATGGGAGGACACGGAGACGCCACGTGGTGCATATTGAAACCTGGTGTGATCGTAACTCTGCATGATTTACAGAACTACGATGAGATGTTTCCTGGCTGGGACGTGTGTTACCTGGAAGACAAGTACTGGGATCAGTTGTCACCATTCAGGACTATGAAGAAGAAGGTAGGAGGCAAATGGTGGATACATGGTGAGGAAAACAATGACCAATTGATAGGCTATGTTGAATCATGGCTTGGTGATTGGGTTGGCTATTGCGAAGAGACGGTTTTCGAGGTAAACATGCTTTCGGTAAATCAAGAGTGTGTGATAGTCAACAACTACAACAAGCAGGTTTTTGACTTCCTCGGCAAACACAAAATTGAACCAATCATATGCAACCAACGGCACAGATGGTTCTGGGACGGTGGCGTTCATTGCCTTACGCAGGATCTATACAGGGAAGGCACACAAGAAGATTATTTCGCTTGATGGCTCGCTATTGGCTCGCTATTGGATTATAGTTTTTATCTTTTATTTTGAATAATCAGGGAGAGGTCCACCGTACTTCTTGCCCTTGATCCGCTTGCCACTGACCTTCATGGTCTTGCCACCCACTTTCTCACTGCGGTTTCCTGTACGCTTCATCTTGCCCTGTGACTTACAACTGCTTACCCAACTGGCCGGTAGGCTAGACATTGGTTTGCTACACGCTCCCTTGGGTGCTGGTCCTATGTTCTCGTCCGTGTTGTATATCTCGAATATCTTCATCGCAGTTGTATTTAACACTTGTGTCCTTGTCAAGTTGATCTTGTACAAAG
>Ga0181568_10006188_pt1 | contig 10481 bp, 11 predicted proteins | sample 101ome_20_FD_133758 | JGI IMG/M metagenome (GOLD analysis project Ga0181568, IMG submission 133758) | Coastal salt marsh microbial communities from the Groves Creek Marsh, Skidaway Island, Georgia - 101404AT metaG (megahit assembly) | ecosystem: Environmental > Aquatic > Marine > Intertidal...
ACTTGGGGGGCTGAAGGAGATCTGCTGAAGTTAGAGATAGATCCAAAATCACATTCAGCATGGACAGGTGGTAAACAAAAGCTAATGGATAAGGGAAGAATAAGTAAATTTAATAAAAAATTCCAAAATTTTAAATCAGAAAAAAAAAATTAGATGTCTAATGCTCCATTAATGCCAATGGCAACTGCTGTATGGCTTGTAGAAAACACTACACTAACTTTTAAACAAATTGCTGATTTTTGTAAACTACATGAGGTTGAAATCCAAGGTATAGCAGATGGAGAAGTCGCAAAAGGAATTAAAGCTTACAATCCAATAATTTCTGGGCAACTATCGAAGGAAGAAATTGAGCTATCATCTAAAGATGAAAATCGACCTTTGCAAATAATGAGTGTTGATATTGAAATTTCAAATTCAGAAAAAAAAATAAAGAAATATATTCCTTTATCTAAAAGACAAGATAAGCCTGATTCTGCTTTGTGGTTAATAAAACAACATGACATATTAAAAGACTCCCAAATCGCAAAACTAGTTGGTGTAACAAAAAACTCTGTCACTTCAATAAGAAATAAAAGTTATTGGAATTATAATAATTTAAATCCCAAAGATCCAGTTGCACTCAATTTATTTACTCAAAAAGATTTAGCAGACGCAATTGCAAAAGCTGAAAGAAGAATTAAAAGAGAAAAAAAAGAAAAAGAAAAGCTTAAACGAGCTCAATAAACATTAAAATATGAATAAAAATAATAGACAGAAAAATATAAAAATGCTAGTTACTCGTCTTTCTGGAGGTAGTTATTAAAATAGAAGTTAAAGATAATAATGTTGAGCAAGCTCTTAGGGTTTTGAAAAGAAAACTTCAGAGAGATGGTTTTTTTAAAATTATTAAATTAAAAAATACCTATGAAAAACCTTCAGAAAAAAAGAAAAGAATTCTTCAAGAAAATATTAAGAGAGTTAAGAAGCTCAACAAACTAAAAAACAGAATTTAGATATAACGCGGGGTGGAGCAGTCTGGTAGCTCGTCAGGCTCATAACCTGAAGGTCGGCGGTTCAAATCCGTCCCCCGCAACCAAATAAAAAATAAAATGTTTAGAAAAAAAGAATTTAAAAACTTAACATCTAGATATGACCAACATCTTTACAGTGGTATACAAGGATATCTAATGAACTTATGCCACAAACAGTTAGAGGATTTTAATTTTTCAAAAAACATATCTCAAGTGCTTGAAATCGGTGCTGGAAATAAACCACACTATAAGTTTATCAAACACAAATATGATGAATATCATATCGCAGAGACTTCAACTGAAAATATTGAAATTGATGATAATCCAAAAGTTTTTTTAAAATTGTACGATGGGAAAAAACTTCCTTACGAAAATAATTTTTTTGATAGAATTATTATCTCACATTGTCTTGAACACATTTACCACCCTGAGGAATTTATTGAAGAGGTAATGAATAAATTGAAAGTTGGTGGTGTCTTATCTATTTCTTTACCGGCTGATCCAGGTCTATTATTTAGATTTGGAAGATTGTATATGAAATTTTTTTCTATAAAAAAAAATTATAAGATTACACCGAAAGAATATAATTATATGATTGCTACCGAACACGTAAATTCAATTTTCAATTTGCATTCAATTATCAAGTATAAATTTTCAAATATTGCCAAGGAAACATTTCTTCCGTTTAGAATTAAATCTTTTGATCTAAACTTATTTTATAATGTGCATTTAATTAAATAATTTAAATTCTAAATTTAGATTTTTTACTATCAGACAAAAATGTTTTAACAGTTTCAATTGTTAGTTGATTAAAAGATTTACCGAAATTTTCTATTTTGTTAATTATTGATGGTGGAATAGTAATTATGTGGCAACCTAATTTTTTTGCTTGTAAATAATTATATGGCTCTCTTACACTAGCCCATAAAATTTCGACATTTTTGTATTTTTTAGCTAATGAAATACTTTTTTTAAATTCTGGTATAGGATCTTTCCCAACATCAGCTGCTCTACCCGCAAAAATAGAAATAATTACTTTAGATTTTTTATTTAATAATTTAAGAATTTTTTTTGTTTGATTTGCACTATATACTGCAGTTATGTTCAATTTAATATTTTGATTATTCAACTCTTTAATAATTTTTCCCATAAATTTACCTTTTGAATTAGTAACGGGAATTTTGACATAAACATTCTTATTCCAAGTATTAATTTCAATCGCTTGATTTTTCATTTCCAAATATTTGTCAGCAAATACCTCTAGGGATACAGGTTTATTCTTACAGATTCTTAATATTTTTTTTGCATATAACTTGTAATCTTTGGCACCAGCTTTTCTCATTAAGCTTGGATTTGTTGTAAATCCTTTAATAATTTTTTTTTTATTAAATTTTTTAATAATACTTAATTCAGCAATGTCACAAAAAATTTTAATTTTCAATTTAAAGCCTATAAATTTTTAGTTATATCTTCAGTCATTTTTTTTGCATCAGCAAATAACATTAAAGTATTTTCTTTATAAAATAGATCGTTATCAATGCCAGCATATCCTGGAGAAAGACTTCTTTTTACAAATAATACAGATTTACATTTTTCCACATCTAAGACAGGCATTCCATATATTGGACTTTGTGGATCTGTTTTAGCAACAGGATTGGTCACATCATTAGCACCTATTACAAAAGCAACATCTGCGTTGGCAAGTCATTATTAATTTCCTCTAATTCAAAAACCTCATCATATGGAACGGTTGCTTCTGCTAATAATACATTCATATGGCCTGGCATTCTACCTGCAACAGGATGAATAGCATAAGATACCTTGATGTCATTTTTCTTAAGAGTATCTACCATTTCTCTTAAAGCATGTTGCGCTTGAGCAACAGCCATTCCATAACCAGGTACGATTATAACTGATGAAGCATTTTTCATTAAAAAAGCTGCATCATCAGCATTACCACTTTTCACAGGTCGCTGTTCTTTTGAAGATTTACTGGATGTATCATCACTGGCACCAAAACCTCCAAGTATTACATTAAAAAAAGAGCGGTTCATACCCTTGCACATTATATAAGATAATATCGCTCCAGATGATCCAACAAGAGCTCCTGTAATTATCAAAGCTGTATTTTCTAAAGTAAATCCAATACCTGCTGCAGCCCAACCAGAGTATGAGTTAAGCATAGAAATTACCACTGGCATATCGGCACCACCAATTGGTATTATCAATAAAAATCCAATCAAAAATGAAACTGCTAATAATATCCAGAAAAAATTTGATGATTGAGATGAACATAACAAATAAATTAAACCAATTATTGATAATAAAATAATTGCATTAAGTGGGTGTTGACCTTTGAATGTAATTGGTGAACCAGACATAATTCCTTGTAATTTTAAAAAAGCAATTATTGAGCCCGAAAATGTTATAGCTCCAACAGCAGCACCTATAGACATTTCAATTAAGCTTCCAAGTTTAATATCGCCTGGTGTTCCAAGATTAAATGCTTCTGGATTTAAAAATGCAGAAATAGCAACAAAAACCGCTGCTAGTCCTACCAAGCTATGAAATCCAGCAACCAATTCTGGCATAGCTGTCATTGGTATTTTATAGGCTATAAAAGCACCTATAGAACCTCCAGCTAATATGAATATCAAAACAAAAACAAATCCACTTGAAAAATTACCTGCAGATAAAAATGTAACTGTAACAGCTATTAACATTCCTAAAATTCCAAATAAATTACCCTGCCTAGAAGTTTCTGGGGATGATAATCCTCTTAGAGCTAGAATAAATAATACGCCTGAGACTAAGTAGAAAATGGCTGATAAATTTGCTGATATCATTATTTATCCTTTTTCTTTTTTTTATACATTGCTAACATTCTTTGGGTCACTAGAAATCCTCCAAAAATATTTATTGCTGCAAGTCCTATCGCTAAAAAACCAAAAACACTTGAAGTGTTAAATACACTTTCAGAATTTCCAGATAATCCTGCTATTATTGCTCCTACAATAATTACGGATGAGATTGCATTTGTTACAGACATTAAAGGAGTGTGCAAAGAAGGTGTTACGCTCCAAACGACATAATATCCAACAAATATTGAAAGTATGAATATACTTAATCTAAATATTAAAGGATCTATTTCCATGTTTTTATTTTATTAATGTTTTTTCTATTATCTCATCTTCTAGATTAATATTAATTTTCTTATTTTCTTTATCAAATAAATTTTCAACAAAATTAAACATATTTTTTGCATATAAACCTGACGCAGACACTGGAAGCTTGTTTAAAATATTGCTTTCACCCATTATTTTAATTGAATTTTTTTCAACTATTTTATCAACTTCAGTAAACGCTGTATTTCCACCTTGGATCGCCGCCAAATCATATATCACTGTCCCTGGTTGCATGTTATTGAACATCTTGTCTTTAATTATCAATGGAGCCTTTTTTCCTGGAATTAAAGCAGTACAAATTACAATATCAATTTTTTTTAAAGTTTCAGACAACAAATCTTCTTGTTTTTTTTTAAAATCCTCAGAGGCTTCTTTTGCATAACCCCCTTCTGTTTCCAAATTTTCTGCTCCCTCAACAGTTAAAAATTTTCCACCTAAACTTTCGACCTGTTCTTTTGAAGCCATTCTCACATCAGTAGCAAAAACTATAGCACCCATTCTCTTGGCTGTCGCTATCGCTTGAAGACCTGCTACACCTGCTCCAACTACTAAAACTTTGGCAGCAGGGATTGTGCCTGCAGCTGTCATCATCATTGGTATTGCTTTTTCAAAGCATGCGAAAGACTCAAGTACAGCCTTATATCCTGCAAGATTTGCTTGTGAAGAAAGAATATCCATTGATTGTGCTCTGGTTATTCTTGGTAACAGTTCCAAAGAAAAAACATTAATTTTTTTTTTTACAAGATTATTTAGTTTATCTTGATTATCATAGGGATTTAGCACTCCAATTAATGTCTGACCTTCTTTTAATATAGAGCATTTCTCATCAGGTAATAATCCTAATTGTACAATTATTTTTGCACTATCTAAAATTTCTTTTTCATCATCAGAAAATTTAACTCCTAAGTTGCTATATTTCTCATCTGGTATTCCTAAATGAGCACCATAACTCTTAGGTAGAAATACTTCTAAGCCTAGAGAAATATATTTTTTTGCCAAATCTGGAGTAATAGCAATCCTTTTTTCAATACTATGATTTTCTTTAACTGAAACTATTTTCATTAAAAAATATTACAGTAAGAACAGAGCCATTAAAACTAAAATTAATACTACCGCGACAGATCCCCACAAAACAAATTTGGTAAAATTGTTCCATGTTTTTTTATGGTTCTCATTATCCATAAAATCTATTTTTGTCTTGCTTTGAATTTTGGGTTAGTTTTATTAATAATATAAACACGACCTCGTCTTCTGACTAGCTTTGAATTGAGATCTCTTTTTTTAATTGACTTAAGTGAACTTTTGATTTTCATAAATTTTCAGTTAATGCCGGCAACGACTTACTCTTCCATGCCTTAAGACAAAGTACCATCAGCGCTGAAGGGCTTAACTTCCGAGTTCGGAATGGGATCGGGTATAACACCTTCGCAATAATTACCGGCAGCTGATTTATACTCATATTAAGAAAAATGTAAACAATCAATAAACGTTATTTTTTATGATTTTTTAAAAAATTTTTAATGTAATCTGAAAGATGGATAGTTCCAAATATTTTGTAGACTTTGTTTGATAAATTCATATCAGTTAATGCTGAAGCAAATCTTTCACCTTTTCTAGATGGAAGTAACTTAATTTTTGATTTAAATAATTTTGCGACCTGCAAAATGCTTAAACTAGTCTTGTTTGTGATACTGTAATGTCTACATTTATTTGATTTCCAAGCTTTATAGCAGGCTTTAACAGTATCATTTATATGTGTAAATCTTCTAGTTTGTGTACCTGGCTTTACTACAGTTAGGGGTTTTTTTTTTTTATATAATTCCTCAAAAATTCCAATTACAGTAGCCATATCTCCAGTCGAGATTTGCCCAGGACCATAAACATTATAAAAATATAATATTTCAAATTTAAAATTGAACCATTTTTTTAAATTTTCTAATAATTCCAAATTTTTTGCTTTTGTGAAAGCGTAGGGAGAAAGATTTTTATCATTTCCTTTGTTTCCTATTGAGGCAGAAGTTGCTGAATAAATAAGTTTTATTTTATTACTTAGGCAAAAATTAAATACAGCATTAGATCCTATGGTATTTGAGTCTATACATTCATTCATTTTCATAAAACTTTGATAAATTCTAGAGAATTCTCCAAAATGAAAAACAGTGTGTATTCTTTTTTTATACGAATTTAATAATTTGTTTATATTCTTTGTGTCACCTTTTAAATATTTAATTCTTTTAACGTTGAAATGATTTTTTTTTTTTCCTGTGGAGTAATTATCTAAACTAATAATTTTAAATTTTGTTTTATCTTTTAAAAAATTTATCAAATTAGAGCCTACAAATCCTGCACCACCTGTTACAATAATCACATCTTTTTTCATGAACGATATCCTGATCTAAAATCTTTTAAAGTCTCGAATAATCCCTCTTTTAAAGATGTTTTGCTTTTCCATCCATATTTTTTTGCTAAGCTTACATCTAGCAGCTTTCTTGGAACACCATCAGGTTTTGTTTTATCATAAATTATTTTTAATTTTACTTTTAATTGTTTCATTATAAATTTTACATACCAATCTATAGTGTAATCTTTGCCTGATCCTATATTGATAAAATTCTCTTTAACATTTTTATTCATAAAAAAAATCACTGCATCAGCAAAATCGTTAACATAAAGTAATTCCCTTTGGACTTTACCAGTGCCCCATACTTTTATAATTTTTTTATTATTAATTTTCGCTTCATAAATTTTTCTTATAAGTGCTGGAAAAAAATGAGAATTTCTTAAATCATAATTATCATTGGGACCGTACATATTTGATGGCATCAAACTTTTATAATTTAAACCGTAACTTCTACTATAATTTTTACACATCATTATTCCCGCTATTTTTGCGATAGCGTATGCATCATTAGTTTGCTCTAACTCACCAGTTAAAATATATTTTTCTTTTATAGGTTGTTTAGAAAATTTAGGGTAAATACAACTTGAGCCTAAAAAAATTAAGTTTTTTATTCCTGCTTGGTAAGATCCATGAATTATATTGTTTTGAATTTGTAAATTTTCATAAATAAATTGACTCTTGAAGGAGCTATTTGCAATAATTCCCCCTACTCTGGCTGCAGCCATAATAACAAGATCAGGTTTATTTTTTTTTAAAAATTTAAATACCTTTATTTGATCAAGTAAGTTAAGTTTTTTTTTACTTATAGTTATTATCTTTTTAAAACCCTTATTCTCAAATTTCTTTTTAATTGCTGAGCCAACCATTCCATTATGACCAGCAATGAAAATTTTTGATTTTTTATTGATTTTCATTTATCAATTTTATTTCTTCCGAAATCATTTCATCAATTAAAGAATTAAGGCTATATTTTGGTTTCCATTTTAATTTTCTCCTAGCTTTTGAGGCATTTCCCAAAAGAGTATTTACGTCAAGTGGTCTAAAATAGTTTTTATCTATTTCAATGATAGTTTTTTTTCTAGAATTAATTAATCCTTTTTCATTAACGCCTTTTCCATTCCATGAAATATCAAATCCTAATTTTTTACAAACCATATTTGTAAAAACTCTAATGCTGTATTGTTTACCTGTTGCAATTACATAATCTTCAGGTTTTTTTTGTTGTAAGATTTTCCACATTGCCTCAACATAATCTTTAGCATGTCCCCAATCTCTTTTTGCATCTAAATTTCCTAAAAATAACTTTTTATCCAAACCATATTTAATTCTAACAAGCCCTCTAATAATTTTTTTTGTTACAAAAGTTTCACCTCTTCTAGGACTTTCGTGATTGAAAAGAATTCCATTACAGGCAAATATATTATAAGCCTCTCTATAATTTTTTGTAATCCAATGGCCATACAACTTTGCAACTCCATATGGACTTAAAGGATAAAAATCAGTTTTCTCAGTTTGAGGAATTTGTTGAACGTTTCCATACATTTCTGAAGTTCCTGCTTGATAAAATTTTGTATATTTTTCCATCTTATGAAATTTTATTGCCTCGAGGATTCTTAAAACTCCTAGTGCATCAGCATTAGCCGTATACTCTGGAACTTCAAAAGAAACAGCAACATGGGATTGAGCAGCTAAATTATAAATTTCTTTAGGTTTCACATTTTTTATAATTTGTGAAACTGATGAAGAGTCTGTCACATCTCCATAATGTAAAATAAAATTTTTTTTAGTTTCGTGAGGATCTTGATATATATGGTCTATTCTAGCAGTGTTAAGTGAGGAAGATCTTCTTTTAACACCGTGTACTTCATATTTTTTTTTTAAAAGAAAGTCAGCTAAATAAGATCCATCTTGACCTGTTATACCAAAAATTAAAGCTCTTTTTTTTTGCATAAAATTTTTATTACACTACTTTCACTTCAAATCATATCTAAAAAATAATTTTAAAAAAATTATTCATTATTATTTTTTAAATTGTCAATTATTTTTTGCATACTAAAATACTTATCATCAATTGTATAAAATGTTTCACTCAAAGGCTTATAATCATATAAATTGACTTCTTTAATAATTCTAAAATAATTTCTTGTCTCAAATGTGAAAATTGAAATTAAAACTAGAATTAAGGCAATTTTATTGTATTTTTTTGAGGTTATATCAATTTTATGAAGGTAAAAAGAATATGGAATAAAAATTATCAATGCTATTACACAGTATCCCCCGTATCTTAGGGCTGGGTGATTAATAAACCATTCGAATAAAATAAATATCAAAACACAATATGTTAACAAAACTGCTTTTGAAACTTTAATATTTACTCTTTTTTTTTTGAAACTAAAAAATACACCATAAAAAACTAGAGTCAAAAGGGTTAAACCAATTATAAAATCAGAAATCTTATTAAAAAAATATTTATCAATCCAGTTATTAACCCAATTAAAACCAACAATATATTCCTCTGGATTTTCAACTCTAAAGTTTGGATTAGCTCCAGCTTTTGACCAAAGCTCGTACCAATTATTCATTTTGATAACACTTTCAACAGGTAGCGCCCATTGTATATTTTCAAAACATGAAAAGTAAACTGGGTATAATAAGCATCCAGTATTATTAAAATTTGTCATCAATACAAAAAAAACAGAAATAATTAGATAAAGAAAATATTTGTTAAGAAATATTTTTTTAAATGTTGATTGTAAACTTTTTTCTTTTTCTATTATAAAAATAAAAAAAGGTATAGAAAATATAAGATATAAAAAATAAAAAGATTTAAATGTAATTATTAATCCAGTTAAGATATATAAAAATAATAAATCAACGTTTTTGTAGTCTTTATTTTGAAATTTATCTAAGAGATAAACAAATAAAATAAATATTAAAATTTGTGCCGATCTATCTGTGCCATGTTCGGAAATTCGATAAAAAAATATATTTATAAAAACAAATGACAATAAACATAAATGATTAATGAAAGTTATTTTGTAATTAACCTTTTTTTTATTTTCACTTAAATTAAAAATTTTTTTAAGAAGTAAAATATTAGCAAAACCAAGTATGTAAATTGCAGAAAAATTAAATAAGTAATATTCAGCAAAAGGTAGATAAAATAGAGAATTTAAATAAAAAATAGATGAGGGTGTTCTAAAACCATGGTTTAATTTTCCTATTCCTAAAATAAAACTGTCTTGCGTCAAGTGAAAAGTATAAGAGAAGTGATAATATAAAAAATCATCATGATTTTTTTTCATTAAGAGTGAAATAAATAAAACTGAAAAGACTACAAATAATAAAATTAAGTCTTTTTTAAAAAAAAAATTTTGAGAATATTTTTGAAAAAAATAAAAAAAACTAAAAAAACCTATTATAATAAAAACTATATTATGAATTTTTGAATGGGGAATTAATAAGTTACTTAAATAAGAATAAATTATTAAAAAGAATATTCCAATTAATCCCACATAGCCAAGATTTAAAAAATTTTTGTTTATTTTTTCAAAGCTCAATAAAATGTATCCGTATCCAAGAATTGAGAGCAATATGATAAAATAATAAGCAAAAAATATTAAAAAGTTTAATGACATTCTTAATTTATAATTATATTTAAATCTTTGTACAAATTATATTTAAGTTTATTTATCAATTTATGAAAAATATAACATTAATTATTCCTGCTAAAAATGAGTCTGAGTCACTTCCATCAGTGATTAAAAACTTAAAAAAATTTAAATTTAGAATAATGGTTGTTCTGCATAAAAGTGACAAAAAAACTATCAAATCAATTAGAAAATTTAAAATAAATTTAGTTTATCAAAATAATAATGGTTATGG
>Ga0181568_10006190_pt1 | contig 10481 bp, 11 predicted proteins | sample 101ome_20_FD_133758 | JGI IMG/M metagenome (GOLD analysis project Ga0181568, IMG submission 133758) | Coastal salt marsh microbial communities from the Groves Creek Marsh, Skidaway Island, Georgia - 101404AT metaG (megahit assembly) | ecosystem: Environmental > Aquatic > Marine > Intertidal...
ACAACGATTCCCAATTTCATATCATTACCTTCCATCAATACGGCCATTTGCCTTAATTGACCAAACCATTGTACTCTTTTTTCAGCCTCTTCAGGTCGAAGAAGAGAACCTCCTAGAGCAATGATGTGAGTCGTCATCACCCACGCCAACAGTTCGCCATTCATGATGCTTACTTATCAGAAGCCTTCAAAGTCCTCGCCTAAGCCCTACAGTACAGGGGGCGCTTGTGTGAGTGAGGAAGCAGAGCATGCCACCCGTCGCCTAAAACTAAAATTGGCTCTAGAGGACCTCAGAGAAATGAAAGGCTCTGGAACCGAATTAGTAACTGTGATAATCCCACCGGATAGGCAGGTTTCCGATGCTCGTCAGATGTTGCAAAACGAACACGGACAAGCAGCTAACATCAAATCCAAGTCAACTAAAAAGAACGTACAAGCAGCCATCGAATCTGCTATTTCTGCGCTTTCAAAATACAGAGATGCAGGTGAGAGAGGTATTGCGTTGTTCACCGGTGCCATAATCGTGGGAAATAACAAAACAAGGCATACTACAATTGTAATCGAAGACCCTCCGCAATCCTTGGTATCGTTCAGATATCGTTGTGATTCAAAGTTTGAACTAACACAGTTGGAAGAAATGCTGATTGATAAGAAATCATACGGGCTTTTTGTTATTGATAGATCAGAAGCAGCATACGGGATTGCAAGTGGAAAAAGAATTCACGTTCAAGAGCATCTTGTCTCCAACATTATGGGTAAACACAGGCAAGGAGGTCAATCTGCACAAAGGTTCGAGAGATTGATTGAAGAGGCTGCACATAATTTCTTCAAGAGAGCAACAGAGCATGCATGTTCTTACTGGCTTCCTGAATTAGAAAACATACAGGCAATAATAATTGGAGGGCCAGGTGCTACCAAAGATTTCGTTGTAAAAAATGAATATTTCCATCATGAAATCGCAAAAATAATCGCTGGTACAACATTCGACGTAGGTTATTCAAACGAAAGCGGCGTCAGGGAATTAGTAGACAATGCTGGAGGTTTGATGGGAGAAATTGAACTCGACGCAGAAAGGCAATCTGTAACCGAGTTCTTGGAGGAGTTAGTCAAAACTCATCCAAAGGCAACGTACGGTGAAATGATGATTAGGCAAGCGCTTGAACAAGGTGCTGTTGCTAAATTATTAATCAGTGAAGGACTGAAGAAAAACGTTGTAGAGATTTCATGTGGCTCTTGTTCAAATGAATGGTCAGCAAGCGTTGGTAGGATGGAAGAACTACCTGCGTGCCCAAAATGTAAGGCAGATGGAGATGATTTGAAAGAAATATCTTCAATTTCTTTAATTGATGAGTTATCTATTATGGCTGCAAAAGGCCGAGCAGAAGTTAAATTCATTTCAGTAGATTCTGAAGAAGGCGCCCAGTTAAAGTCAGGCTTTGGTGGTCTAGCGGCAGTTTTGCGATATCCGATGATGTGAGGTGAAAGTTTGAAATTTCTAAAAGAAATTGTCGAGATATCTCTCGAGTCAGCATTTGCTAACTTAGATTTGTCGGATGCTTGGAAGTCTGCTTTAGGCCCTAGTAGAGAGCGAGAACAAGCCGATATTACCCTACCTTGTTTTGTCCTTGCAAAAGAACTAGGAAGAAACCCAATGGAATTGGCTCAAGAACTTGCAGAACTAATCCAAGGGCAATTCGAAGTTAGTGCAGTGGGTGGTTATCTAAATTTCAAGGCGGAACCTGAATGGTTAATTGAAAAGGTACTATCATCTGAAAATAAAGGTTCGAAGAATTCAATTTTGATTGAACATACGAGCGCTAATCCGAACGGTCCTTTCCATGTGGGTAGGGCAAGAAATGCGATCTTAGGTGATGCTCTAGTAAGGTTGAATCGATTGTACGGTAATCAAGTCAGAGCAGAGTATTATGTTGACGATATGGGCAAACAGGTTGCAGTGCTTGCCTGGGCGCTGGAGAATTTGTCCCGTGATGAAGTAGAGAATATTCTGCAAGATAGAGAACCTGTTAATGAAAGATGGACTGGTAAATTAGACCATGAAATTGTTAGATGGTATCAAGCCGCACAAGTCCTAAGGGCTGATGGAAATGATGAAATTGAACAAGCAATCGCTAAACTTGTCCATGAGTCTGAGACGGGTAATGATGCTATTTTACAGCAATTTGAGAAAGCTTACCAACCAGTCCTCGACGGAATGCTGGAAACTCTATCTCGTTTGGGAATCCAATTTGATACGTTTACTAAAGAATCCAAATTCGTGGTAGATGGTTCGGTTTCTAAAATAATGGATGAGTTAAGTTCGCTTGAAATAAACGGTATTGCAGATAATGGTGCACAATTTCTTGACCTAGGTCAAAGAGGACTAAAGGGGAAGACTGAATTCTTCTATAGAAGAGGAGATGGATCTTCACTTTATGCAACTAGAGATATTGCTTATCACATTTGGAAATGGAGTCAGTGCGATCGACTGATTAATGTTCTAGGCGAAGACCACAAATTACAAGCGAAACAAGTCGGTCTTACTCTCGCTGAATTAGGTCATGCAATACCAGATGTGTTGTTTTATGCATTCATCAAATTACCAGAAGGTAAGATGAGTACCAGAAAAGGAAACGTAGTATTTATGGATGATTTGCTAGAAGAAGCTAAGCACCATGCTGAAGAAGTAGTCAAAGGCCTTCGAGATGATTTGAGTGAGGAAAAAATCGCTCATATAGCAGAGTCGGTTGGAGTATCTGCGGTTCGTTTCAATATCACAAAAGTAAGTCCTGACAAGGGGTTCACATTTAGGTGGGAAGATGCGTTATCATTTGATGGAGAGAGTGCACCATTCGTAATGTATTCCCACACAAGAGCATGTTCAATTGCAAAAAGGGTAGGTGAAGAAGCAAATTTTGATTCAAGGGGCCAAATCTCTTCTTCAGTTTACGAACTTGCTAGAACACTTGCATTATTCGACGACCGCTTAGAAAATTCAGTACAAGAGAATAAGCCGCACATTTTTACAAATTATCTGCTAGAATTAGCGACATCCTACAATGCGTTTTACAGAGACTGCCACATCTTTTCAGATGATGGAATAAACGAGTTCTATTTCGCACTTAGCGAAAAAACAAGGATACTACTAAAATCCGGTATGGAAGGAATTGGTGTTATTCCTCTGGAAGAGATGTGAAGGCATCCTCTGGGACTCTGCCTGCAGCCTCAATTTCTGCACCAATTGAATTCAATTCAGAAAACGCTTCATCTATAGATTCTGTCTGCTTTAGAAACCTAGTTGGGGGCCAGCCCAAGTCAATTTTTCCAGGCTCTACGGTGGACTCTTCTATCCATGCTTCGCAAGATACTCCAGAACATATTGCGGAAAGGGTTTCTAGGTCGACCCAAAATGTTCTCCTTTTGCAAACAGGACAATCTCTGCAATGCATTGAGGATAAAACAGTCATTGCCTCATCGCCCACTATGTCGATTTCCCAAATGACAATATCTGAACGTTTCAGTTTCATCAAATGGGATTTTTTGATGAATTGTCGTAAAACAGTCCAAGCAATCTCTTCAGAAGAGAACATTCCGAGACCAATGGTGCTTCCATCCTCTTCTGTGACTGACGGAACGAAAACTCTCTGGTTGTCCGTCATATTACACCGGTTGGTGATTAAGTCCTTCAATCCCTCGTCCAAATTAGTTCAACAAATGCTAATCCGCCTGGCATTGGTAAGGGTGCGTTAGGTTTCTCCACCCTGATTTCAATTTTAGCGATTAGATCATTTGATTTTAATTCATCAATAATACTTGAACACAATGTTTCCATCAAATTTACTGGCTCTGAGTTAACTGCTACTTTTGATATTGCATTTTGGAGGTCTGCATAATTCAGAGTTCTATTCAAATCATCATTAATCTCATCATTTACGAGAGTAGCAGAAATTGAAAATATAAATGGCTGTGGCTCGGTTTTTTCAAAATCATAAGCACCATGACAGGCAATTACTTCGTACCTGTCAAGACCGACAATGGTAGGCATTGAATCAAGCCTCTTCTCTTTCATGGACCCAAATTAGATGATATCCAAATGTTGTTTTTATTGGTCCTGTGACGGTCTTTAGAGGAGTGGACCAAACTGCTTCTTCGAATTCTCGAACCATTTGCCCCTTCCTAAACCAACCAAGGTCTCCACCCTTTTGTCCCGAAGGACAATCTGATTTTTTCCTTGCAATTTTTTGAAAATCTTTGTATTTTTTTATGTTATCAACTAATTGTGTAGCTTCGCCTTTACTCTTGACAAGGATATGGCTTGCATGGGCACTTGGATTGACCATCTTGCTCCCTCAAGAGTTGCTGGTATATGCGAGGTATTTGACATAATTGCCGTAAATTGTGACTGAAATTCCTAGGCTTTCTTCGTTGAATCTGTCCATTGTATCAAGGTATGTGTGATATTCCCAAGATCCACTACCATAACATACAGCGGCTCTTCCATTTGTATTACTGTTCAAATTGTATACGAATGGGCAATGGTCAGAATTACAAGGCATGCCATCAGAGTCGCCCTTTTTGCCGTCATAAAGGCCTAGATTGATTGTATATTTTGACGCCATTTCGGGATTCGCTTTCTTGTATTCTGCAGTTAGGTTTGATATGTGGTTGTAATCAACTGGGTGATTTGCAAATAATGTGACCGAATCTGCTCTGCTCTGGTCGATATCGACGTGATTCATATCTAGATTCACATACAGTCTAAGGTTCTCAGATAATTCTGCATTCATCTCCTCAACATATGCATTTGAACCCCACAAGCCCTCTTCTTCGCCTCCCCATGTGCAGAATCTAACCGTTCGCTCAGGCTCACCTTTTTCCTTAATCAAGTCAGAAAAGATAGTCGCCATCTCAAGTACTGATGCTGTTCCTGATGTGTCATCAACAGCTCCTGCACCGTGGTAAACAGTGTCGTGATGCCCACCGATTATGATTATTTCTTCGGTTTTACCATAGTAGGTTCCGCATGGCACCCGAATTGTCAAATCTTGGTCATTGGTGACATCTATTCTCATCTCAATTCTGTTATTCTCGCTTCCATTTATCATAACTTGTTCAAGAATTTCTCCCGCATCTCTGGACATTGCGATGAACGCCATTTGTGAAGGGATAGTACCTCCATTAGCGTCAATCATTGCTTGGATACTAGTGCCTTTGAAGATTGGAACGCAGTCGTTGCCCTCAATTTTGCCACAATTGTAGTCTTTGTTTACTCTGATAATTGATGATAAGCCATTTTCAATTGCTCGAGTCATTATTCCTGTATTTCCTGAGATTGAACCTCCTCCAACAACATATCCAATCTTGCCTTCTGCCGATGCCCAAAGTGCATCGTCTGTTCCATCTCCTAGGTGTATTACTTCCATTCCGTCGGCAAAAGTAAACGCTGATTCACCGCTGAATCCCTGAATAACGTAGTCAATTCTATGATTGAAGAGTGTAATTTCTTGACCCAAATCACCGGGTCCGCATGGCACAAAATTTGCTACAACACTTTGTCCAGCCTTACAGACTCTTAGGCTTGGTTCGCTATTGATGCTGTGCATAGGAACGTCGTAAGTGTGCAGGGTTGACTGATATCCTAATTCTTCGAATAGGTCAGCGATATATTCGGCAGTTGCCTGTTCTTCAGCGGAACCACTCATTCTTCCTTCCCATACAGGATGTCCTAAATCAACAAGATCTTGGGCATATCCTCGTGCCCTATCTTGGTCAAACTCAACAGAAGCTCCGTACTCAACAGGGGCCTTATCCAAGTAAAAATACAAAACAGTAGATGTGATGAATATCAACGATAATCCAATGGCGAGCAAGACTTTGTCTTGCAAAATGTTCAGACCAGTTCTACCAATATCTGCTTCCTGCCAGTTCTCCACGACCTCTGCTGAAAGGATTTCATCATCTGTCATGGTATTTCATCTCCAGTCCAGCGCTTGGTTAGGTCGTTGTCTACTCCAAGGTGGTCAAGTACACGAGATACTACGAAGTCAATTAAATCATCCATTGTTTTAGGATGATTGTAAAAACCTGGTGATGCAGGTATGACAATAGTTCCCCAATTGGACAACTTGGCCATATTTTCGAGATGGACAGTTGCATATGGTGCCTCTCTAGGGACTATGATAAGTTTCCTTCTCTCTTTCATAGCAACAATTGCGGAACGGGTTGCGAGATTATCTCCAATTCCCGCTGCGAGTTTGCCAAGTGTCGACCCGCTACATGGGCAGATTACAACAGCATCAATGGCCGCAGAGCCAGATGCGGATTTAGCACCAACATTGTCGTTGTTCTCCAGTAGTGCCCCCGATTCTTCAGCCAACTTTTCTGGAGTCAATCCGTTGCATTCATGAGCCAGGGTTAACTTCCCCGATTCGGTTATTACGAGTCTAGCTCTATTTCCTAAAATGTGTGCTAATCGCACACCATAAATGGCACCTGAGGCGCCAGAAATCGCTAAGACAACTTCTCCCATCGTATCTCTGTTGTTCAATATCATGTATCAAGTTATGTTAACTGCTGTGCGTATCACTTTCTCCAATACATCAACGGCCTCAGCAAATAATTTAGGCTCTATAGACCAACCTACTCTGAGCCATTCTGTTAAACTTGAATCAAACATACATCCCGGTACCGCAAGTAAATCATGTTCCTTTCCAATGGTGTCAATCATTTCTAGCGTATTTACTCCTGGAATCCTAAAGGCTCCAAAAACGCCGTATTGCGGTGGCACCCATTCTATCCCTAGTCTTGTTAATGCGTCTTGCAGTATCGGTAAATTTTCTTCTCTGTATCTTTCAATTAATTCAATCGGCTCGTGTAATCTATGCTTTATTTGTTCAGCGATTCTAATAGTGGGTGAAGCCATCATGCCTTCCATATTGTGGAATGCGTTATTGACATTTGCAATAATTTCTGTATTTGCTAAGATCCATCCATATCTTATCACCCCGAGTCCGTGTACTTTTGTTAGGGAAGAAATCGAAACGCAATGGTCACCATCTTTGAAGAACGGTTTCCAATTTTTGTCTGCTGCAGAATATACTTCGTCACTTACAATTCGAACATCTAAATTTTTACAGGTTTGAACCAGCCAATTCCTGTCAGCCTCTGTATATGTGCAACCTACCGGATTTAGTTGAGGTGAAATCATCAATAGGTCGACTTGTTTGAGAACTCGTAGCCAATTTTCTCTGTCAATGGTCCAGATTTCAGAGGTAGGATTTCGTCGAACTTCCATGGTCTCAAGACCCAAAATCCTTGCAGTTTGCGAAACAGGCCCGTAAGACGGCATTTCTACCGCTACCTTCCCACCTCTTGATGCTGCAGATATTGCTAAACTAATCGCCTGTGTTGCTCCCATTGCAAGATGTATGTTCTCCAATGGAGTATCACATAATTCACTGACTAATCCTCTTTCGTCAAAACCTGGTCCTCTGTGATCTTTCCAAACATTCTCTACTTCTCCAAGTTCCCATGGAAATTGGAGCCCTGAAAAGGATAGGTTGTGCTTCCTTTGTTCTCTAAGTCTAGGAATATACCATTGAAGATAAGCTACAGGTGGTAAATCATCGCCCTTTGCAGGTCCTCCTGGCTTTGGATAAAAATCTGCCATGAAATAATCACGTCCTTCTTTCGATTTAATCCCATTAGTCAATTTGTAATTTCTCTATCTAGAACAGATAGGTTAGAGAAAAGAGCATTGAGTATGCCTTCTCGATCTAATTCATATCCAAGTCTCGAAAGTGATGTTGTTGTGTCTACTCCTAAACCACAACCACTCACCATTTCTACACGGCCTTCTGGAGTATCATAATTGATAGTAAGACCATGTCTGCTAGTCCATCTTAGAAAAGACAGACCTATCGAGCAGAATTTATTTTCTCCAACCCAAACTCCTTGCATTCTTTCATCACGATTACAACTTACTCCTAATTCGGCAAGAGATGAGATGACCCATTCTTCCAGTTTGTAAATTATCGCTTTTACATTGCTCTCACCTTCTAAGTCCCACTTGAATATAGGATAGATTACTATCTGGCCTGGCCCATGCCAAGTCAAACCTCCACCTCTATCAACATCGGTTAAGGCATATCCTTCCGGTGGCTGAATTCCATCATTTCTTGCACGCGGCCCGATAGTGACAATCTCAGGGTGTTCACAAATCAATATAGTATCATCTATCTTGTCATCAATCCTCATTTTTTGTAAATCCTTCATCAAAGAATCGGCTTTGTTGTGGTCGACTACGCCGAGGTTCTGAGTGGCAACAATTCGCAAATTCATCCCTCAGAATCTTCCACTACTTCCAAATCCACCTTCGCCTCTTTCGGTTATTGATAACTGGTCATAGGTGACTTCGGTGAATGTTGTTTCCGGCACAGGAGAGATGAGTAATTGAGCAATTCTCTCTCCTTTTTCTAATGTAATATTGTCGCCTTCTCCAATCCATGTTGCTAACACCATCAATTCACCACGATAATCAGAATCGATTGTTCCGATTCCATTCGGCATAATCATTCCTTTCGCTCCAAGGGACGATCTTGAACGAATTTGTCCTTCCCAACCTTCGGGAATTGCAACCGCAAGTCCGGTTCTAATTTTAGTCGAAACTCCCTTGGACACAACCGTTTTTTCAAGCGCTCTCAAATCCCATCCTGCAGCAGATTTTGTTCCTTGCGTAGGTGGTTCAGCACCTTCTTCTAACTTTGCGAAATAGACTTTGACTTGGCTGCGCATTGTGTGGTGCGATGCAGACCAATCACTCAATATCTTTGGTCTTTGGATATTTATTTGTGTTATTTATTTGTGATAAGTTGATATTCTTTTGACAATACATTGTAAAATCTCGGAAGTTCAAACAGGGTAAGAAATGGGGTCGTTAACAACTACTCCATCAATCAATATTATAGGCTACTTTGAACGGCCAACAAAATCCACCAAACCGGAATAATGGGAGGTTAACATGATGCAACCAGAGTCACCTAATAAAGACGGATTCGAATTAGACCTTTCTTCTGAGTTTATTGAGCCAATGCTGAAGGAGTCATTAGACCGATTTGTGTTATTCCCAATCGAGCATGGTGAGATTTGGGACATGTACAAAAAACATGCAGCTTCCTTTTGGACTGCTGAAGAAATCGACCTTGCAGAAGATGGAAAAGACTGGGAATCATTGTCAAGCGATGAGCAACATTTCCTCAAACATGTATTGGCGTTCTTCGCAGCTAGTGATGGTATTGTCAATGAGAACTTGGTTGTTAATTTTGCAAATGAGGTTCAATGGGCAGAGGCTAGGACATTCTATGGATTCCAAATTATGATGGAAAACATCCACGCTGAAACATATTCATTGCTTATTGATACATACATTAAGGACCCTAACGAAAAAGACCACTTATTCAAAGCCCTAGAAACAGTGCCTTCTGTCGAAAAGAAGGGTTCTTGGGCACTTAGGTGGTTAGATAGAAAGCGAGCATCATTTGCTGAAAGATTGGTTGCATTTGCTGCAGTAGAAGGCATCTTTTTCTCTGGTTCATTCTGTGCAATCTTCTGGTTGAAGAAGAGAGGTCTTATGCCAGGACTAACCTTCTCTAATGAATTAATCAGTAGAGACGAAGGTTTGCACTGCGACTTCGCTTGTTTATTGCATTCCAATTTAGTTAGGGGTGCTGGTGAGATGAAGATCCACCAAATCATATCTGAAGCGGTCGATATCGAAATCGAATTCGTGACAAGTGCTTTACCTGTTTCACTAATTGGAATGAATGCTGATTTGATGAAGCAATACATTAGGTTCGTTGCAGACCGCCTACTAATTTCCTTAGGCGCAACCAAATTGTACAACGTTGAAAATCCATTCCCTTGGATGGAAATGATTTCTATGCAGGGTAAAACCAACTTCTTCGAGAAGAGAGTTGGAGAATATCAGAAGGCTGGCGTTATGAGCTCCTCTACCCTAGGAGCGGTTCAACAACGCTTCTCAATGGAGGAAGACTTCTAAACCGCCCGCGTCCGAGTTGGAATGCTTGGCGGCTGATTATAACAACAAGAGGTGAGAATGTTGGGATTACAAGTAGTAAAGAGAAATGGCGAAAAAGAGGACGTCAGATTTGACGCAATTCAGGAAAAATTGACTGTACTTTCCGAGGGACTAAATCCAAAATGGGTAGATCCTGGAATGGTTACTAAATTGGTAATCGAAGGTTTGTACGATGGGGTCACAACTTCCGAATTAGACGAACTCAGCGCAGAAACTGCAGCATCTTTAGCATCTCACCACCCAGATTATTCTAAACTTGCAGCACGAATTTGTGTTGATAATCTACACCGCTCCACCAAGGGCGTATTCAGTGAGGTAATCGCAGATTTGAGAAATTATGTGGATTCTGAATCTGGAAAACACGCCCCGTTGATTTCACAAGAGGTTCA
>Ga0181568_10006191_pt1 | contig 10479 bp, 10 predicted proteins | sample 101ome_20_FD_133758 | JGI IMG/M metagenome (GOLD analysis project Ga0181568, IMG submission 133758) | Coastal salt marsh microbial communities from the Groves Creek Marsh, Skidaway Island, Georgia - 101404AT metaG (megahit assembly) | ecosystem: Environmental > Aquatic > Marine > Intertidal...
ACGCTGCCTCAGAAATCGTCCATCACATACTTAACACTTAATATACCTAACAATCACATTCCGCGGATCTGGAGCCTCGACGTCTATGGCCGATACAACGTGATCGGTCGTTGTTCGTTGTATATACAACGTTGTATGGGATCTGTAGTGCCGTTGTCCAACCTAGCCACGACTTGTGATACGATTCGCGCGCGCCGGCTCGACCGCGAACGTTCGCGTCGCGTCGTCGACAGTGCGCGCGCGATCGTCCGAGCGCGTCGCGTGCGTCGGTCGCGAACGTTCGCGTCGCGTCGCGTCGCGTCGTCGCGTCGCGTCGTCCTCGCGCGTCGGTCGTCGAACCGGTCGTCGGATCCGGCGTCGGCGCGCGGCGTCGGATAGCGCGGCGCCACCGGGGAACGCCGTCGTTCGAGCGCGCGCGGGAGTCGGAGGAGAGACGCGATCGGGCCGTCGGACGGTGTGCACGGTGGTGAAGTGAGTCGCGCGATCGGGACGCGTAGGCGGCGCGCGAGATGCGCGCGGTGACGCGAGTGGGGACGACGGGAACGCCGACGCGAGGGACGGAGGCGCGAAGACGACGACGCGCGAAAGGGGTCGTCGGGACGCGTGAAGGCGCGTGTAGACGTCGATGGGATGAAAGCGGTGGGCGCGATGGTGTCGTGCGCGCGTGGACGCGCGAAATGGATGGACGACGAGGCGGGGATGGGGAGGACGAAGGCGCGCGCGTCGGGTCGGCGAGGGCGACGACGTCCGCGGCGACGTCGACGTCGGCGAGGGCGAGGGCGCGAATTCGAGGCGCGAGGGCGCGACGAGGAGAGTTGGTGGGCGTTGTGCGCGCCATCGATGATCCTCGCCGGTTTCGAGACGCGGAAGAGGAGGAGCAAGCGGTGGCGAGCGCAAATAGAGGCGGCGACGCCGAAGATTTGGACGGCGCGTTCGCCGAGGGTACCGTGTACAGGAAAAGGGTGGAACAACCGAGCAGTGAAGAGGCGTGGTACGCCGGATACATTCGCGAGATAGAGGGATTGAAATCCATGGACGAGGAAGAGGAAGAGGAGGAGGAGGGTGAAGAGTTGGCGGACGGGTCGGCGCGCGGCGGGAAAAAGTCAACGGGGGCTCAGGGCGTGGCGGGAATCTTGAGTTATGTCTTACATCGTCTCCCGGGTCAGTCACGAACGCCGTTGCCGAGCGTGGTGCAAAATCCAGTGGATAATCTCTCCGTCTGGGCGCTCGCGACGTGTGGTTTTTTGTGGACGTCGTCCACGTGCATGGTGTTTTCGTTGCTCCCGGTGTTTTTGCAAACCGAATTCGGTTTCAGCAACACGCGCATCGGCGCCATGGAGGGTTTCGCGCTCTTCGTGTCCAACTTTAGCAGAGTGTTTTCCGGTGTCCTCTCCGACGTGCTCAAGTCGCGCGTAAAAGTGATCGCCGTCGGTTCGGTGATGACGGCGGCGATGAAGTTGACGCTCGCGTCGGCGGGTAACGTGCAACAGGTTGTGGTGGGTAAATTACTAGATCGGTTCGGTAAGGGCATTCGGGCGGCGCCCACGGATGCACTCATCGCGGATTTATCACCTCGACCGAAACGTTCGTCGACGTACGGTTTGCATCAATCGATGACGACGCTCGGCGGTGTCGTGGGCTCGCTCGCCGCCATGACGGTGATGAAGGCGACGCACAACAACTTTCGAGCGACGTTCACGCTCGCGGCGTTCCCGTCCATCATAGCGATATTCATTCTCATCAAGGCTGTGCGAAAGCCGAAACGTCAGATGAGCAAGCCAAAGTACAAGCCGCTCATGCTTCCGGGTAGAGGTCGAGCGCTTCCTTCTTGGAAGCGCCACTCGCGGGGACCGTTGGCGATGCCTCACCTGCGCGCGCGATGGCGCCGAACCGCGTGCACGTCCAATATGCGCGACATCGTGTGGCACCGTGGGCAACAGACGTGGAGAACCGTGCGAGACTGGTTGTGGCAGATGAAGAGCCGAGCCAAGATGGTGTCGCCGTTTTTGGATCAAATCGTCGACGGCTTTGAGGAATCCAAGGGCGTGTCGGAGGACGTCGGAACGGTTCGAATAAGAAAGACGAGGAAGCGAAAGAACTGGTTCCGTCGCGTCGACGGTGGTGAGATGACCCAAGACGATTTGCGCACTCGAGCGTTGATCTGGGCTGACGATCCGTGGGCCGAGGCGCAGCGACAGAGCAAGACAAAGTCTCGAAGCTCAAATTCGTCGAGTTTCATGTGGGGCGAATGGAAATGGAGCTGGACCGAGGTGGCTCAACTGCCTTGGGCGTTCTGGCGGGCGTTACTCGTGTTCTCGATCCTCAAGGTTGCGAGATTTAGCGAAGCGTTCGTCACTCTTCACGCCAGGGCAGTCGGCATGCAGGTGGCGTATCTGCCGGTGCTCATGTTTGCGACGAACATCATGCAATCGGCGCTGACGTATCCTCTCGGCGTGTACGCGGATAACGCCGATCAACTCGGAAGAAATGGGCGCAAGACGATGCTTCTCGTCGGCTTCGGTCTCATGGTGGTCGCGGACGTCATTCTCGTCATGGCCAACGTCCCGTGGCAGGTGTTCCTCGGCTACCTCGTCGTCGGCGTGCACATGTCGATGACGCAAGGCAACATGAAGGCTGTTCTCAGCGCCACCATGCCTCCGAACGTGCGTGGCACCGGCTTTGCCATCGCGGCGATGTCCCAGGGATTATCTCTCGGTTTCGGAAACTACATGGCTGGTTTCCTGTGCGATCAACTCGGTTCGGCGGGCGCGTTTTGGGGCGGCGGCGCGTTCGCCCTCCTCGCCCTCGGCGTAGGCTGGCTCCTCTTGTAAAAACAAATGCATGCAATCGCAGAGCTTTAAAATAAAAAAATGGAGCGCACACAATCATCATAGTCATCGCGGCTTTGTTCGACTCGTCAGCAATCTCGTCATGAGTGTTGTTTACACATTCTCTCTATCTCTACGCTGTCAACTATTTTCAAACTCTTCTCACTTGGCTTCGACTTTCGGCGCCTCTGTGCCGGCGGGTGGCGCGTCTCCGGCGGGTGCCCCGACTTTTTCGTTTCCTCGGGGGACATCCTGTTGATGCATAATCGATTCCATCATGTGAGGCGGCATCGCGGAACCCATCATCGCCGCCATGAGCATCGGGTTCTGCATCGCAAACATCGGCGCGAGGTACGGATTCACGCCGCCGTTCGAGTCTGCACCGGCGCCGCCGCGCTCTCCTCCACCGCCCTGGGACTGCTGAGATGGATTCATCATACCCATCGGAGGAGGGAATCCCATGGCTTGGTTCGCGCCTCCGAACATCGGCACGGAGGCCGCCTGTTGCATCATCATATTCAAAAGTTGTGTCTGTTGAGACGCGTCCGGGCCGCCGCCTCCGGGTCCCATCGGTTGACCAGCCATCAACGCCCCCATCAAGTACGGATTCATCATGAACGGTGAGAAACCTCCAGGCGGCATGCCCCCGAACGGAGCGCCAGACGTGCTCGCGTCTCCCATTTGTTCTCTGCTCGCTTGCGTCTCGTCGCCGCCCTTCGCGGCAGCGGCGGCGGCGGACGCGTCTTGATGCACCGTCATCGTTTGCTTTGAAACCTTTTGCGTGAAATCTATGAAGTGTGCAATATACACGTGCGCGGTGGCGTTGCGGAACGGTTTCGTGCGAGGAACTTGTGCGTGGAACGGATTCGCCACGCCGAGCAGAGGCACCGGCGGAGGAAACGCTCCGAGCGGCGGAAGTCCCATGCCCGCGTACACGGGCGGTAAGCCCCCGGGCGCGGCATCCCCCGCGCCTAAAACCGTCTTAGCGCTCGTCTTAGCGCCTCCGGCCGGCGCGCTCGCCTTTTTCGTCGCTCGCGGTTTCTTCCGCTTGCTCGCTTTGCCGTCCGGCTCTTTGTCGGCGTCCGCGGCGAGCGTGGCGAGATCAAACAACGCCTCGGCAATCTCGTGTTCGTCCTGTTTCAGCCCCTTCCGTTTCGTCCCCTTCGTCGCCGCGGAAGCTTTCCTTTCGCGCGGTTGCGTCTTCTTCGCCGGCGCGCTCTTCGTCTCGGGGACTTTCGCCGGGGCGACAACCTTATCGTCATTCGCGGGTTCGCCCATCGCCGCTCCCTCTCCTCCTCGCTCCTCCTCCTTCGCGTCGTCGCTCTTCTTCTCCTCCACCGCGTCTCCTCGCTCTCGATCGCCCTCGTCTCCCTCCGCGGGCTCCCCCGAGTGATCGTCGCCGCCATCCCCCCCCGCCGCGCCCGTCGTTTGCCGTTGCTTTCGGAGATTCGCTGCGCGAATCGTCGCGTACGTTTGCGTCGTCGTCAGTCGCACATTCTCCCTCTCCCTCGCGCGCGTCGCGGGACCCGCGCGCGTGTTTTCAACGCGCGAATTTCACTCCCCGCCTCCATCTCTCCCGCATCCACCATCCACCTCGCCTCTCGCGTTCCCCCCGTCGTCTTCGTCTTCGTCTCACGCACCCGTTCTCGCCCGTCTCGGCACGGTAATCACGCGCGAATCATCATCGCCACTCTCCCTCTCCCTCCCTCGTCGCGCACTCATCGCGTTCACCACCGTCTCTCCCCGCGTCTTCCGTCGAGTCGCTCCCGATCGCGACCCACGTCTCGCCTGCGTCGTCGTCTCGTCTCGCCGTCAGTCTCGTCGTTCGCGCTTCAAACCTCTCGAGAGGTTCCTCGCGTCTCGCCGCGAATCCATCCATCGATCGATCGATTCATCGATGGATTCGCGTCTCCTCGACCACGACAAAACGCACGCGCGCCACCGACACACGCGAAGACGTCGTTCGTCGGTCGCCACACGCGTGTACCGACCGACCGACCGACCGAACGAATCATTCATTCAATCGAATCAATCAATCAATCATCCATCGACGTCCCGTCGCGTCATCCATCCGTCACCCATCACCCATCGCGTCGCGATGACGTCCTCTCGCGTCCGTCCGTCGTCGTCTCGTCTCTCTCGTACCTCGCCTCTCGACGCCATCGCGCGCGATCGCTCGATCGCTCGATCGCTCGTCGCGCGGCGCGACGTCGCGCGCGTCACCCCACGCCCGTCGTCGTCGTCGTCGTCGTCGTCGTCCGCGTCACACAGCCGCCGCGTCGTCGATCGATCGATCGATCGGTGAGCGGTCTCGATCGATTCGATCGATCGGGTGAGACGGCGATCGATCGGTCGGGTCTCGATCGATCGACGCTCGAGCGGGCGTCCGTCCATCTCCGTTCGCGGGGGGGGGATGGGGAGTGTTTCGAGTCGTGACTCGTCGATGTGTCTTTCGTGCGCGGGGGGACACGGAGACGTGTGGTGTCTGTGTGGTGTCTGTGTGGTGTGTACGTAGAGATCGGACTTTTGGGTCGTACTGTGGTGTACCGATGTGTACCGATGTGTACCGATGTGTACCGATGTGTGCGCGCGCGTCGCCCGAACGACGTCGATGTGACGAGGGTTTGGGCGTGGACGGGCTCGACGGATGGCGGGCGCGGACCGATGGATGGCGCGCGCGGGAAGACGGGCGACGGTGGGCGACGCGACACACGACGACGCCCCTGATCGACGCGATGGCGACGCACACCTCGCTCACGATGCGCGCGTCCGTCGCGGCGAGACCGACGACTTGGAGTGGGAAGACGACGACGACGACTCGACGGGCGCGAGGGGCGGTGCACGTGCTCGGCGCGGCGAGCAAGGCGAAGAAGAATCGCGATTTGGACCGATTGCGCGACCTCGCGACCGCGGAGGAGACGCTCTTGGTGGCTGGATTCAACTATCAAGGGTTGACGGTGCGTGAGCGCGTCGCGCGAGAACGCGAGAACGCGAGGACGCGTCACGGGTGGGCGGCATCCGACGACGGCCGTGGGAGGCGCGCGAAGACCGAACCTCGAGGTCGAACGGAGGGGCGACCGCGCGCGCGTCGCGGAGATAGGGGGGTGACGGCGCGCGGTGACGCGCGCGAACGGTGGGATATAATTTCCACGATCGTGCGCGTCGACGTCGGCGCGTCTTCTCGGACGCGCGCGGGACGTGGGAGGGGGGCGGCGCGCGTGGACGTCATGGGGTGGCTGAGGGTTTTAGGGCTAGGGACGGCGCGCGCGGGCGGAGGTCGGACGACGACGACGACGAATGCGACGACGACGAGTGCGATGACTGACGATTGGGTCTTTGGACGCGCGCGATGAATAGGTTAAGGATATGATTGCTTTCCGACGCGCGATGCCGGAAGGGGCGACGATCATGGTCGCGAAGAACACGCTCTTGCGCAAGGCGGTGGAGGGAACCTCGTTTGAAGCCATCACCGAGTGCTCCACTGGGATGAACGCGTGGGTGTTCGTGGATGAAAACGTTGCGCCGGCCATGAAGGCGGTCAAGAAGCTCACCAAGGACTGGAACAAGGCGGGCAAGGAGGTTGCCTTCACGGGCGCTTGCATGGATGGTCAATTCATCGCCCCGAACGCCATGGCGCCGCTCGAAGACTTGCCGACCAAGCTCGACCTCATCACTCGCATCGCCGTCGGTATCAAGCAAGTGCCGACTAAACTTGCGCGTGCCACCAAGGGTAACGCGAGCAAGCTCGGATACGCGACGCAAGCCATCGCTGAGGGTAAGAGTGATCTCATCCAAGCGTAAATTAGGATCCATTCTTCGTACGGGTGTGTGCGACTCGAGCGGCGTCTCGGGTCTGGTTTCCGCTTTGTATTGGAAGCGCGAGTTTTTAGTCACCAGGAACGTGTAAATAACGACTGCAGATTATTTCATACGCGTCGTCTCGTCGTCGACGTCCGCGTCGACGCGTCGCCTCTCGCTCTCGCCGCGCGCGCCTTTGAAACGAACGCGGCGTCGCCGCGCGCGACGCGCGGTCTGGGGTGGAACACTAAACCCTCGCTATTTTTTTGTCGGGTGTGTGTACTAGAGATCGTTGAAAACGATACCACTCTACGCGTCTTTTTCACAAAAAATGGAATGTCGCACGAGACGTTGGCCCCGAGGACGACGCGTTCGACGCGCGACGGCGACGGCGACGGCGACGACGACGTCGCGCGACACACGCCGACGCCGACGCGACGCGAGTGGATATTTCACGTCCCACTCCCTCGACGCGCACGCACGTTCGAACGCGCGCGAGGACGCACGAATCGGATAACGAAGAGAGACGCACGGCGCGATGGCGATGACGATGGCGACGACGATGACGACGACCGCGGCGGCGGCTGTGCGAACGGAGAGAGCCTCCGTCGCGCGTGGTGCGCGCGCGGGAAAACACCACACGCTCGCTCGCGTCACTAAGGCGTCGGAGACGTTCTCCCCGCTCGCGCGCGGGCGCGCACAGCGTCGAGGCGCCATCGCGATCGGCGGATTTGAAGACCTTCCCAGAAGCGGCTTGGATGGAAAGGCGCTCGCGTTCCCGCACAAGGATGACTTCCCGTCCCGCGCGGACGTTTTGTCCAAGATCCCGGATGAGTGCTTCAAGAAGGACACGGCCAAGTCGCTCGCTTACGCGGCGTTATCCACCGCCATGACGGTGGGGTGCGGCGCGCTCGCGTACGCCACCATTCCGCTCGCGGCGGCGTGGTGGCCGGCGTGGGTCGCGTACGCGGCGGTGACAGGAACGATCGCCACCGGATGCTGGGTGATCGCGCACGAGTGTGGCCACAACGCGTTCAGCGATAACCGTTTCATTCAAGATGCGGTTGGATACGCGTTGCACTCCGTCTTGCTCGTGCCGTACTTCAGCTGGCAACGATCGCACGCCGTGCATCACTCGCGCACCAACCACTTGACGGAGGGTGAGACGCACGTGCCGTACGTCAAGGGCGAGATTAAGGGCGATTTGAACCTCAAGGCCAAGGCGAGCATGGGGGAAGGTCCGTTTGCCATTTTGCAGCTCGTCACGCACTTGGTGTTTGGCTGGCCGGCGTACCTCCTCACCGGCGCCACGGGCGGGAGCGCTCGCGGCGTCACCAACCACTTTTTGCCCAACGTCAACACCGGTGATTTGGAACTCTTCCCGGGAAGCTGGAAGAAGAAGGTGTACTACTCCGACATCGGCGTCTTTGCGTTTGTCGGCGTTCTCGCGGCGTGGATCGCCAACTGCGGCTGGGCTCCGTTCGTCGCCCTCTACTTGGGTCCGTACTTGTTTGTCAACTTTTGGCTCGTCCTGTACACGTGGTTGCAACACACCGACGTCGACGTCCAACACTTGGAGGCGAGCGAGTGGTCGTACATCAAGGGTGCCTTCTTGACGATCGATCGCCCGTACGGCCCGGTGTTTGATTTCTTGCACCACCGCATCGGCTCCACGCACGTGGCGCACCACGTCGAGTGCGCGATTCCGCACTACAAGGCTGTGAAAGCGACGGAAGCGTTGAAGACGGAATTCCCGGACTATTATTTGTACGACCCCACCCCGATCTGGGCGGCTTTGATGCGCGTCGCCACCAAGTGCGTCGCGGTGGAGAAGCGCGGCGAAGGCCGAGACAAGATGTGGACGTTCACCGACGCCGCGCGATAAACACGCGCTCGTCGACGAACCCTCTCGCACGCTCGCACGATTGCGCACGACCGACCGACCGCTCATTATTAGACACCAGTATTAGCTCACTATAACCTCCTTATTTGATACTACATATATTTTCGTGTAACTACGCGCAGCGATTCCAATTTCTCACCGCGGGCGGCGCCGTCGTCGCGGCTTTCGCGGCGGCGGCGCGTCTCTCCTTGGCGCGCCGCATCGCGCTCTTCAACTTCGAGCGTTGACTGAGCGTCTCTCGCTCGCTCGTGGACGACGCGATCGACGCGTGCGCTATCGACGCACGAACGGACGGTTTCGCCTCCACGATGGGTATGCTCGTCGTCGTCGTCGGCGGCGGCGTCTTCGCGCGCGTTTTCAATCTCGACTCTCTCGTTTCGGCGCGACTCCTGTGCAACGCCGCGCGTAAATCGTTGCTCATCTCCAACAATCGCTCGCGTTCCATCGACGCTCTCTTCACGCACCGTCTTAAATTCACAATCTCGTGCGCCAAAACGTCGCGCGTCGCCTCGTCTCTCTCGTCTCTCTCGTCTTCGGCGTCTTCGTCGTCTTCGTCGTCTTCGTCGTCTTCGGCGTCGTTCGATCCCGCCCGCGTTCGATCCTCGAGCGCGCGTCGAAGCGTCGTCACCGTCGATTCCAATCTCGCGCATTTCATCTCTAATCGTCGTCGCGCGACGTCTCCTCTCTCCTCGCCCCCTTCGTTCCGCTCTCCTCGCGCCGTCCCCGTCGTCGTCCCGTCGTCGTCGTCTCCGTCGACGCTCTCCAACTCGTCGTCGTCGTCATCTTCATCTTCATCCTCTTTTCGCGCGATCGGCGACGGAGACGATTCATCGGACGACGGACACGATACGGACGACGCACACGTCATCGCTCGTCCACCGAGTCGACGCGGCTTTCGTCGCGAGTCTCCCGTCGTCGCGCACGTCTGACGAATCGTCTCCCCGGTCGTCATCTCGGTCGCCAATCGACGCATGGCGCGTTCGAGTCGCGCGCACGCCGACGCGAATCGCGCGTTCGCGGCGACTCGCGCGTCGGTGCGCGCCTCGTCGTCGTCGTCATCGATCACGCCTCGTCGTCGTCGTCGTCGTCCGTCGGCGCACATCTCGGACTCGCGTCGTCGTCGTCGTGCGGTCGTTCAGTCAACGCGATGAATGAATGAATGAATGAATGAATGCGTCGTCGACACTCTTTGACGACGACGACGACGATGCGCGCCGTCGCGCGCGCGGTATCGCGACGATCGAAGTCCCTCGCGCGCGCGTACTCGAGGGAGACGCCCGTGTCCGAGTCCGCGGTGGCGGAGGCGAACGCGTCGCTCGACGCAACCTTTGGACGCGACGCCTTTTCGACGACGACGCCGTCTCGAGCGCGCGACGGCGACGACGGCGACGACGAGGGGTTGACGCACGTCGATCCCGTCACGGGCGCCGCGTCCATGGTGAACGTGGGCGCGAAACCGTCGACGTCGAGAACGGCCACGGCGTCGGCGCGCGTGACGCTGGGACGCGCCGCGTACGAGGCGGTGAAGAGAAACGGATTAAAAAAGGGTGACGTGCTCGCGACGGCGCGTTTGGCGGGCATCATGGGGGCGAAAAAAACGCACGATTTGATTCCCCTGTGTCATCACGTCGCGCTCGACGGCGTGACGATCGATCTGCGCACGGTGGACGACGACGCCGCGGTGGAGGTGTTCGCCACGGCGTCGTGCGCGGGGAAGACGGGGGTCGAGATGGAGGCCCTCACGGCGGCCGCCGTGAGTGCGTTGACGATTTACGACATGTGTAAGGCGGTGAGTAAAGACATCGTCATCGATCGCGTGCGATTAGAATCGAAGATTGGCGGGAAGAGCGGCGAATGGAGACGGTCGTCGAGCGGCGGCGTCGAGTAGACGAGCGGGACAAAAAAGTGTAACGACGAGCCTCCTTCAACACACGTCGTCGCGTCGCGTCG
>Ga0181568_10006196_pt1 | contig 10469 bp, 10 predicted proteins | sample 101ome_20_FD_133758 | JGI IMG/M metagenome (GOLD analysis project Ga0181568, IMG submission 133758) | Coastal salt marsh microbial communities from the Groves Creek Marsh, Skidaway Island, Georgia - 101404AT metaG (megahit assembly) | ecosystem: Environmental > Aquatic > Marine > Intertidal...
CCCACTTGCTGGATTCCACTGATGAGTTTTGCCATGCGGCAAAGATGAATCACGACACCCCGCTCCACCTTGGCAGTGCACCTTCATTTCTCCACAGGGGGACTGGGAAACCTGTGCAGAGCCTTGTCCTGATTTGGAGGCTTGAGCAACCGTACCTTCACGAAATCCCCGAAAACGACTTGACCATGTCCGACGAACTTCTCTGCCCCCAATGCCACTCCATGTACGCCTACCACGACGGCACGCGCATGAATTGCCCGGAGTGCGGACACGCCTGGGACGCGGACACGCTGGCGGAAGAGGAAGCCCTGGACGGCGCGGTCCTGGATGCCAATGGCAATCCGCTTGCAGACGGCGACAGCGTGGTGGTGATCAAGGACCTCCCGGTGAAAGGCGCGCCCAAACCCATCAAGGCAGGCACCAAGGTGAAGAACATTCGCCTTGTGGACGGCGATCACAACATCGCGTGCAAGCTTGACGGGTTTGGCGCCATGGGGCTCAAGTCGGAATTCGTCCGCAAAGCCTGACGCACCCGACCTGCATTATTCGAAAGGGATGCCGACGTGCACCCCAACGGCTACGTGAGCACCGTGGGCGTCGATTGCGTATTCAAACGAAGGACCAACGTCCACCCGACCTACTTCAAATTCGCGCACAACCTCAAAGTGACAAGCCCAGCCCGCCTCAAGTCCATCTTCCCCCTCTTCACGTTCCAACGCGACACCTGGGGCGACAACCAAATGCAGCGCGGGAAGTGGAGTCCACTGTCCCAAAATGCTGTACGTCTGGTGTTGATGTTCGTCTGCGATGTACTCTGCACCGATCCCGACACCAAACGGCGCCTCTCCCAACCTCTTGATGAAATGGGCATGCAAGCCCCCAACGAACGCGTCACGCTTTTCAACGACCACGCCATGGCGGGTTCGCTGACCATGACGTCCGTGGCACTTGGATTGCCGAGCTAAGCACGAGCAAGGGTCCTTCGTCAGCCAACACCTACCTTGGCCTTCACCTCAATCTCTTCACCATGGCAGCCATCGAATTGAACGGACTGACGAAGTCCTACGGAACGAGCCGCGGCATTGACGACGTCACGTTGTCGGTGCGCGAGGGCGAAATGTTTGGGTTCATCGGACCCAACGGCGCGGGAAAAAGCACCGCCATTCGGACCATGCTCGGACTCCTAATTCCTTCAAGTGGAACTGCACTTATTATGGGACAAGACTCTGTAATACAAGGACATGTGATTCGAAAAAAGGTTGGCTACCTGCCCTCCGAAGTGCACTACTACAACGAGATGACTTCGCGGGAACTGTTGACCTACCACGCTGACCTGATGGGCCTGACAGACACCTCGGCGGAGATGGAGCAATTGGCCGCGACGTTGGAGCTGGACTTGGATCGGCTCATCTCGGATTTGAGTTTTGGGAACAAGAAGAAATGCGCCATTGTCCAAGCGCTTTTGCACCAACCGGATCTGCTGCTTCTCGACGAACCTACCTCAGGGCTCGACCCGCTCATCCAAAACCGATTCTTCGAACTGCTCGAAGCGCGAAATGCCGAGGGCGTGACCGTGTTTTTCAGTTCGCACATCCTGAGCGAAATCCAGCGGTTGTGCCACCGCGCGGCCGTCATCCGCGAAGGGAAAATCACCGCCATCGAGGACATCAACAGCCTGCTCGCCAAGCAAATGAAGAAGGTTCGGCTGGTCCTCGAGGACGGGCATGCCCCCGAGCTTCCGACCGGGGCTTCGGACGCACATTGGTCAGGCTCCAAGGTGACGTTTGACTACGTGGGCGCCACGTCCGACCTCGTGACGTGGCTCGCCGCGCAGCGCGTGGTCGACGTGACCCTGAATGAGCCCGACCTCGAGAGCATTTTCATGAACTACTACCGCCGCGAATCCTGACGCCATGAACCGAGCCTTGTACCTGAAAGAGCTGAAGCGCAATCGGAAGAACGCCACGATTTGGACGGGCATCGTCCTCGCCTTCACTCTGATGATTTTGAGCATCTACCCCTCCTTTGCAGAGATGGGCGAAGAAATGGCCAAACTCATGAGCTCCATGCCTGAAGCGTACGCAAGGGCGTTTGGGATTGACAGCAACACGTGGGCGAGCATTGTGGGCTTTTACAGCACGTATTACGGCGTGTACATCACGTTGCTGATGGGCATCTTCACGGCCTCCACGGGCGCAACCATCGTCGGCAAGGAAGAACGCGACGGGACGGCCGAGTTCCTGCTGACCCATCCCCTAAGCCGTGCCACGGTGTCCTCCACGAAGATGGCCGTGCTCGGCACCCTGTTTCTGATCGTCTACGCCGTGCAGAGTTTGGTTGCCGTGGCGGGAATGGCCGTGTTTGGCGACGATGTGCCTTGGGAAACGGTGGCGGCCATGCACGCGCACGGATTTGCCTTGGTGCTGTTCTTTACAGGGGTAGGCGTGCTGTTGGGCTCATTGCTCAGCGTCAAGACCAATTTCATGGGCCCTGTGGTGGGACTCATCTTCGGGTCCTACTTCCTCAATGCCATTGCTCGTTCCACCGAAAGCGTCGAATGGCTCAGCTACGCCAGTCCGTACCGCTACCTGCAGTTGCACCTCGACGGAGGCTCAATGGACGTGGCGTGGGGCGCGTGCGCAGCATTTGTGGCGATGGCCTTGATCTTGGTCGCTGTCGCCCACCGCCGCTACCTCACACGCGACATCCTGGGCTGAGGTTCAGCGCACCACGAGCTGCTGCGTTCCCCACGTGATTCCGTCGAGAGAAGCAAACGTCACCACGTACATGCCGGCCTGCAAATGGCTCAAGTCGCACGACCCTCCGGCCTGCAGCTCCACTTCATGAACCTCCCGTCCATGGACATCCCTGAAGGTGGCCCTTCCCGCTTGATTGGCGTCGCCCACGAACTGAATGCGCCCGTCGCGCGTAGGGTTGGGCACGCAGAACCACGCAAGGGTTTCCTGCAACGACACGTTGTCGGTGGCGGCTGGGCATGGAATGACGTTCAGGGCGTTGCCTGGCGATTGGTCCAGGATGTTCTGGTCCACCAACACTTCCCCGTCCACGCCGTACACCACGTACCCGTTTTCTTGGGGGAAGTACGACGAATCGTAGATGAAGTCCAGCACTGCCCCTTCGTTCACCTGCAGCTCCACCTCGTACGGGCCTTGGCCGTTGGGCATGGTCAACTCGTACGTCAGCACGTCGTCGACGAACACCAACAACGCCCCCACGTCCCAGCCGTCACCGTAGAAATCTTCGAAGGCCACCGTAACGGTCCCGCAAGCGTCGAGGTACGGGTCTTCGCACGCGTGGAGCCCAAAAGTCGATTCAGGATCGTTGTTGAACGTCCCCTGCTCTTGAACCAACAGCGCACCCTCCCCGTCGTAAATCCTGTAGCCTGGCAAGTAGCCTCCACCGAACGAGTAAAACACCGCGTTGAGGACGTCCCCGACGTCCACCCCAAACTCGTAAGACAACGAGGTGCCGCCAGGAAGCGTAACCGCGTCGAGCACAGTTTGGTTGACTTGAAGCTCCACATACGTGCCGTTGAAGATGTCCTCAAATCCCCACCCGTCGCCCCCTTGGTCCGTCAATTCGAGCGTCCACACCCCGCACGTCCCCTCAGGCACTTCGATCTCTGGCGCGAGCACTTCGTCGAGAACGTGGATGAGCCCATTGTAAGTCTGGGCATCGACTTGCAACACGGAGGCGCCCCCGTAGGACCACTGCCCCGCTCCGCCTGACAAGGCGAACGTGGTGCCGTTGAGGTTGGTGAGGTTGGCACCGCTGGAGAAGTTGGGGGACTCGACGAGGTACTGGAGGATGTGGTTTTGGACCAGCTCCACGAGGTATTGGGAGGAGAGCAAATCCGCCACGTCCCAACCCTGCGCCTCGAGGAAGACCTCAAAGGCCTCGTCCGTCGGAGCCCAAACCGTCCACGGCCCCGGCTCGTTGTAGCTGTCGTCGATCAGCACCTGAAAACTTAGGTCCGCCTGAAGGTAGGCCGCAGCGACAGCCTGCTCGAGGATGGTGTGGTTGGGGCTGTTTTGGATCCACGCCCAAACGTGCGGCGCCGGCAACCCCGTAGGCGCCAGCACCTCGTCAATCACGTGCGCCACCCCGTTGAATGCCTCGAATCCGGTTTGGACGATGCGTGCGCCGTCCACAAAAGTTCCCTCGGCGCTGACGGTCACTTCCAGGGCCTGACCCTGCACCGTGGTGAGCGTCATGCCGTCTTCGAGGTCGTTGAACGTCCAGACTCCGGGAACCGAATGGTACTGCATGATTTCTGGGAAATCTGGAATGGCCAGCATGTCGAACTGCCCCAAATTCATGAAGTCCATTGCCGCGTTCACGGCGTTGTCGTTGGGCACAAAAATCGTGTGTTGTCCCAGGCTTGTCAGGACTTCCGGAACAAACGACTGGAAGGCGTATCCAGACATCCAGGCTGCGACGGTGTCCGACTGCTGCATGTCGATCAGCAAATCGTTCAAGTCGTATGCGTCAACCACAATCGTGCCCTGCATCCCGGCTTGGGCGTTGAAACCTACCGAGCAGTCGTACGAATACGTGCCCGGCGTGTTGAACGTCACCGTTCCCATGCACGTGCCGGCAACGGTTCCCAAGGATTGCGGCAACGCGAACGGCATCGGGTTGCCAAAAGGTTCGCCCGTGACGCTGTTGGTGACCCCGTTGACCGTGTGGATTCCCTCGATGTTAATGAAGGACACGGAATCGCCGGGCTCCACCGTCAGCTCAGCAGGGGTGAATTCGAAGTTTTGGAGAATGACGGTGTGGTTGCCGTCGCATTGGGCGGATGCATTTCCGAGAACCATCGAGCCCGCTGTAAGAAGAAAAAAGAAGCGCAAAGGAACGGTCATGCCAGATAAACAACATCTTTGAGTTCATGTTCTCTCCCCTACCCAATTCTCGATTGACCTTGTCAACCGCGGTCTTCCTCGCCTTTTTCCCAAGCTGCACATCCGATTCTTCTGCCGAAGACACGCTGACGTACCGCAATCTCACGATGGACGAAGCCACCGGAACGTTGTTCATCGTTGGAGGGGGCAGTCGCCCCCTCTCCTTGATGGAAGGCGTGGTCAATCGGATGGAAAGCAAGGACGACCTCGTGGTCGTTCTACCCATGGCCAGCTCTGAACCTGAGGAATCTCTTGTTTACGGTATTCGCCCCTTCGTGGAATTGGGATGCACCAACGTTCATGGCATGAACCTGCATCCCGGAAACTGGGGAAAAGCGCAGCTCGACAGCATCCGCGACGCCAAGGCCTTCTACCTGTGCGGCGGTGACCAAGCGCGGTTCATGGCCGTGGCGCACGGCGAAATTGCCGAAGCCATCCGAGAGGCCTTTCGTCGCGGTGCAGTGATTTCAGGAAGCAGCGCTGGCGCCGCGATGATGTCGGAAGTCATGATCACGGGTGACCAACAACGCGAGCCGGAATACGAGAGCACGTACCGTCGTTTGATGACGGAAAATGGGATTTATCTCGACGGTCTCGGGCTGTTGGACGGAGCGATCGTCGACCAACACTTTGTCGAACGAAGCCGCTACAACCGCGCGCTCAGCGCCCTGCACGACCACCCTGGATTGCCGGTGATCGGCATTGGGGAGTCCACGGCGTTGGTGGTGGAGCCTTCGGGATTGAGCGTGGAAGGTGAGGGCCAGGTCGCGGTGTTTCGCCCGGGGCATGGACGCTCGAATTCCGCTGGACAGATCGCCTTGTCAGGCATTCGCTTGGACGTCTTCGTTGGCGGCGACCAAATCAGCGGGTCGCAGCCTTTGCCGCACTGACGAGCCCCAACACGACGAGCCCCGCTCCCAAGCCGAGCATGGCATCGGCAAGGAGTGCAGGAACGTTGTGAAGCAGGTCGTGAATTCCCGGAACGTGGTGGTGGAGAATGCCTCCGGACGCGAGCAGCAAGGCGACCGTCCCTACAACGCTCTGCACCTTGATCACCACAGGCAACGCGGCCACGAGAAATCGCCCTAGACGTTGGGCGAACGTGGAAGAACGCTTCAGGAGCGCCAGGCCCGCGTCGTCCATCCTGACAAGCAAAGCTACCAACCCGTAGACGCCGATCGTGGCGAGGAGCGCGATGGCGCTGACGGCTGCGATTTGGACTTCGAGATCGGCGGCCATGACCTCGCCCAAGGCAATGACCACGATTTCCACGGACAAGATGAAGTCCACCACGACGGCCGACCGAATGCGCTCCTTTTCCGGAGGACGTTCCTTGGAACTGATCTCGGAGGCTCCTCGGTGCAAGGCCACGTGAGCGACCTTTTCCGCTCCCTCGTAAGCGAGAAAGAGTCCGCCCGCAATCAGGATGGGCTCAATCGCCCAAGGCGCCCAAGCACTCATGGCGAACGCCACAGGCAAAATGATCAGCTTGTTCAGAAACGAGCCTTGGGTGATGGCCCACAGCACGGGGAGCTCGCGGGACGCCGCAAACCCCGTGGCCTTCTCGGCATTCACCGCCAAATCGTCGCCCAAAATGCCAGCCGTCTTTTTCCCCGCGACTTTGGTCATCACGGCCACGTCGTCCATGAGCAGGGCGACGTCGTCGAGCAGAGCAAAAATTCCACTTGGCATGGTGAGGGCAAGGTAAGTCGGCAAGCACTGACCTTCAACGAACCACAGCAACCGAGGTCCGCCAGGAATGCCCCCCCGAGGAAGAGCTCCACGTCAGCAAAACCAGTCCTACAGGCCAACCGTCCACACTCAGTTCTTCCGCGCCGAGCCACCGAAGGGGCAACTCGCGGCCGTGAAGGTCGAAGGCTCGCCAGGTTCCGTCCAAACCAAGCTGAGGCACGTGCACCCGAGAAGATGCGGGATTGGGAGCCACCAACCCCACCTCGGGGACCTCGAGCAAACCCGTCCAGTCGCACGCCAAGGTCAGTTCCACGCTGGCGCTTTCGTTGGCCGTTGCTTCGAGGTTGGACATGCCCTGCGCGTCCGAGTCAAGGTGGTAGCTGAGAAAGTCCGCAACGGCCGCAAACGACAACTCCTGCTGTTCTTCTCGCGACATTCCGGCGAAGGTGATTTCCCCAAAATCGCACAACGTTCCGGCGTCTGCGAAACCGCAATGGCCGCCGTCGATCAACGAAACGAAGGCCCTGCATGTGGATCCCGTCAAGGCGTCGTACAGCGGAAGGTGATGTGCAGACGGCGGGGTTACCGCATCCGCCGTACCGGACACAACCAGGGCGGCCGCCTCGACGTCCTGGCCAGCGGCTTGCGCCGAAGGGGTCGTCTCTGCTGGCGCGAGGCCCACGAGCGCCTCCAACGCTTCACCCAGTTCAGCCGCAGCCAACCAAGCCGCTCCCCCTCCCATGCTGTGGCCCACCAAAGCCTGAGCGTCGTTCAACAGGCCGCTCAACGCGTCCACTTCCTGCGCCGCATGTTCCACAACGTACACCATGTCCCGTGCGAAATCCAAGTGACTCGGACCAAATCCGGTCTCGGTGTCGAGGCGCCCAATCACGTACCCGGCCTCCACCAAATGCTCGCTCAAATCGTCGTAATCCGCCGGCGTCATCGCAAACCCATGTGCGATCAGCGCAAACGCGGTGGGGCTCGTCAAGGACGCATCGTGCCAAAATTCCACAGGAATCTCGCGATCGCCGCGATCCGGGTCGATCAAGACATGCGTGAATTGAGTGATTTGAGCTTGGCCTGTCCACGAACACAACAACGACGTTGCCGCACTGCAAACGACTCCCTTGAACCTCTTGGAATTGCTCATGTGGCGAAAGTACAGCTCCCGGTTCGCTGGGAGGCTTGACGAACAGCTCCGGTTCTCCGCCCCTTCGCCAAACTTGTTGACCTTTGCCGCATGGAATCCGTGTGGCGCGTCTTGATTTTCCTGGCTCCCCTTTGTCCGATTTGCCAAAACATGACCTTCGACCTGCGTCAGCTTGAGAAGGACTTCAATGGCGAGCCCGTGGAGTTTGTGGGCGTGTTTCCCAACGCGTCGACCACCGAGGCCCAAATCGCCACCTTCCAACAGACCTACGGCTTGTCCATGCCTCTTCACCTCGACACCGCCGATTGGGCCGGGACGTTGGGGGCGCGGTGGACGCCAGAAGTGTTCGTGCTCGACGCGGCCGATTCGGTGGTGTACCGAGGCCGCATCAACGACCGCTACTTCGCCCCGGGAAAACGCAAGCCCAAGACCAAGCGGCGCGACCTCGATGCCGCGCTTCGCGATTGCCTGGCCGGACGTCCCGTCGCTGACCCCGTCACAGACGCGGTCGGGTGCCCGATTGAAGGCCTCCGAATCGAAGTGCCGGGGGAATGAGGCCCCGCGGGCTCAGCTGGTCGCCGGCTCAGCGCCGTCCCTTCTTCTTCACCCCAAACGACGGCCGCCCCGTCGTCTTCCCAGTCCAAGGTGCGTCGCCTCCGGGCTTGAATGCGCCTTTCTTGGGCTTGTGTTTTTTCTTCGCCTTGCCTTCCCCCATCGGCTTGCCCGGTTTGCCGCCGTCCCAGGGCTTGGCACCGTCCCAAGACGAGGTGGAATGACCGCGGTCTTCGCGCTGCTTGAAGGGTTTGGACTTGCCTGGCTTTTTGAACGGGCCGCCCTGACGGCGCTTTTGGTGGTACGAAGAGCCAGATCCCTCGCCACGGCCGCCATGTCCACCTTGGGGACCCGAAGAACGGGACTCGGTTTGGTTCAAATCTCGCTTGGACCCCTCGCTGAACCGCTGCATCTCTCGCAGGAGCATGAGCCGCAGAACCTCCTCCTTCGTGTGGTCGCCAAACAACAGCGCCACCTGTTCCCACAGCTCGTCCGGCAACGTGTCTTTGCCTTTCAACTCGACCAGTCCTTGCGCCCAAGTCAGCAAACGCGACTCCACGATTTCGTCGTGGTTCGGCACCGTGATTGGAGCGAAATCGATGTCCAGCGTGTAGGCCAAACGGTTGAGGTGCGCGTGTTCCCGCCCCCCCATAAGCACCATGGAGATTCCCTTCTTGCCTGCGCGGGCGGTCCTGCCTGAGCGGTGCGCGTACTGCGCTGCTTCGCCAGGCAAGGAGTGGTGAAAGACGTGAGTCAAGTCATCCACGTCGATGCCCCGAGCCGCCACGTCGGTGGCCACAAGCATTTGAAGGCTCTTGTCCTTGAAGCGCTGCATGACTCGGTCCCGCTGAACTTGTGACATCTCGCCGTGCAAGCAATCCGCGCTGTACCCCCGCTTGAGAAGCTCCTCGGCCAGAGCTTGGGTGTCGCGACGAGTTCGGCAAAACACCACACCGTACAGCTCCGGATCCATGTCCAGGAAGCGCGCAATGGCCTCGGTTTTGTCCGAATGCCTCACCAGAGTGTACCGGTGTTCGATGTTCTTGTTGACCGTCGATTCCGCGTTGACCTGAACCTCTTGAGGGTTCACCATGTACGTCTTGACGATGCGGCGAATCTCCTTGGGCATCGTGGCGGAAAACAGCCACGTGCGCTTTTCCTTGGGCGTGAATTCCAAGATGGTGTCCAGTTCTTCCTTGAAGCCCATGTTGAGCATTTCGTCGGCCTCGTCCAAGACCAAACACCCAATCTCCTCCAACCCCACAGCCTTGCGCTTGATCAAGTCAATCAACCGGCCCGGTGTGGCAATGACCACGTGGGTGGGCGACTTGAGCGCCCGAATCTGCATGCTGATGTTGGCTCCGCCGTACACCGCCAAAGCTTTGATGCCCTTCTTGTGCTTCGAGTACAGCTCGATCTGTTCGGCGATTTGCTGCCCGAGTTCGCGGGTGGGTGCCAGCACGAGGGCTTGGACGTGACCTTGACTTGGGTCGATGCGCTCCAAAAGCGGCAACCCAAACGCGGCGGTTTTCCCAGTTCCGGTTTGGGCCAAACCAATGAAATCGCCTTCCCCCTCCAACAGGAGCGGAATGGCTTGTTGCTGAATGTCGGTGGGGGTCTCAAAGCCAAGTTCACCAATGGCTTGGAGGATGGGGGCCGAGAGGCCGAGGTCGTCGAAAGAATGCAAAAGGGCGGGGTGTTCGGGGTGCAAAGGTCGACCATTCTTCGTCGCTCCGACGAATGGGGTACGATTTGGGAGCGATTGGGTTCGAAAAAGAGAGAAACCCTGGGACGCCCAGGCCCGTTCTTGCCACGACTTCGCCGCGTCAATCCTTGCCCCCCCCAATCACCCGTGCTCCCCACCACAGCAGCCCGACAACGAGCCCCGCCATGCCCGAATTGAAAAGCGGCTCTGCACCCATCAGGTGATTTAGCTTGAAAGTGAGTCCGAGAAGGACGCCTGCCAATCCCAACAACATCAAAACCAAGGCGAATTTGGGCGGGTGCATGGCTCTAAGCTATGGCTTGATTGACGAATTCGAAGGCGCATCAAAATGTTCTCATCTTTACGCATGCTCTTGAGAATCCCTTCTCGATCATGCTGGCTTTTCGCCGCGCTCGTGTGCACGTTCTTGTGGACCTTGGTC
>Ga0181568_10006207_pt1 | contig 10460 bp, 9 predicted proteins | sample 101ome_20_FD_133758 | JGI IMG/M metagenome (GOLD analysis project Ga0181568, IMG submission 133758) | Coastal salt marsh microbial communities from the Groves Creek Marsh, Skidaway Island, Georgia - 101404AT metaG (megahit assembly) | ecosystem: Environmental > Aquatic > Marine > Intertidal zone...
CTCTTCAAAGCTCAATCGCGGTGGTACCCATCCATCTTTTACAGCCTTGGTCAGCGGAGGAATGAAATCTTTTTTGCGACTGACGAGTCCAGGGAGTTTCAGAACAGTGTCCTCGTCTTCTAATTGTCCGCCATAAGCAGCCAGAGCCAGGGAGGCTTCGACTCGGCCACAGATCAAAAGTGTCGATGTGAGATTCACAATGTCGACCACAGCAAGTAAAACGGCAGTTATCGAGTCGTCAGTCAGTTTGACAGCTCGCATTTCGGGTATAATGTCCGCTGCTCGAGCGAGTGATGCCTCGGCATCCGTTGTTTCAATGACGCTGTAAGCAATCTCGTAGGTGGTGTTGGCGCCAGAAAACTTGAACTGCTTCATGTCACCATTCACCAGAGTAAATGGTGTCATCAGACTCAAGTTTTGACTCTTCGCTCGGAACTGTCGAGCCGCGAGCTCATTCACATCTCGCACTTCCAAGTACTGCACGAGCATCGCGACGATTCGCTCGTCCCACGCCGTCGTCGTAGGAGATTTCAAATTGAGAGTATCGCTAAGAATCGCTGAAAGCAGCATACCCGCGATGTTCTTTGGCAAAAACTTTTCCTGAACCGCGTAAGAGTGCGCGATAATGCTCGACATGCATCCCCACGGTCGAATATCCACGAAAATTGGTTTTTCCGTGACAATCGTATTCGACTGCAGCGCGTGATGATCGATGATACCGACAATGTTCGTCATCGGAATCGCCTTATTCAACTGCGACTGCTGCTGAAAATCCACTAGACACACATCCCTCTCCGGTCTATCCACGAGCAACGATTCAACCGTCGGCGGTAATTCCACTCCCCACGTCTCCAACGCGAACGACGTCTCCGTGTTCACCTCGCTCGCTCTCGCCGGCGTTCCGCCGTATAAGTGCGCCGCCCCAATCGCCCCAGCGATCGAATCCAAATCCGTCACTAGATGTCCCACGAATATCGCATCGCTCAACATTGGGAAAAACGCATCGCTCTGTCCCTCAGACTTCGGGAGATGTTTCAACAGCCTCTGTCCTTCGTCCCACTTTTCTCTCGTACCTCGCTCGAGCTTCGTCTCCTCCCGTTCGTTATACGTCTCGTGTTTCAGCATCTCCATCCTTCCCAGTCCATATAGAACCGCGAGCGCGACAATAATAATCGAAACCCCGCGTTTCAATCCCGTCGCCCCGCTCGTCGTCGTCGCGATCGTCGTCGTCGTTGTCGTCGTAATCTCCTTTGTGGGGTCCTCTCGAAACGAACCGACGTCTAGGAATATACCAGTCGTTTTCGTTCGCCGCTCGCACGACGATTCCGATCGGTTCCACTCGAAACGAAAACGACTAAAACGCGACACGCACACGATCCCGCGCCGGTGTCGATGAGTGAATTTTCTTCGGGTTCGAGCGTGGTCGTCGACGTCGCGTCGGTGTGTGCCGCTGGAACTGTCGAATAATCAATCAAGCAAGCAGTCGTGGACACTTCAATCTTCACAACACGCCGACGCGCGCGCGACGACGACGATAATGTCGCGGGTGGACGTGTTTCTCGAGTCGAGCGACTCAAAGTACCTCGAAGGGGACACGGTGCGAGGGGAGGTTGTCGTGTGCGTTGAACGAGAGGATGCGCCGTTCGCACACAACGGCATCGTGCTCACGGCTGTGGGGAACGTGCAGCTGCGAGTGGGGGAATCGAGCGTGAGCATACTGGAGAGCTTGTTTATAAGCATCGATCCGGTGCAGATTTTGGACGCGTCGCTCGTGTTGGCACCGCCGGGGAGGTTGATGGTGGGCATGCACAAGTTTCCGTTTTCATTTCCGTTGGCGCGGTTTCCGGTTGGGGGGGACATGTACGAAACCTTTCATGGGCAGAATACGCAGGTGGTGTACGCGTTGGAGGCTGAGGTGGTGAGGCCGGTACTACGGGGTGGATCGCTGTCGACGGGGATGTGTGAGTTTTTAGTGGAGACAAAACCGGATGACGAGGACGCAGCAAACGTAGACGCGTCCGCGGAGGTCCGATTTGAGATAACCGAGGAAGGGCAGGATTTGGGTCCGGCACCTGGTCCGTTGGCGACGGAGGGGTTTCTCGTGCGTGGCTCGTTCGATAAGACGAGCTGGTACCTGGAAGAGGCGATCACGGGTCGGCTCACGGTGGAGCGGTCAGCGTCGGCACTCAGAGGCATCGAAGTCGAGCTGTGTAGAATCGAAGGCTGCAGCACGACCGAGGGTCAGGTTGTGTCGGAGACGAGTCCTGTGCAATTTACGCAAGTCGTTGACGGGGATTGTCCGCGCGGGGTTGAGATTCCGATTCACATGGTTATACCGAGACTCTTCGCGTGTCCGAGCGTGCAGGCGCCGACGTTTTCGATAGCCTTCATGCTTCGAGTTCTGTGCATATTTGAGCCACTCAATCCTGGGAACAAAGAACCGGTTGCCGTTCGTGCCATCCCAATTCAGCTCTACAGAGGCGGTCCAAACGTTGAGATGATGGCGTTGGCGACGTGACGTCGTCGCTTTAGACGGACGACAACTTTTGTCGCCGTTTTGTTTCGTCTGCGCGAGCACTCGATACCATCGTCGGCGTCTCCCGCGTGTAATTTATTTAATCGCAAGCGAATGCATACGCACAGGGTGGGTAAAGTTCATTCCTAAGTTCACAGATGTCGACTTATTTCAACGTCCTACTAAAATTAAACACACCTCGAGAAAGCGCTCCGTTTGCGTCCCACTCACACTCCCGTCGCTCAGCCACTCAGTCCTTCAACGCTCACTCCTCCTCGTCCTCATCCTCCTTCGCGTTCACCCGTTCGCACGCATCGATCCAATCGCTGTAAACATCGATCGGTTCGCTCAGGTGCGTAATGTTACACGTATACTTTTGTCCACACGTCCCGCACTCCACCATGCCCTTTTCCGCGACGTGATCCAGTCTCGCAAAGACGCTCTTGTCGTGGTTACAAAACGGACACGTGAACGTCGTGTCCACCTTTGGCGCCACTTTTTTCGGGGGCGGTTTCGAGCTTTTTCGTTTTCCCATCGCGCGCTTTCCTCGTCCGTCCGCGGAGTGTCGTCTGTTCGGCGCGGCTCGCCTCGGCGCGGCTCGGTCGTCGTCCGCAGTCAACAATCTTTCCAGTGGGAAGAAATTCCGACGCGCGCCAAAGTGATACAAACCCAGACCCCCATCGTGACGGTTTACAAATCATAAAAACGTGATTCAAACACGGACGAGACTCGAAAATTTATGATCAAAATCATCGGACATTTATACTATAATATACTAAGTATTTCCTGAATTGATATATTTTAAATGAAAGAACGGCCCAAAAAGACGCGAAATCTCTCTCGATCTCTCGACACACCTCGACGACCCAGAGAGAGTGACGAGACTCGCGATGATGAGCATGACGACGACGATGACGTCGAAGATGACGGTGGTGACGATGAAGAGCGGACGAAGAAACTCAATCATCGCCAAGGCGGATTCCACCATGGCGCCGCCGACGACGAGAACCAAGCCAAAGGCTCCGGAAGGTGCGATTTAGAGACTCGGATGAATACGACGCTCGGCTTGTGGATACGGTTCTTATCGAGAAAACCGGATTGGTGATGATGACGTGAATGCACGCTTGGAACGAGAGGGAGGTGACTGACGAACGAACGCTTGTTTTTTTAACGTGTGTCTAGGCGCGCCGGTGGTTCCGCCGCAAGATTTGCCGCAGCGACCGCGTAGAAACCGCCGCTCGCCGACGGTGCGCAAGGCGTTCAGGGAAACCATCCTCACTCCGGATAACTTCATCTATCCAATCTTCGTGCACGAAGGGGACGAGAACATCCCGATTGGATCGATGCCGGGTCAAGAGCGCTTGAGCTTTAAGAATGGTCTCTTGAAGCAAGTGCGCGAGGCACGCGCGGCTGGGGTGAACCAAGTCGTCGTCTTCCCGAAGACTCCAGATAACTTGAAGAGCGAGTGCGGCGAGGAGGCGTTCAACCCGAACGGTTTGGCCCAGCGCTCCATCTCTCTGTTGAAGGACACTTTCCCGGACTTGGAAGTGTACACTGACGTCGCTCTCGATCCGTATAACACGATGGGTCACGACGGTATGGTGCGCTCCGACGGCGTGATCATGAATGACGAAACCGTCTACTACTTGTGCCAGCAAGCCGTGAGCCAAGCTCGTGCTGGTGCGGACGTTATCTCCCCGTCTGACATGATGGATGGTCGCGTCGGTGCCATTCGTCAAGCCCTCGATGACGAAGGTTTCACCAACGTCGCCATTATGAGCTACACGGCAAAGTACAACAGCGCCTACTACGGTCCGTTCCGTGACGCCCTCGCCTCTGCACCGCGCCCGGGCAGCGAAGAGTGGAAGATCCCGAAGGACAAGGCTGAGTACCAAATGGACCCGGCCAACTACCGCGAGTGCTTGCGTGAAGCCGCCCTCGACGAGGCTGAAGGTGCCGATATCATGATGGTCAAGCCGGCGGGCGCTTACTTAGACATCATCCGCGCGCTTAGAGACAACACCACTCTACCGATCTCCGCCTATCAAGTATCCGGTGAGTATTCCATGTTGAAGGCTGCCGCCGCTGCGGGCTACCTCAACGAGCGTGACGCCGTTTTGGAGTCCTTGATCGCCATCAAGCGCGCCGGCGCCGACCTCACCTTGACGTACTACGCCATCGACGCGGCGAAGTGGATCCAAGAAGGCAACTAAATACGAGCCGTCCCGCGAGTGTCGGTCCGCAATCGCCATTTAGGAGCTCAGCTCAGTAGAAAATTGCTTTTTTTAATGATTAAGTTACACTGCAATGACGAGAAGTGCGCGAATCGAATCGAAGAATGGACATTTACGCGAACGGCGATATTAGGGCCTGGGAGGTATAAACGAATGCTGTTTTTCGTATCACACACATCCTTGAAATCTACTCCAAACGTCGAAGTGCTTCACGCTAGGCACCACCCTCGACGATCTACGATGAATCCTCATCAATTCTCCACCTTAACGGCCATTTAGTAGAAATAGCCGAGCACCTTGCCACCAACCTTCTTGCGACGGGCTTCCTCGTGGTCCATGATGCCCGACGATGTGGTGAGCACAATGACACCGAACAAACGGGACGGCAAGAGGCGACCAACCCAGTCCTCAAGGTCGTGGTGGGACAAATCATAACGCGGGCTGTGGGTTAAGAGAAAATTGCGTCAGTCACGACTCATGCGAGCGACGTCAAAGAAAAAGATCACGCGTGCGCGCACTCGCTCAGACCCTAAAAACAACGCACCTGATGACACCGCACTTGTTGATACGACCGTTGAGTTCGACAACGATCTTACCCGCTCTGTGGTCATCAATGAACTCGAATTCGTTGATGTAGCCTGTTTGTGCAACGAAAAATCACCGTCAGTCGTCTGGTTCACGATTTGCATTCTTTCCTAACGCCGTGATCTTCAACCCCAACATCACCCGCGCGCACACGCGCATACTGTTCGACTTTTGAACGTACCGTGCTTTTGCATCACTTGCAAGAACTTGATCACCACCTTGGAAACCGGGCGGACGAGCACTTGACGCTTGCCGCGCTTTTCCGCGTTGTACATAGACTCTGTTCGCGACGAAAAACATCGTGAGGTTAGTACAGACCCTAAAACCACATCGCCGCCTCGTTCCCTAAGCATCGCGCGCTCGCACGCATCAACGCGACTCGCACGCGGCGAATGTTTCGAGCGAAAGACGTACTGAGAGTGTCATTCAACACGCTGATTCGGACCATGGTGTCTGGTGCTTCGACACGCGAGTCGTACAGAGGCGGATCGCACGACGCGCGGGAGCGTCCTTGCCCTTCGAAGGGAGGCGGAAAAACTTTTGTAAAATCTTTTTACATTAGTGGCGTCTAATCTTAAACGGCGAATCGTAAATCGCGGGGACTCGAGAAGGTAAGAGACTACGTGTCTATTTCTTGGTTCGTGAACGGTTGAAATTTTACTAGGATTCGTAAGAGTCGTAAATTTACAAGGAGACGTAGTCTTGGGTGTTTTTAGCCTGCGAGAACGGACCTTCCGAGTAATTGCGCGGCGACTCGGCGGTGACGATTTCGGTGTACATAGAATCTGATGATGGCTTGACCGACTTGAGCGGCTTGATCGGCTTGGAGTCGGGAGCCGGAGCCTGCTTCTTTGCTACCTTTGTGGATACTTCGTACTTCATCGTCGGCGTGATGGCCATGTGAAACTGCGCCTCGAGACCTGCGAACGAACCAAAGAGCATGTCTGCGAGGGGCATGAGCATCCATTGAACCTGACTCACGAGCTGCCACCACATCGGAGCGACGTTACACTCGAAATGCGGACGATCGTGCACGACAAACAGGCGAATGTAAAATTCGCCTATGATGATTGCCCAGCACGCAAACGTCATGGGGAAGAAAACTATAACGGTGAGCGATCGCAAACCAATGCCAAATGGATACGTTTCGAGCATCGGGTTTGCCCACGTCGAGCACAAACCACCGAGCATACAGGTGAACCAAAACAGCGTCCACGAAATGTGATGCTCCGCGGCGTGCATGTAAAGCTTCATCATCCTAGCAAAAGAAACCTTATCACTCTTGTCGAGATAATTCATCACGATGTATGAAAGATCAATCGCGCCCCACGCGTGTCTCTTAGCTTGAATGTACCTCGCCTTGATGGCTTCGTTCCACGTACGCTCTTCGATCGCGTCGTTGCCCATCACCATGAAGATGGGAACAACTCGATAGTCACCATCCTTCTTGAACCAGCACTTCAAGTAGTGATGCCAGTCTTCAGGAATAATATCAACATCCCATCCACCGCATTCGATTGAGGTTCGCATGCTCTGGGAGTAGATGGCGAATGGAAACGGGTGACTAAATGGAGATGCCAGTTGACCGAGGAAACCAACCGAATCAATCACCGCCTTGATTCGGATGATAATCGGCACGTTCCAGATATTAGGGAAAAAGGTTTCGGCCGCTTGGTATGTCGTGTTGTACGGCTTTGGATTCTGCACGTGGTTGTATGCCAAGCAGTCCATAAATTGAGAGTCAAAGTACGTGTCGGCATCACACACGGTGAGCATTATCTGTTCAGGCGCGAGACCTTGCTTTTCGACAAACTCTCTCTTCACGCAACGCACCGACCACGCACAGTTTGAACTTTTCCCCACCGCCTCTCCTGGGCCGAGTACGTGGGAGGTGTAGTACAACCCAAGGAGCCCTGGGCCGAACTCGTCCAACAACTCGGCAACTTTACCGGGAGCCTCCGTGTCGCGGCTTTCCGTCGCAAGAACGACCACCAATCGATCCTTGGCGCACGTTTGTCCAGCAAGTGTACCAACAGTCTTTCTCAACGTCTCAAGCGGTTCTTTGTACGTCGGAATGACACATATGTGAATGATATCGTTGAACTTGGCCGTCAAGCCTCGCTTGAGCTCGCCGTCAATTCCGCTCACCCACGTATGCTCAGCTTCTCCCTCGAGTTCTGGGCGCTGATTTGCCTTGTACACTTGACCTTTAGGCCCGAAAAATCTATCTAAAACCGGGGCTCGAATGCTTGAGTCGTTCCCGAGGCGGTGCCAGTCTGCGTCCTTGTACTGATGAAGCAACGGGATCCCGACCAAGAGAGCCGCGAAGCCGCTGTGGATACCCTTGATCCAACCGTAACAAATATACGCGCAAATGAACGCAACCGTGAGCGCCGGGGAGACCCTCGCGCCCCAGAGCGTGACGAACGTGATCAACGTGAACGACGTCGCAAACGGCAGCGCGAACATGACTCGCTCCACAACGCCTCCTCTGTACGCGATGTTGTCGTTCAAGTCGTCCGACGCGTCGCTCAGGAGCCCACCATCGGCGCTCACGCCGTCACGTATCTTTCCGACAGGAAGTTCCACCCGATCCGATCGACTCATCGCGCGCGTCGTCGCCGTCGCGTCGGACCGTGACGACAAACACCACACCATAAGAGCGTCTTATGGTGGGTGTTGAGAGCTCCGCTTGTGCGCCTTTTGTCACTGTTTGCTTTGATGACACATAATAAACAATGCGTGAGTCCAGTAAATGACACTGACAACTCGGCTGAGATTTCGGAATGCACGGACGCGCGCGACGGGACACCGATGCGCTCGCGCGTCGCGCGACTCTCGCTCCACGCGCGAACGCTCGTGACATCCATCTTTCCGGACGCGCGCGCGGTGGATCGCGGAACGATGGCGAACTGCGGTGCGAAGACGCTGCTGACTGCGACGAGAGCGGGCTCTCACAGTTGTGCAGATTTGAAACAACGCGCGCGGGCGTCGTCGTCGTCGTCGACGCGTGGATCCCGCGGTGTGACGACGACGAAGCGCGCATCGGGTACCGCACGAGCGTCGCGCGCGCACGCGAGGGGAGGGTTGACGACAACGAGCGCGGCCTCGGAGGATGTTGGGACGAGGACTTATCTCGAAAAGTTGAAGATTAAAGATTTTGCGCTGGTGAGAGAGCAAGAGGTTGAGTTTCACCCGGGGCTCAACGTCATCACTGGTAAGTCTGGATCGGGTAAATCTGTGTTGCTCGACGCCATCTCGCAGATTTGTGGGTCTCCCGCTCGCGAAGAGAGCATTCGAGCAAACACAAAGGCGGCGAAACTTGAAGCTTTCTTTCGTGTGTCGACGTCTTCTCTAGAGGTGGTCTACAACACAATTAACGATCAAATCACGTCTTTGGCGACGAAAGATGGCAAGTCTGTCAAGGCTTTTGCTCCCAGAGATGATAACGCGAACCTTTTGACCATCTCACGTGAGTTACAATACGTCGATTCGAGCGGAAAGACGAAGCGCATTCGCAGCGTTTGTCGCATCAATGATCGAGTTGTCCCGCTTAAGGCGCTCAAAGCACTGGGTGAAATTCTCATGGATTTTAATGGACAAGGAGCTGCGTCCACATTGAGCGATGAAGGAGCTCAGCTCGCCTTGTTGGATGCGTGGGCTGGGACGAAATCAATGCGACAAAAGTTTGAGAGAGTCTCTTCTGATCTCGCAGTCCAGTTTAACAAGGTGAAAAACGCGGTTGAGCTGCTTCCCGGCGAGCGAGAGGAACTCGAAGCTCTGTTAGAAGAGTTTTACGCCGTTGATCCTATCCCTGCGGAAGATGTGTCGCTGAAGGCCGAGCTGAGGCGCCTCGAGTCGAGTCGAGTGGCTGCTGAAATGTGCGGCAGCGTCATCTCGACAATTTCCGGTGAGCAAGGCGCGAGAGGCCTCCTTCGAGAAGCGGCGCATGAAGTGAGAGGTCTCTTAGCGTCTGCTGAGCGACGAGCTGAGAACGTAGTCGCTAGCCGTTCTGAAGGAGAGACTGAAGCTCTCGAACCAGAGCCGGGCCTCGACGAGGCTTCGCTTCAAAGTTTGAATGATGCCCTCGACCTTTTGTACCAGGCAGAACAGGTAGCTGAGAGCGCTGAGGAGCGAATTGGTAAATATGCGGAAGCTATGGCAAGTTCACCGCATCGAAGAGAGGAAGCTCAGGCTCGCCTTCGCGAGCTCGACAGACTCTTCAGAACGCTTCGAGTGCGAACTGCCGATGCTTGCATCGAGGCGGCCCAAGCAGCGCAAGAGAGGCTAGACGCGGCCGAAGTAGGCGAAGATGAGAGAGAAGAGAACATTGTCGAACTCGATCGTTTACGAAAAGCCTCAGCGGACTGCGCATTCCAGCTCGCTCTGGCGCGTCGCGAAGCCGCCGGCGCACTCAGAGGGGCGGTGACAAAGGCTTTGGGAGATTTAGAGATGGCCGGAAGCCGCTTCGATGTAACTCTCTCTTGGACGCCGCGCGAAGGTGCGGATGAAGAGACCAATGGAAACGTTTTACGCATCCCGAGAGCCAGCGAGCTCGGAGAAGATGATCACTTTGTGTATTCAATTCGCCCCACCGGATTGGACAGAGCAACGTTTCTCCTCGCCGCCGGTCAAAATGAACCTCTTCGCCCGATGGCATCCATCGCTTCCGGAGGTGAGAAGGCACGCTTGATGCTCGCGTTGAAAATGGCGCCAGTATTGGCGGAAGATGGCGCCAGCGCGCGAAGATGCCAAGAGCTTGCCGGCAGTGGCATTTCTGTCTTTGACGAAGTTGATAGCGGAGTTGGTGGCCGTGTTGGCGCCCGGATTGGCCACGCGCTCCGTCGCCTCACCACAACGGGGGGTCAACAAGTGCTCTGCGTCACGCACTTGCCCCAAGTCGCGGCTTGCGGCGACAGTCATTTGATTGTCTCCAAGGCGCCCGACGACTCTGATGGTCGCACATGCATCGACATAAGCAAGATCGATGAACGCGAGCGCAGAATTGAAGAAATTTCTCAAATGCTCGGCATCGGCGAAGAAGAAGGCAGGGAATCCGCCAACAGACTCGTCGATGAAGCGCAAGCGGCTTTTAGTTAGAGATTCATGTGATGCAATGCTGTAAA
>Ga0181568_10006210_pt1 | contig 10458 bp, 9 predicted proteins | sample 101ome_20_FD_133758 | JGI IMG/M metagenome (GOLD analysis project Ga0181568, IMG submission 133758) | Coastal salt marsh microbial communities from the Groves Creek Marsh, Skidaway Island, Georgia - 101404AT metaG (megahit assembly) | ecosystem: Environmental > Aquatic > Marine > Intertidal zone...
AGCCTCTGTTGAAGTCACGAAACGCCACCATGGGCGAATGACAGCATACTTCGCAAACACGAGCGAAAATAACGTGAGCCCAACTGCGATAGCCAAACGAATGTAATCGTTCAGCGCATTGATGTCATCGAGATACTGCTGATAGTCCATGCCAACCCTTGTTAAAATCCGGAGAAATCCACTATAAAAGGATATTACCTATACCTAGATTCTGCGGCCAAAGTAGCCACCAACGAAATCGTATCCTTGTTTCAGCAAACAACAGACAACATGAAAGGGTCGTTGCAAATCGGTGTGCCATGGAACACCGAAATTCTCTCAACATCATCAACTCCACTTTTTTGATTGGTATGCCACTCCTTGCCCTTGTTAGCGTCGTCTTTTACAGTTTGACATACGGGATTTCGTGGGCCGAACCGGTCATCTTTATCGTGTTCTACCTTGCCTGTGGCCTATCGATTACAGCAGGATACCATCGCTTGTTCAGTCATCGCACCCACAAAGCAGCATGGCCAATGCGTTTGTTCTATGCTTTGTTCGGAGCAGCAGCCTTCCAAAACTCAGCTATCAAATGGTGCAGCGATCATCGACGGCACCATCTCAAAACCGATGAAGAAGAAGACCCTTACACCGTGAAAAAGGGATTCATGTGGGCACACATGGGATGGGTCATGGTCGACCAAGGCGAGGAAATCGTTGAGCATGTTGAAGACCTCCAAGCAGATAAAATCCTGGCTTGGCAAGACCGCCACATCTTCTTGATTGGATTCTTGGTTGGAATTGTCTTGCCTGGCGTAGCGGGTTACCTCGCTCTAGGAGGAACCCATGGATTCCTCGGTGGCATGATTTACGGCGGATTCCTCCGTGTCGTTATCGTTCACCATGCAACCTTCCTCATCAATTCGGCTGCACACACCTGGGGTACACAACCGTACTCAACTGCGAACACTTCTCGTGACTCTCCAGTTCTCTCCTTCTTTACCTTCGGAGAAGGATACCACAACTTCCACCACACCTTCCAAGCCGATTACCGAAACGGACACAAGTGGTACCACTGGGATCCTTCAAAGTGGTGGATTAAGGTCGCATCTTGGCTTGGTATGACCAAAGAGTTGCATAAGATTCCGAAGAAATCGATTGAATCACAGAGAATGAAAACGACCTTTGAACTGAGATCAGGAAGCGAAAACGTCTCGAGCGAACTGCAGGCTAAACTGTCCCAATGCGTCCAACAACTTCGCAAAGGATTCACCGATTTGATCAAGCGAAGAGAGGAATACAAACTTGCCAAGTTGGAGCGGAAGAAAGAATCCAAAGAGGCTTGGAAGCGACGAAAAGAAGCACATAAGGCACGCATCAAGCAATGTAAGGCGAGTATCGCTCAAGCACGTCTTGAATTCAAGCAATTGATGCAATCATTGAAACTCAATGAAAATGCTCTTGCTGCGGCAGCTTGATTCAATACAGCGGCTGCAATTCCCCATCTGCAACGTACAGGCTTGGTCCTGATGCAAGGTAGTACACAGCGCCGCGACCATCTCTTGAATCAGATGCAGTAGCGTTCGGGTTCGAGGCGCAATCTCCTGTACAACCGTCAGCAAAGGCGACATAGACACGACCCTGACGATCGATGTGCAAGTCGTTGAAGTCGAGCAGGTTACGGTTTGAACCTCCAATGTCTCGACAGTCGCCAGAGTTGAGACAAATTGATCCGACTTGAACCGGATCATCCGTGACACGGTATGTGTGGAACGTTGGGTTCTCGTCTAAAGCGTTCAGACTGTATGTAATGTAGAGATGATACGTTGCATTGTTTGGAGCGTAGTGAGCATTACCGTTCCAAGGATTTCCATCAATATCCGACTGATTGAGCATTTCAGTATCCTCACTTCCGAGATAGGTGATTGCAATTCGACCAGGGTCCCCTGCATCGGTTTGAGGGAAGACGGTCGAGATCACCCCAGCAGGAGAGATGCGAATGCTTTCTTGCTCCCATGTCTCTCCCGAATCGATTGAACGTGACATGTAGACGCCCTCATCAGCACCCGTCCAAACGTGGTATGCATTGGAATCCGTATCTGTAGAAACTTCAGAATTCTTTCGTGGATTTGGTGTGCCAGCATCACTACCCATCGTACGTTCAAACCACGAGAATCCATTGTCTTTGGAGACGATGACGGTCGGTGTCGCAACACGAGGTGTAACGTAGACAGTACCGTCGGGAGCTGTTGAAATTGCTCCATGTAGACCGCCATTGGTCGTCGCAAGCCCGATGATTTGCCCACCTGTTTCAAAGGTTGCACCACCATCAAAACTCGTGAAACAGAAGATTCCTGCAAGCTTATTGTAGCAATAATAGACGGCTGTTTCGTAGAAGCCACTCGTGAATTGTCCAAGTGCTCCATAGCCGGAATCGGTCCAAGGACCACTTGCCAGTTTGATGTGATCGTTGAGTGGTGTTGTTCCTGAATCGTGTGGATTGCCCATCCACGTCTGGCCATCATCGTCACTCCAGCAAATCCACGAGGTTTCCAAACCAATCATTTGTACTCCGAAGACACGGTCTGTGATAGGATCGACCCAACCGTATGGGTCACTCGTTGTTGGAGAACACTGAATGGGGTCTTGGGTTTCTTCCCACGTTTGACCACCATCACATGAACGCATGACCTTCTCCATTGCGATGAAGAAGATGCAACCACTGGAAGTGATGCCTATGCTCGGTTCTTTCCCCGTTTCACCAACATCACTGAATTGGAATGTCATATTCATCGGAGTGATTCCAAGTGAAGCACCCGTCTTGTCCGTTACGAAGACACGAGGCTCATCTTCCACGACTGGAACGGCTTCTGGGATGATTTCATCCTCTCCGAAACAACCTGAGAGGGAAACTGTAGCCATCAGCAGGGCAAGCAACACAGCCTTTGTTCGCATGACCTGCCCACCCGTCTTCTACATAATGACCTTACGGAATGCTCCCTTTGAAGCATCGACGACAAGTTCGGAACATTTATTCAACGCACAACACGACATCTCGATATGTCCGATGAGAGTGCATGGAGTGTCGAGGAAGCCATTTCCAATTTGAAGAATGCGATGAACGAAAGCAACCAAAGCCCAGCAGATGTCTTTTCCTCCATCGATTCAAACGATGACGGGGAAATAAATGGCCCTGAATTGTACAAGGGCCTTTTGGAGCACCTTGGCGATGCGTTATCTCCAGGCCAAGTTTCGATGATCATCAAAGCACTGGATGAAAATGGTGACAACCGAATCGACCTTTCTGAATTGACGGCTGCACTTGAAGAAGAAGAATAATCCGATCTTGTACCATCATTGAAACTGAACGCTTTTTACTAAGTATCCAGTATTCACCACATGGCAGGAACACATGGCAATGAACACTTTTACACAAGTTTTCCATTCATCTTCTTTGGTTTACTCTTGATTGCAGGAATCCTAGCGTTTGTCTTGTATAAGCGTTGGAAAGGGCTACCGAAAATTGGAGAAAAATTCTACGACCCTATCGTCCTGTTCCTCGGGCTATGGTGTCTTGCAGGACTGTTGATCGATGCATTTGCACATATTGCAGGGAACGTTGATGACACATTTTTCACGCCATGGCATGCTGTTTGGTACTCGGGCGCAGCGGCCTATGGAGCGTACATCTTCTACGCCGTTGTACCGGATGGAGGGATTCAACAAATGATTCGAGAACCCTTCGGCACCCTCAAGGGTGTTGAACCCCAACACCGAGCAGGAGTGTATGGGATCATCATCTTCGGAGTCTCTGGATTTGGCGACCTCATTTGGCATGAAACTCTGGGTGTTGAAGAGAATGTGGACATTCTTCTTTCACCAACACACATTGGTTTGTTCATCGGACTCATGATGTCGGTGACAGCTCCACTCTGGTCAGCATGGGCTGATTCAAGAACAGGCAGGGATGGGCTTCCTTCTCAACTTCTGATTCTCTTTGGCGCAGGCGCTGCCTGGTGTGTTGCGCTCCTTATGGTTCAATATGCGAATCTCTGGTTAGCTCCGTTGCAAAGTTTTTGTTATTCCGGTGACCTCGATTTTTGTGACAACAACAATTACAACTTTGCACTTGAACAAGGGCTGAAATCGCTTTTCATTCAAGCGGCATTAACATCTGCAGTTCTTGCCATCTTCCTTCAACGATGGGAACCTGCACGAGGAGCGATGTTCACACTCTTCATGTTCCATGCTATCGGTGTCTGGGTTTACTCTGAATTTGATTCAAACAACCTAACGATGGGAATAACACTCGCCATCGTTGCTGAAATCGTAGCCCTTGGCTACGACCGTATTGGTCCAAAGGTCTACATTCCATTGATGGCAGCGAGCCAAGTCATTGTGTTCATGATCTATGGACTCATGAGTGTAGGCGACATTGCCGATGCATCTTACTGGATTGAGGGTGTCAACATTCACGTCATTCCGTTCGGATGGAGCATCCATTCAACGATTGGTTCAATTGTGGTCTGTGCATCAATCGGTTGGTTTGCAAGTCTGATTGCATTCCCCCCTCAGCACCCGAAAGAGATTGAAATCGAGTGATTATTCGTCTTCTATGATGCGCTTTGATTTCGGCATCCACAGGTAGACAATGACTGCCGCAGTAAGGGAAATGACTGCAGAACCCGCTGCTGAAGACGTCATTCCAATCATGAATGCTTCACGTCCAATATCAATCAATTCCTGTCCACCAGGCACGCCCATATCGCGTAATTGCTCCCCAATTCGAATGGCTGCTGGGAAGGAAACGCTCGGATCTGCTGCGAGCGTACTCGCATCGATACTCTCCGGCATGACAAATGAATCGCGGTAGAACTCATTCAACAGTGAGCCACCGATGGCAATACCCATTGCACCACCAATTTCTCGACTCGCATCGTTGGTTGCACTACCCACACCTGCTTTGTCACCAGGAATCGCTTCCATGATGAGACTCGTCGATGGAGCCATAGTAAGCCCCATCCCGATTCCTAGGATGAAGAACACCGCCATCATAACGATGTAATCCGATTCGATGGTCACTTGCGTGGCAAAGAGGAGCATGCCGATAGTAAGGAGGAACAGCCCAGCAGAAACGACGCGATGGCGACCAAACTTGTCGACAAGACGATCACTGTTCGCTGCAGCAGGCATCAGGCCGAGCGGAAGCGGCAGGAGATGGAGTGCTGCATTCAATGCTCCATGACCTCGAACCAATTGGAAATGGAGCATTTGTGTGAACATAAACGAAAACATCACGAAGAAAGCAAGGCTAACAGCAATCAAGCCGGTAACAAATCCAGGCTCTTTGAAGAACGACATTGGTAACATTGGATGTTCCACGCGTCGCTCCCACATGGCGAAGAGGAACAGCAAAATTGCAGCCAATCCGGTGAGAAGTAACGTCTCGGTCGATGTCCATCCAAGATTCGGCGCCTCAATAATCGTAAACAAGAATGTACCCAAAGCTGCAATCGAAAGAAGCGAACCGATAGGATCCAGTTTTGTTTGATTCCCATCTCTTGATTCTGGAACGATGATTGCGCAAAGAAGGATACAAACGAGCGCAACTGGAACATTGATCCAGAACACCATGGACCAGTCGAAGGTTTGGACGGCCCAGCCGCCGACAAAGAGTCCTATTGGAGCACCTATGCCAGCCATTGCAGCCCATATTCCGATGGCTTTTGGCCGCTCTTCAGGCGGAAAAACGGTGACAACAATCGACAGTGTTGATGGCATAATCATTGCAGCACCAAGTCCCATGACTGCACGAGCAGCAATGACTTCACCACTGGTCTCAGCATACATAGCAGTCCAAGCTGATGCAGTACCAACGATGAGCAGCCCAACCTGCAAAGCAGAGCGTCGACCGAATCGATCACCAATGGCACCCATCGTCAGGAGTGCACCGCCAAAGACAAGTGCATAGGCGTCTAGAATCCACTGGAGTTCAGTATTGTCTGCATCAAGATCGACTGAGAGTTCTGGCAGAGCAACGTTGAGCGTGACATTGTTCAACATCACCACAACGAGGCTGACGCTCATAAGCGCCAGAATCCTCCAGCGTAGAGGATGTCCTGTCTTCAAGTCACCCTCCACAGTGTAAATATTTCAATAGAGGACTTAACTTCATACCCTAAAGTCCCACAAAGTCCCACGATTAGGAAACTCTTGATGTAGTGGGATTTTCGGATTAGAACCCACGCAAAAACCGTGTGTTTAGGGCTTCCAATCTTTCTGGTTGAGGTGGGGCTTGTATTCGTCAGCTTTGTGGTGTTCTTCCAACCGATCCAGAAGCCACAACACCCAGTGGAATGTACCCATGCCATCTTCTTGACTAACGCCACTCTCCTCATGCATCATGTATCCAATCTCGGTGATTTGCATCATACGTCGCATGCTTGGCCCAATCAATGAGAGATACCCATTGTAGAAGGAATAGACAAGATCGAACGAAAGATTTCGATGATACGTCATGACTGCATGGTTCGCCATCAGAACAATAACAGCATTCGATGCATCCTTTTGTTCCCTTGTTAGCGCCATTAACTCTTCAGGTGTTGAATTGTGTTTGATGACAGCACCAAACGTAGCAAAGCCTCGTTGAACCAATGGGTTCTCAAGCGATTGAGCAATGGTTTGAGAAATCTCGTAGCGTCGGTTTCGATTCACTTCCATAACTTGGCGAATACCAAAGAGGAGCGTGAACATGATGGCGAGGCCACTCAGTGCCTCTCCCAAGTTTGCTGCTGATTCGAGATCCATGTCACTCAATCATTCAGATTCAATGATGACACTCGCTGGTGCTTCAATGAAAACACTTTCCTGCGCCGTATATTCCGTCGCTTCGAGACTTGGCCCCATCATCATGAGTACAACGAAGACAAGCGCTTGGAAGGCTGCCCCCACAATGAACAAATTGGGATAACTATCTCCGAGCATTTCGAGTATCTTGGGTGAAATCATTGTACCTGAAATCGCACCGATGTTGATTGCCGTCATGTAAAGCGAGAATTGTGTCCCGCCAAGTTCACTCGTGGTTAAACTCATCAACAATGCGATAAGATTCGCACCGACAATACCCCAAACGAAGGTCCAAATCATCCAACTCAGTTGCATAAAGGAATCATCGCTCCAATTTCCTCGAAGTCCGGACCAAACAACGGTCATAAGCGTTCCAACGCCAACGGCGTACATCATGACCTTATGAGAGCCAAATTGCTTACCAAGGAAACCGCCAACGAGGAACCCAGCCATCGTCATCATGAAGATGGTAGCACCTTTCAGAGCGAGGTACTCTTCTTCATCCCAACCCAAGTCCTCGACAAAGACGAATGGGAATTGCATATCGATGATGCCCATTCCACCACCCATTCCTCCCCCAATCCATACGATTGCTGCGAGCAAGAGTGCCCATCGAGTCGAGGATTCTCCGAGAACACCTGATAGGGCGTCTTTCAATTCTTTGAAGTTCATCGATTCATGTTCTTCTTGGCCTTCTTCTCGTGTTCCACCGAGGAAGAGTGAATCGCCTTCTCGTTCTCGGATGAAGAATGGAATGAACATGAGAACAAACAAAAGTGGAATCTGAATGGTAAGCGCTGCTTGGAAACCATTGTCGATGAGGACTGTACCAAGAATGAGTGCAGCGAACATGAATCCAAATCCTTTGGAAACGAACATGAGGCCATTTGCTAATGCGATTTCCCCCTCCTCGAGAACATCAACTGCTAAAGCATCAGAACTCACGTCTTGGAGGGCGGCGAAGACGTTGTGAATCAGGAAAAACATACCAATGGCTGCGAGGTCAGTCTCAGGACTATCGATAGACAAGAACGCAGCCATTGTGACGATCATTCCAAATTGAGAGAGAAGAATCCACGGTCGGCGACGACCCATTGTTGAGGATTGATAGCGATCGATCATTGGCCCCAAAATCAGTTTGCCGAACATCCATGGCAATGTACCCATGAATGTCAATGTCGCTACTTCCTTGTCGCTGATATCGTACGTGTCATGTCCAACTAGGTAGGCAACGAAGGCTACTGCGATGAAGGCCCAGGGGACGCCTTGCGAAAAATACAGAGAACAAAGTGTTCCAAAACGGGCTGTGCGGCTCTCTTGCAATGTGGTTGCCATGGTTGTCTTTAATCAAATTGAATCAAATAGTTATCCCCCACGAGACCACCTCGTCTCCTGATTTTTGAGAAGGAGTTCACGCTTCACTGCCTGTATCTTCGAGAGGATTGTATCGATCGAGCAACCAGAACAATCCTGACCAGACACCATCCGTTGGCTCATCAGTCGGCGAAATATTGACCATCATGAAGATTTGAATCACACGTCGCCAGCGACTTGCGAACATACGGAAGTAGACGCCACAGAAGTCATCCACCAAATCCATGGAAAGGTGGCCGTTTTTAGCAAGAACACCGATGTTATTCATACCGATCATCAAGGCATTCATGGCATCCTTCTCTTCACGCGTAAGTGCTGCCAACTCTTGTGGAGAGAGTTCATCGTGAAGTTTGACTGTGCTGATCGAGAATCCACGATGGACCAATGGATTGTTCATGTGGGCTGCAAGATCACGGCCGATTTCATAACGCCTGTTTTCGTTCCAATGTTTCATTTGACGGAGACTGAACAAGAGCGTGAACAAAATGGCGATGCCGCTAACGGCCTCACCAATGTTTGCCGCAGTTTCAATGTCCATCGAATCCACCGACCCATCCTGTCCTCTTGTAAGTTATGTCTGAAATGAAGGGTCAATAGAACCAAAGAAAATAGATGCCCCATCCAGTAAAAAACAGGACCAAAAAAGTGTATCGAAGGAAAGGAAATCGCTTTGTGACACCCTCGACTTTGTCACCCACACTCTCCAACGTTTCGTCACCTAGCGCAGCAACAGCCAGCTCTGTGAAGACTTCGCCTGCCATGTATCCGATTACAAATGTCGGCTATTTAGGAATTGACCTGAACAGAAGAGGGAATCAGTCACAGCAAGACTTCGCCAATGCATCCTGAGCACAGAAGCAGGTCTTTGCAGGAACGATGTCAGCACGGGAACTGCGTTCGTTGAACAGTGCAGTAACTTCTGCAAGTTCTTCAGGAGCATCGCCACGGGCCTCGAGGCAGAGCTTCAGACCGAGGAGACCCCACATGTTGTCCTTCCAGAGTTTGATATCAGCACGATAGACCTCTTCCGCTTCTTCGATGTGACCTTGCTCAAAGAGCAATGCACCGAGAATATGACGAACAGGTTGCATCTGTCCCCATGGCTCGTTGTACGCAAGGTTGAGTGAGAGATCGACACCACGGCGCAACTCATCAAAGGCTGCTGTAAAGTCGTAGTCCTCACCGTTCGCCTTTGCAAGGAACTGGCGACGGTACTCGATTTCAGCCTCAAGGATGGAGGCATTAACGTTGAGAATTGAAGGTCCTTCTGCAGGATCTTGGTACATGAAATTGTTGTGCATCATGCGACCTGCAAGGGCAGGGTTCTGCAACGCTTCCTTGAACAGAACTTGCTCTGCTTCAGCCTCAGGAACCATACCCTTCGAAGCGTATGCAACACCACGAGCATAGTGCTGCGTGGCGATGGTTGCTGGGAAGACGTCCTTGTCATCGTACATTGGCTCAGCGAGGATTTCATCCCACTTGCCAAAGCGAATCATGACGTGCCAAGGCATGGTCACATAGGACTCCAAGAAGATAGCGCCCATTGGGATGATTCCAGCGAGCATGAATTGCGCACCACCGTTTTCATCACCAGCAGGGAGCGTATCGACGGCCTTTCGTGCATACTTCAAGGCCGTCTCGTATTGACCATCAAACATGGCACACCAAACGACGAAATGGTGGTTGTGCATTCGATAGAACTTGTAGAATTGCGATTCATTACCAGTCAGTTCGACGTAGCGATCGTCCGCCTCGACTGCAGCGATGTTGCAGTCGATGGCTTCCTTCCATTGTCCAACCCAAGCATCGATGTGCGAAGGCATGTGGACCAAGTGGCCAAGACCTGGCATTCGTGTTCGGAGGACATCAGCTGCAGGAAGTGCTCGCTCGGGGAACGGAGAGAGTTCCAGAGCGTGGCAGTACAAGTGGCAAAGTGCAGGGTGAACCTTGGCTTCTTCACTACTCTCAAAGGCATCTTCCATGACCTTGACAAGGAGAAGCGTGTTCTCATCTGCAGGCGTGATTTCACCAGTAGCCGTGTTCTTGTCCCAAAGTTGCCAAGCCTTGAGGTTCATGAGTGCTTCAACATAGATAGCCGTCACGTCGAGATTGCCACTGTACTTCTCATACAATGGCGCCATCGCTTCTGCGAATGCAACGTTCAGTTCTGGATCGTTACCCATGTTGAGGACGGATGGATCCGCTGCATCACGAGCCTCTTCTGAATGTCGGGTTGAAAGAGCTCGGATGAGATCC
>Ga0181568_10006213_pt1 | contig 10455 bp, 8 predicted proteins | sample 101ome_20_FD_133758 | JGI IMG/M metagenome (GOLD analysis project Ga0181568, IMG submission 133758) | Coastal salt marsh microbial communities from the Groves Creek Marsh, Skidaway Island, Georgia - 101404AT metaG (megahit assembly) | ecosystem: Environmental > Aquatic > Marine > Intertidal zone...
AGGCTAGAGCTCCGATAATGCACAATGGCGTTTATGGTTCATATGGCTTTGATGGTGACGAGGAAGATTATGGAAATGCTTGTCCAGATTACATAATTGGCCCAGGAACTGGTGTTGGGGCATGGATGTTTGGAAGCGAGGTCGCAGGAGATTACTGGGCCGAGAGATACTTCCTCGAGCGCGTATTAGACAATTATCAAGGATCGGTGTATTTGATTCAAGGCATGCACGATTGGAACGTAGACCCACATATGGCTGTTCCAACTATAAACAAATTAAAGGATAGAGGAATAGAAGCAAAAGGCCTGTTTGGCCAGTGGGACCATGACTATCCAGATAGGCCTATTCAATTGAGGGACCGTTCAGATTTAGGTGGCAGAGGTGGAGAAGCATTCCCCGCAATGATTCGATTCGACTGGATGCAAGATTTGCTGGAGTGGTTCGATTATTATCTGAAAGGAATTGGACAGAAACCTCTGTTGCATATTGAAATACAATCCAATTTAGGCGAATGGAGAATTGAAGACAGATACCCAGCAGATGATGTTGAAGAAATCAGATTCGTGTTGGGAAGTGACTTGCTAAGAAACGGAGGCCCTACAGTCCTTCCTGATGCTTCTACGGGACCAACCTACGAATCCGAACCAGTGTCAGAGACGATATATATCCAAGGAACACCAAGATTACACGTTGAGGTTAGTACTACAACGGTCGGCGGGCAATTATACGCACTTCTAGAGGAATGTGGAGAAGGTAATTGTATTCACGTTGGCCATGCGATTATGGATTTACGATATCATGAAGGAGGAGATGATTTATCATCAACATGGAATCCCATATTTGACACGATTACTGCTAAAATGGAATTTATGCCACTTGATGCAGAAATCCCCGCAGGCCACACAATACGTTTGACATTGCTTTCTACTGGTGAAGATTATCTTCCAGCATCGACTTCGTCTATAGTAACAATCATGGATGGTGAAGGAAGTACTTTGCAATTGGATTCGTTTAATCCAAGTGACAAATTGTACTGGACACCTCCTGTTTGTACTCACGAAGCATGTTTGTGATTTTCAGGTCTCCAGAGCGTGAAGACAATTCCAAACAGCATCATTGCAATTGAGAAATATATCATTCCGTGATTGATAGATAAATTCGTATTGGATAATAACCATCCTGCTGTATATGTGCTCATGCTAAATGATACAGACATCAAAAGCATATCAATGCTGAAAACGCGTCCCCGTTTTTCATCCTCTACCCATTGTTGCGTAAGAATGGTCGATAATACCCAGTTTGCACCACTCGCTGCATGTGCTGTAATAACTAATAAAATCGTCAATATCAGATTTTGGTAAAGGGTCAGACCCACTAGAAGATAGAAGAACCCGGAAATTGAAACTAATATACCGATATATGCTGGCCATCGTGCCGTATTTGTCAGATATTTTCTAGCTATAATTGGTCCAATTCCAGTACCAATGCCCCTAGCCATGAAGAAGATACCAATTCCTGCCGCTAATTCTCCAGGAGTCATCCTAGATCCTGCAATAACTAAGAATACACCTGCAAGCCCCCCTCCCGCTAGATTCCATGTTGTTTTGGCAAGTACAATCCTTCGTAATCGGGCTTCTCTGTAAACGCGCATTGCTCCAGCCTTCATATTAGAAAAAGCAGTTTTGAATAAAGGCCCTTTCATCTCTTCACTAACTGTTTGGGGAACATGTAATGGAAGTAGAATTAATGCCCCAAGAAGGAATGTTATAGCATCGATGATAAAAGCGGCATCAGTTCCATAATTGGACACTATGACTCCACCTAAAGCTGCTCCGAAAGCCAAAGCTGTTGACCACGTTGCAGCATCTAAAGCATTGGCAGTCGCCAATTCTCTTTCGCTTACGATGTTGGGTATCGCAGCCCTTTCTGACGTCATATATGCCCCATGAAGAATCATCATTACTCCTGATAACATTATCAGCCACCAAATGTCTTCACTCCCATCTACGAGTAGGAAACATAATGCCAAGCCAACTTGCAAGAAATTTGTTATAACCATTATCCATTTTCTAGACCACCTATCTGCTAGCAAACCAGTAATTGGCTGTAAAATTGCAAAACCTAACATTCGAATTGTTAACAATATACCGATTAACTCTTCTGAATTCGTTCCTGCGTAAATCAGAATTAGAGTAAATAAAGCAATTGTATTGAACCACTCGCCTATCATTGAAATTACCGCAGCAATCCAGAAAGTTCTGAATTTTTTATTGGATTTCAGTAATTCAATATATCCTACTTCGGACAATCTATTCCTCCTCCATCAAATTTGCACCAGGTTCAACTAGGCTACAAATTATCCATTTTGATGTGGGGGTATTTGATTTATTTGCAGTGGATTCCAACGGAACCAAAACATTTGCTTCTGGGAAGTATGATGCGATATTGCCCTGAGGTATATCATAAGGTATCAGGCGCCAACCATCACTTCTTCTTTCACCAGACTCTGAATGAGAGATAACATCGACGATATGTCTAGTCTTCCAACCTCGATTTGCCATATCTGTAGCGTTCATTAGAATAACTCTCCTGTTTCCTTTGATGCCTCTGTACCTATCCGATAGGCCATAAATTGTTGTATTATATTGGTCATGCGACCGGATTGTCATCATGACAAACTTATTTTCGGGAATATTGACATCAGGAAGAGGATGTGAGATAAAATGGGCTTTAGAATCGGCTGTGTTGAACGACCTTGAATCTCTTGGTGGATTGGGTAGTGCAAACCCATTAGGTTGTCTAACCCGTGAGTTATAATCTTCAAATCCGTTGAGAGATACACTCATCAAATCTCTAATTAAATCATAATTGCTTACCAATTCCATCCAATTTCTTTCATCTCCAAGAATTTTAGATGCAAGCTTAGCAACAATCCATGGTTCGCTTCTCAGGTCCAGGCTTGCAGGTTTGAGGTTGCCGATCGAAGTATGTACAATGCCCATTGAGTTCTCTACAGTCACGAATTGTTGACCATTGTCTTGGACATCTAGTTCAGTTCGCCCCAAGCATGGAAGAATCAATGCGTGCCTCCCAGTAACTAGATGTGACCTGTTCAATTTAGTTGAAACTTGTACTGTTAAATCTACTTTTGACAAACCACTAGCTGTAATTTCAGTGTCAGGGGTAGCAGAAATGAAATTACCACCTAAGCAAAAGAACAAATCAACTTGTTCTTCATTCATCGCTTTGATCGCATTGACAACGTCGTATCCATGGTCTCGTGGGCTGGTTATTCCACAGCCCTCATCCAGTTTTTTAAGAAATGATTCTGATGGCCTTTCCCATATTCCAACAGTCCTATCTCCTTGAACATTTGAATGCCCTCTAACTGGACAAAGACCTGCACCGGATTTTCCAATATGTCCGCCCATCAGAAGGAGGTTGGCTACTTCTTGGATTACTTCCACACCATTCCTATGTTGTGTCAGACCCATTGCCCAGCAAGCAATAGTCGCCTTTGATTCCGCAAGAATTTTACCGGCCATTTCTATTTGAAATCGGGATAGTCCCGTATCTTTCTCAATGGTTTCCCACGTGGTAGATTTTACATTAGATATTAATTCATCATAACCGATAGTCTTGTCTTTTACGAATTTATGGTCGATAGCGTCCAATTCTAATTGAACCTTCATCAATCCGTGCATCAAAGCGGCATCTCCACCAATCTTTACTTTTAGGTGCATATCCGCTAGTGATTCACTTCCGAATGATAATTTCATGTAATCTTGAGGGTGTTTGAATCGAATTAAACCAGTTTCCGGTAACGGATTAACATGGATAATTTTCGCACCATTTCTTTTAGCATCCCTTAACGCAGTCAGCATTCTTGGGTGATTTGTACCTGGATTTTGACCAATCACAACAATAACTGTTGAGTGATTGAAATCATCTAAAGAAACTGTTCCCTTTCCAATGCCAATCGATTCGCTCAATCCTCTTCCGCTAGATTCATGGCACATGTTTGAACAATCAGGCATGTTATTTGTTCCTAATGTTCGTACAAATAATTGGTAAAGAAATGCTGCTTCGTTAGATGTTCTACCTGACGTGTAAAACACTGACCGGTTTGGGTCATCGCTAGAAACAACTCTATCATTTATTATTGAAAAGGCATCATCCCAAGAAATTGATTTGTAGTGATTCTTACCTGGTGGCAAATACATCGGAGTGGTTAATCGACCTTGGTTGTTAAGCCAAAAATCACTTTTTTCAGATAATTCTTGAACAGAATATTTATTGAAAAAATCAACAGAAATTCGTTTTTTAGTGGCTTCATCGGCAACGGCTTTTGCACCATTCTCACAAAATTCGAAGGAAGATGAATGAGATGGATCAGGCCACGCACATCCAGGACAATCAAAACCAGTAGTTTGATTAACTAGCGTGAGAGTTTTTACAGTCTTACTAATGCCCATTTTTTGTATTCCATGCAACAGTGATGAGTTAGCAGCAGGTATTCCAGCAGCTACTGATTTAGGTTTACTTAATTTCAGAGAATTATTATCTGCAGGTGTTGTTGCAGATGCTGGTTCTCTGTTTGACATAAATCCCCCAACTCACTTATGTTTGTCAACTATCCGGCTAGTAGGGCCTATAACGAGGGGGTTTTCCCGACTTGCAAAACCTATGAGCGTAATGTTTGAACTTCTTGCTAAAGATTCTGCCGCACTACTTACTGCTCCAGCGGCAATAATAAGAGGAATATTGGCTCTAACTGCCTTAGCTACCAATTCCCACCCGATTCTACTCGATATTGCGACTATTCTAGGAATGATACCGTTTCTGATGGCAGCACCTATGGCCTTATCCATTGCATTATGCCTTCCAATGTCTTCCCTAACATATGAAACTCTGCCTTTCTCATCTACAATCGCGGCAGCGTGAACGCCACCCGTTTCATGAAATATTTGTTGCATAGAAAGCATGTTTTCCATCACTTCAAATATTCTGCCATGGAAAGAAACTCTTTGGGTGACTGTTTTCAATGGCGCTTCAAGTTCTCCAGTAGAGCATGCGCCACATGCTGCTGTCAAGATATCTTCGACGGGGCGCGGATTAAAATTGCCTTCCATTACAACATCATTACCCTGTAATGTCGCCGATGAAATAGAACCTCTAGATTCAGAATAGATATGTCCGTAAGCCAAATCTAGCAAGTCCAAAGGTGTCGCTAGTAGTTTGACTATTGACTGTCCAAGTGATTTCAACTCTACGATTACTTCATCGGCTAGTTCATCAAACTCCGGAGTAATTTCTCCTTCCTTTATCCTATGAACCGGCCTTTTAACCATACTAAACACTCATATTTCGATATCAAAAAATTCGAATTGTAGTTCTACCAATTCTTTCGATGATTTTGCTTGGCTATATGCTTCTAAGGGTTCTTTGTTTAGAATAAAAAATTGTTCTCCCCAACTGAATGCTGCAAGAAGTTGTTTCGCATGGTCTTTCTTTCCGATCAAATACAGTGCCGCAGCAAGTGCTTCTGCTGTTGATAACTTACTTGGCTTACCCCAATTAATTGGATTAGCAGCCAATAATAAAGGGAGCATTCTTCCATTGAGTTTAGTCTTAGACATTACGATGTTTACGGATTCTTCTATCTGATTCCACGAGCAATCTAATCCAACTATTGCCCCATTATGTTCGTTGATTATATCATGGTCCTCTGGGCCTAAAATTTTGCCACAAAGTGGTTCGAGGATTATCCCCTTCTTTGGTAACTTGTTGAAATTTTTATGTAATGTTAATTGATTACGCTTACTTAATTTTACAGCAGTATTCTTCTTTGGATCATCTTGTGCTAGCCAAATAGCATGAATTTGGGTGTTGCGTGACACTATCATCAATCCTTGTCGCCTAAAAGGAAATCTCCAAGTGTAAAGCCGCGTCCTGTTCCTGAGTTCAATTGGCGATTTTCATCAGGTTTTATTTCAACCATTAAACTGATATCCAAAGTTCTCTCAAACTTTCGTATTACACTATCTGTAGGCCTCTTACCTGATTCGGCATTTATGATAATGTTGATTTTTTCAGCCATTCTTCTAGCAAGTTCTTTTTTGTCCCAACCTTTACTTTCCCGTGCTTGAATTATCTTTCTTGCAAAATCTGATGCTAGTTCCTTCTCACCTCTCACCATGATATCTTTGCCTTTTTTACCAATGCCGCCGTAGCCTCCAGAAGTATTGCCACTTCCGGTTTTGGCTTTTGCTAAACCTGGAGCCATTTTAGCTTCATTTAAGCCCATTTTGTCAGTACAACGTTTACATGCCTGAACATGTGCTCTTTCCATAGATATTTGTCTTGTACCGACATTCATCGCACCACACAATTCACAGTCACCCATGGCTTCACCGATTAACTGTAATATCGGTAATTCTTCAAGGCTTCGTAAAATAGATGCAATGACTGTTTAAAACAGATGATTCAATAAGGGTGTGGCACACAGTAGTATTATGGGAACAGAAGTCGACAAGGCAGCAGAGAATCCCAGAGTCTTTGAAGACGGTGATTGGAAAGCCATCGAAAACGAGTTCCAATTATTACAAGATGAAGCCCGACAATTATTGAAAGATAGATTATTTTTAGAAAATGAATTGAAGGTCTTAAAGAAAAGAGTCAGTGGATTAGATGAAGAAGTGAGAAGACTTTGCGCACCTCCTCTAATTATTGGCCATATACAGGATATATTGGATAGTGAAAAAGCAATTGTGAGGTCATCCAATGGGACTGTTTTCCAAGTATCTATTAATCCAAGATTGAATTCAGAGAAACTCAAACCGGGGACCAGAGTAGCACTTAATCAAGATAATCTATCAGTCATCGAGTTGTTAACCGATGCTTGGGACCCTATGGTTTCAGGAGCAGAGATGATCGAAAAACCAAATGTAGTATATTCAGATTTAGGTGGCTTAGATGAACAGATTTTACAAGTTAGGGAATCTATAGAGATGCCTCTTGAAAACCCAGATTTGTTCAAGAAGGTAGGTATCTCGCCGCCTAAAGGAGTTCTTTTAGTTGGTCCACCAGGATGTGGAAAAACAATGCTTGCAAAAGCAGTAGCAAGTCAAACAAAGGCCTCATTTATTAGAATGGTTGGTTCTGAACTTGCACAAAAATATATTGGCGAAGGCGGTAGACTTGTTAGGGAACTATTTTCTTTGGCAAAAGAGAAGTCCCCTGCAATAATTTTCTTAGATGAAATTGATGCCATAGGTGCTAAAAGGCTTGATTCAGCAACCAGTGGTGATAGAGAAGTACAGCGTACACTAATGCAATTATTAGCAGAATTGGACGGTTTCGATGCATTGGAAAATGTAAAAATTATTGCGGCAACCAATAGACCAGATATCTTAGATGATGCATTATTAAGGCCAGGCAGATTTGACAGAATTATAGAAATCCCGCTTCCCGATGATAAAGGTAGAAAAACAATTCTCTCAATTCATCTAGATAAAATGGCTACAAGTAAGCTAAATATTGGTAAACTCGTAGAGTTAACAGATGGTTTTAGCGGTGCAGAATTAAATGCAACCACTGTCGAAGCAGGAATGATTGCAATACGGGAAAGAAGAACTAAAGTGACACAAAAAGATGCACTGATGGCTATTGAGAGAATTAAAAGAAAACGTGAATCTAGTGGAAACTCCTCATCACCTGATGCACTGTATGGCTGATTACTATAGACAATATTATTGAATTGTCCTTCCACCTTCAAATCATGGTACAGATTGTTGAGTGTGTTCCTAATTTTTCTGAGGGTCGCGACCAGGCTATAATTGAAAAAATTGCAAACTCCGCCAAAAATATAGTAGGAGCAAGAGTTCTCGGAATTGAACCAGATCCTGATTACAATAGAACGGTTTTGACAATTGCCGGTGAGCCTGAATCCGTGAAATTAGCAGCATTCAATGTAATAAAAACCGCATATGAATATATTGACATGACGAAACACAGCGGTGAGCACCCTCGATTAGGTGCTGTTGATGTTTGCCCATTTATTCCAATCCAAAATTCTACGATGGAAGATTGCTCAATCTTAGCCAAAGAACTAGCAATCCAAGTTTCTGAAGAATTACTATTGCCAACCTTCTTGTATGGTTTCGCTGCAAATTCTCCAGAACGAGAACTATTATCAGACATTAGAAAAGGTGAATATGAGGGTTTCAAAGAACGCTTAGAAAACGGTGGCCCGCTACTTCCTGATTACGGGCCAACAACCTGGAATGATAGAATTGAAAAATTCGGAGCTGTTGTAATAGGCGCAAGGAAAATATTGGTCGCATACAATGTCAATTTGAAAGAAAAAGATGCTGCTGTCGCAAAAAAGGTAGGAACTATAATTCGCAGTACGGGCAGATTAATCAAAAACGCTAACGGGGACAAAATGAGGGTTAATGGGATGTTGGATATGGTGCAAGGAATGGGCTTACCTTTGGAAAGTCATGGCATTTCTCAAGTGTCAATGAATCTACGTGATGTTTCAATAACACCTATGCATGTTGCTTTTGAGGCTGTAAAATCAATCGCAAATGACCATGATGTGGAATTATGCGGTTCGGAATTGGTAGGATTGGTACCGTTAGAAACGATGGTTGAAGCAGGAAAATGGTATTCTGGTGAAGAATCATTAAGTGAAACCGAATTGGTTCAATGGGCAATTAAAGGATTAGGATTAGATTCTTTGTATGAGTTTGATCCTCAAGAAAGAATAATCGAATGGGCAATTAAAGGAGGTCAATAAGATGAAACAACCATGGATGGATATGACAGTTAGAGACTTTCAATCAGCCTTAGCCTCATCATCCCCAACCCATGGTGGCGGAACAGCAGCTGCAGTGGCCTTGGGACAAGCAGCAGCACTTACAATCATGGTCTGCGACCTTACAATAAGCAGTGAAAAATGGGAATCGGGTTGGTCTGAAGCCGAATCAACATTACCAAAAGCAGTCCGAATTATGTCCAAAGCAGGCGAACTAGCAGACGAGGACAGCGATGCTTTTGACCAAGTAATGAATTCCTTCAAAATGGCCAGAGAAACTGATGAAGAAAAGGCAGAAAGAAGAGAAAGCATCCGAAATAGTACTCTTATGGCTGCAGAAGTACCAATGGAAACGGCTAGATTGGGATTAGAATTACTAAAGTGTTTACCAAATTTAGGCAAATTAGGTAATCAAAACGCTATTTCAGATGTTGGCGTGGCCGGGTTATTGGCTAGTGCAGCATGTAAAGGTGCACTCTTCAATGTAGAAATCAACTTGTCATCTTTACCAGATGAAATGGGATTGTCATTGAGAAAAGAAGCGCCTGATATCATGGAAAGTTGTCGTGTTTTATCAAGACAAATAATGGATATTGTTAAAGAAAATTTGTAATATTAACGTACTAGAGAACCAATGCTAACATCGCCATCAATTGTAATCAGTTTCACATTACCTTGCCCATCATCAGCAGCCAACATCATCCCTTCACTAATTATACCGCGAATTTTTCTAGGCTCTAAATTTGCAACAAATACTATGAGTTTACCAACCATTTCTTCTGGTTGGTAATATTCTTTTAATCCAGCGCAAATCGTTCTACCATTTTCGGTACCATCATCAATTGATACAACAAACAATTTGTCAGCATTTTCATGATTTTCGACGGAAATTATCCTTCCTACTCTTAGTTCTGTTTTCATAAATGTATCAAAATCCAAAAATTGTACACCTTCAGTCATGGTTTCACTCTCATTTTTCTTTTTCTTTCCACCTTTAACGGTGTGTGTAATATCTTCAGTGGTTCCTACCTCTGCTTCATTAGCGACAGATTCCTCATGGTTCAAAATCTGATCTAAATCAAGCCTCGCAAATAGTGGAAATACTCCTCTCTTCGAATTCTTGTATTCACAATTCCAATCGATGGCTGAATCCCAAGAAATTTCGCTAACCAGTCCGGACTCTCCTAAGTTCTCCCAGAGTCTTTGAGAACTAAATGGCAAGAACGGTTGGAACATTATTGCGAGATACCTAGATATTCGCCAACCAAATGATAATTTTGCTAGAGAATCTTTTGCACCATCGCCATCAAAATCTTTCAAAAATTTCCAAGGAGTTGCCGATTGAATCATTTGATTGCCTAATTGGGCTGCAGACATTATTGTTCTCAGAGCTTCCTTGTATCGATGAGAATTAAGGCTCGCAGTAGCTTTTTCATGTAATGTTATCAATTTACTCATTTCATCAGTACAAGAAGCGAGGTCTTCAAAGGAAGAGAGCGGTCTATCTTCAGGGAATCTTTCACTAAGAGTCAAGATTCTGTGCACAAAATTACCATATGCAGCAATCAATTCTGAATTTATTTTTTCAACGAAATCAGGCCAGTTAAAATCAGTATCATGATTTTCAGGCATAT
>Ga0181568_10006214_pt1 | contig 10452 bp, 5 predicted proteins | sample 101ome_20_FD_133758 | JGI IMG/M metagenome (GOLD analysis project Ga0181568, IMG submission 133758) | Coastal salt marsh microbial communities from the Groves Creek Marsh, Skidaway Island, Georgia - 101404AT metaG (megahit assembly) | ecosystem: Environmental > Aquatic > Marine > Intertidal zone...
ATCGAGATTGATGAAATAGACATGTTCAATTTTTTTAAGAAAAAAACTCAATCTGTTGAAAGAACGGAAAGAAATTTTGATGTTGAATTAACTGCCTCAATACTAGCCTATGAAGTTGCTAGGTCTGATGGAGATATTTCAGAATCTGAACTTGAGTTACTATATGATGAAATAAGAAAAATTTGTGCCAAGGTTGGTAAAAAAGAAGAAAAAATTCTAGCAATAATTGAAGAATATAGTAAAAATAGTGTATCGTTCTATGAATTTATTAGCGACATCAATAAAGACTATACTAAGGAAAATAAATTATCTTTGATAAGATTCCTATTTGACGTGGCATATGCTGATAAAATTCTTGAAGTGAGTGAAGAAAGGCTAATAAGAAGAATTGCAGATCTGATAAAAATTAAAGATATTGAAGTCTTAAAAATTAAAGACTCATCAAAGAATAAAAATTTTTAATATTAATAATCTATAAAACTGGCATTATCTTTTAAGAATTGCTCAGATTCAGCCCTGTCACACTTACCTGGATACTCATTAACATATTCATCATATAAATCATCACCGACATATGTAAGCATTTGAAGTAAAACAACACATTTTTCTATATTTGTTAAAGCATTTTCTTGGTATATATCTTTTGTAAGTGAAGAGAAAGAAAACTTATCTGTATGCATTTTAAGGTTTTTTCTATTGTCTAAAACTATATAATTTGATGATGTATCATCTTGACCTCTATATTTTTCCCACTCAATACCATTAGTAGATATTCCAGGTTTTCCATATTTTGCAAAGTTGGTCCAAAATTTCATCATGTTATTTGATGTAAATCTTTTAGATGGGCCTTTTGGATAAATTAAAAAACCGTAATTTCTAACTAATTTATTGTTTCCAGTCAGTAAAGGAATCTCTGTAGCATGAGCTGCGCCTATCAATTCCTTGAAATCAGCAATAATAAATCTTCTATGATCATCCCAGTCATACCTATATGCATATAAATCTTTGTTACCAGAAATATAAAGACTCCTGAGAGGGTCATCAACTCCCCTTATTTTCCATGCCCTACTTCTGTATGAATTAAAAACATTAAAAGCATCTTTGTCATTTAAAGTAACTTTAGGCACACCAAAAATTGATCCAAGAAAAGAGTAATTCAGATCTACAAAGTATTCCGCTGAAGCAAGCCATAGCTTGACTTCGTCTTTATTTGATCCAGCTATGGTTGGTATTTTATATACATATTCTGGTTTTGAAAGAGCTTCTGTTAATCCTATTTGCGGTATAACAATTCCATCTGCAGTAAGAATAGTCAAATTTTCATACGATGGTCTGTTTGAGTAATATTTAAAGAATTCTTTTGCAGTTAAATTTTTAAGAATTTTCCTTACATCAACATTATAATCCTCTTGAGTAATATCTAATGACTTATCTTTGATAATTTTATTGACGATATTCCAGCTTGTATGTTTCGATGTTGAAGAATCAATCTTTTGCATGTATGCATCTTGTTTAGAGTAGGTTGTTGTGTAACCTGATTGAGATATGGCTTTATGAAAGAGACCTTTAGCTTGTTTTGCAACCAATAATGATAAAACATTATGTCCTCCTGCTGATTCTCCAAAAATAGTTACATTATTAGGGTCACCTCCAAATAAAGATATATTTGATTGCACCCATTGGAGTGCTGCAATAATGTCTAAAGTTCCGAAGTTTGATGTTCTATCTATGCCTGACTGTAAATCTTGTATTGATGGGTGAGTAAACCAACCAAATGGACCCAACCTATAATTAATTGATACAACAATAACATCATGTTTTTTGACCATTGCTGAAAAATCATATATATCTTTCAAACCACTTGTGTTTCCGCCACCATGAATCCAAAACATAACAGGCAATAGTTCTTTGGCGATCTTCCTAGGCCTTTTAATGTCAAGATATAAACAATCCTCTTTACCAGAAAAAAAATTGTCCCCTTCGGATCCACCCAAACCTGATGGCTCTTGAACACAAAAATTATTTTCTTGAGGGGTGATAATATTTATACTATTTTTATCATCTAAAAGTCTTGGTGCTTTCCATCTTAAATCCCCTATAGGTGCTTGTGCATAAGGTATATCATCCCAATTAATTACATTATTATGCTCATAGCCTATTGAGATGCCTGAACCAGTTTTAACAGAATAGTCATATGCAAAGATATTAACTGAAAATAACAAAATAATATTAATGAATAAATACAATCTTTTCATAATTGAAAACAAAAAATAATATAATTATATTATACGGGATGTAGCGCAGTCTGGTAGCGCACTACACTGGGGGTGTAGTGGTCGTCGGTTCAAATCCGGCCATCCCGACCAATTTTTGTCCTAATTGATTAAATTTTTAATGTTGTTTGAAACTTTAAGAGATAGTTTTGATCTTTGATGTATTGGAAACTCTTCATTAGTTTTTGGATTTCTACCAACTCTGCTGGGAGTTTTGTGATAGTAAAAAGTTCCAAAATTTGATATTTTTACGTGATTATTAACAGCTTTCGTAGAAATTAATCTAATAAAAGATTGTAAAATTTTTAAACCTGAGGAGTAAGAAATATGAGCCTTGGGTGTGATATTTTTTACAATATCTTTTTTTCCAAGGCTCAAAATATTTTTTAATTAAGTGCCAGTTCCAGTGCCAGTTCCAGTGCCAGTTCCAGTGCCAGTTCCTGTGCCAAGAGTTGTGGTACCAGTAGCTGTTCCAGTATTAGGATTATCATCTATACCACCAAAATCATTGATATTTATAGTAATAACTTGTGTTGCAACATTAGCACTTGCATCAGTAGCAGTAACAGTTTCAGTGAAGCTTGAAGGTATTCCGTTATATAGCATTGATGAAGGAGGTAATATTGATGTGATGTAATCACCTTCATAGTCGGCAGGCTCAATAAATGTTAGCACCCCATCACTAGTGATAGAAACCACAGAACTTATTATTGAGAATGTAATACGATCACCACTTACTAAACTTGCAGGTAAATCTGTAGCAGTAACAGTGCCAATAGCTGTTGCGCCTTCATCAACTGTGAATGTTGAGGATGAAGTAAATACAGGTGCTGTTGTATCAGCAACTATAACAGTTCTAGTAGCAGTATTCTCATTCCCTGAAGTATCAGTGGCAGTATAGGTTAATGTGTATGTACCCACAGTCGATGTATCAACTGTTCCAGTTGTTGTTACAGTAACACGATCCCCACTAACTAAACTTGCAGGTAAATCTGTAGCATTAGCTCCAGCATCAGTGTATGAACCACCTAGTTCAGCATTGACTGAAGCATCACCGACAAGTGTAATAACAGGAGCAGTAGTGTCAGCAACTACAACTGTTCTAGTCACTGCAGTAGCATCATTTCCTGAAGCATCAGAAGCAGTATAGGTTAATGTGTATGTACCCTCAGTCGATGTATCAACTGTTCCAGTTGTTGTTACAGTTATATCTCCAGAAGCATCAGCTGCAGTAGCACCAGCATCGGAGTATGAGCCTCCGCCTAGTTCAGCATTGACTGTAGCATCACCGACAAGTGTAATAACAGGAGCGGTAGTATCAACAACTTCAACTGATCTAATTGCAGAAACTGAATTACCAGAAACGTCTGTTGCTGTATATGTAACTGTGTATGAACCAACAACTGAAGTATCAACATTGGATACAGTAGTGACAGTAACAACTCCATCATTTGCATCAGATGCAGTAGCACCAGCATCTGTATATGCATCACCAAGCTCCACAGTTACGCTAGTTGATCCAGCAATAGTAAGAATTGGTGCTATTGTATCGGGAGAAGAATCGTCACTTGACAGAGCAGAGAGAGCTGCCACACCAACAACTGCTACAATAGCCTTTTGTATAGCAGATAATTCCGCTGAGATTTCTGCAAGCCTACTATCATTAGCTTTTCTTTGTGACGGGCTTTGTGTATTGTCATTTTGTAACTTAAGGTCTGATCTTTCTTTTAGCAAAGATGACCTTGAATCCAATAACTCGGAATAACTCATTGAATCGACTTTACTGTTAATCATGTTAAGTTTTGATTCAGCAACACCAAACTCATTTGCATGCACTATGGGTGATGCTATAAATATAGATATTGCGAGTATATACGAGATTTTAAGATAGCTTTTCATTTATTTTCTCCTCTTAAACTTAAATCTTTGCTTTATATAAAGAAAAGTAATTTTTTCTACAAAGTTAATTACAAATATTACTTTACTTACTATTGTTCTGTAAACTAATTATATGCTTATATTTAATTATAACAAGTATATCTGTACAATTTTAATACATAAATCATAACACTCTTCTTAGTTAATTGGTTTAAATTTTACCAATAAATCGTAAAGTGAGTTTCGTCTAACTAATTTCGCACCTGGATCTTTAGTTAAAGGTCTCCAAGTATAATTAATGAGATTTCCATATATCGGGATATTAAAAAATACTCCTTTATCAAAACTACCCTCTCCAAATTGATCAGTGCTTACATCAGTAAAAGTTGCAAAAACTCCAAAACTAACTCCACTTTTGAAAGTCCTTGAAAATTCTATAGTAGAGCCAACATCTCCTGCTAAATATTCACCTGCAGAAACTTTCATATCAAAAGGTATAGTTCCATAATTACGGTAATAGAAATTTGCTGTGACAATGTTATTACTATAATCTAAATGGCCAAAGCCCCAGTCATAGTCCCTTTTTTGTATATTAAATACCTCTAACCCAAATGAATAATTAGTATTTTGCTTAAAGTATAGGTACTCAAAACCCACTCCAGAGAACATATCTTCAAGAATACCTCCGGTTATCATTAAGTAATGATTTTGTTTAGGCGTTAAATGATAATCTAACTGCGCTCTTCCAATTAATATCCCACTATCCATATTTTTTAAATATTGTTTGATATCTGATCTTACTTGAGCTGGATAAGTATCTTTAGGAGGAAATCTTAAATCATCAAAATTATTAGCAAGGCTATACTTTAGATTTGAATTGAAAAAAAGATTATCTCTAATAACAAATTCTGAATCATTTTCAATTAAGAATGCCCCCTTAAAAAATTCCTCTCTAGAGGCTATAAATGGTTTAAATCTTGCAGATGTGTGAGTGTTAAAACTTCTAGAGGTTTTTCTTTCATATACTGTTTTTGCATTTCTATTGAAAGATTCATCAATTTCTTTGACTGCTTCCAAGTCAGCAATTTTAATGTCTTTTTTGATGCTCTTATTAATTCCAGAGTCTCTACTAGCCTCTTTAATAATTTGCTCAACTAATGCTATATCTGAGTGAATAAATTGAGTCAGCTCAAGTCCAAGAGATCTTGAGGTTTCAGTAATCTTTTTAACGCCTATTCCATTTTTTTCTAAATTTCTAATTAACTTACTGTAACTGTTATTATCAACACCTATTGCGGCTTTTTTATATTCATAATTTTTGAATGATGCTTTGGGATTATTTTTATAGGTAAGTTTCATTGAAAAGTAACTACCTCGCTCTCGTGATAAGCTGATATCAAAGTTGTTACTTAATTTATACTTTAGGCCGTAAGAAAATTGATTTTTTTCTGATGGATATGGCATTCTTGGGCCATCAATTTTAGTTGGGTCTTTTTCAAAATTAAAAAATAAATTATTTTTAAATTTATAAGAAATACCATAAAAAAAAGAAGCTTTCTCTCCTGAAAAATATTTATCTGGGTTGAAGCTGCCACCCTTATTGGCAACACTTGTTGGCCTATTATTAAAATTTTTAGATATGTGACTTAAAGGATTTTTAAGATCGTCATCGCCGTTTAACTGGCCCCAACCTATCCCAAAATGAAAATCAACATTGTTAATTCCATAACTTGACACAATATATTCTGAGCTATAGTAACCAGTTCCAGCGAAATCATTTAATCCAATAGCAATCGCAGGTAAATAACCTTCTTTTTTTAACCTAACTTTTATATTGAATCCTTTATCTTTATAGTCTTGATATTCATAACCTGGGTAAGGTTTTCCTTGAATGTTTGTATAAAAAAAAGAAGCTTCAAGCCAGTCATATGGGCTTGAAGCTAAGGTAATTTTTTGATCTGGAGTTCCGTCATAAATAGTTACTCCATGTACCTCTTCATCAAAAAATCTTGCTGTTGGAATATTAATTAAACCTACAGATCCATGATTATTATAATGGTTATTTTCAAAACTATCCGAATAAGCAAAAGTACTTAAAGTTAAAAGAATTAAAGATTTAAGAAAAAAATTCCTAATGCTGCCATTCATCTATTTTTTAATTATTATTTATAGATGATAACGATGCTAAAGCAATTCCTAGACTGCCAAGAATGGAGACATAAGCTTGTGTAGCAAGTCTTTTAGGCGTGGTTTCATCAAGTTCTCTTGGAATAAATATAATAGATCCAGGTTTAATTGATACTGAAGCTTTGGGAGAACTTTCAAAAATGTTTCTTTTTGCAATATATAATTCCGATTCCCCATTAGGGTGTAGTATATAAATAGATTTTTTATCTGCATATTTTTTAAAACCGCCTGATTTTTTTACATAATAATCAACCTCTGCATTATCTATATACATAACAGCACCTTCTGATGAAGTTTCTCCATAGACATAAACAACATTACTTGTTTCAGGAATAAATAAATAATCATTTTCTTTTACAGGATATGAGCTCAGGGAAGATGAGTCATTTAAATCGATTATAACTCTTCCATTAATATTGGAATCTTTGACCTCTTTTGTAAGTTGGATGATTGGTGTTAAATCAATATTTCCTCGTTGGCTAAGATCAATTATATTATCTAAAAATTCTCTATATAAAATATCATTAGCTTTTCTATTTACTTTTTTTGCATCTTCGTTAACGTAAATTGCTCCATCTAAATATGCATTACTTGCGAAGCCGCCCGCTTTTTGTATAAGATCATTTAAATTTTCTTCAGATGACATTGTATAGGTTCCAGGTTTCAATACCGCGCCTGAAATTATTGCCTCTCTGTAAGGAAATTCTCTTATGTATATTAAATCTCCATCCTCAGCTTTTATTTTTTTAAATTGGGATTTGTCAACTAGCGGAATAGTTTTTAATTCACCATCTAATATCCTTTCAAGACTAGCATACTGCATATCAGCAGTGCGTTTTATACCATTTGCAAATTCAATAACACTAAGTAAATTTTGGTCATGAAGCACTTCATATTTAGCCGGCCTATTAACAGCACCATCAATTTTTACTATGGCTTTTCTTGCTTCAACAAAAATTACGTCTCCAGATCTTAGGCGTTTTTTTAAATTGTAATTACCTTTAATCAATAACTCATATAAATCTAGAGTTTCTATAATCTTATCGTTTCTAACTAAATTAATTTCTCTGATAGATCCAAACTCACTAATACCTCCTGCAGCAGATATAGCATGCAAAATATTAGAGTTTCCAGTTAATGTGTATATGCCAGGATTTTTAGCATTACCTGTAATCAAAACATTCACATCTCTTATTTCTTTTAGAGTTATGAAAGCCTCAGAACCAATATATGTAGATTTTATTTTTGATTTTATTATTGAGGATGCTTCATTAAGATTAAGGCCAGCTAATACAATCTGTCCAATATCATTTAAAAAAATTGTGCCATCTTTCTTAATAGAATAATCATTAACACCAGCATTTTGTCCAGTCAATTGAATGTTTAGAATATCTCCAACATCAAGAGAGTAATCAGAGCCAGGATTTGGTTCATTAATTGGCATGAAAGAGGTCTGGAATGTATTAAAAAAATCAACCCCAAAAAGCTTTAACCCTTCATCTATGCTAATTTCACTATCTGAGTTTAATCTTTTTTCAAGCTCAACCAAATCTAACTCTAATCTTTCTTTTAATTTTAAGAGTTCTTCAGCTTGACTTAATTTAGATGAGTAAAGGTAAGGTTTATAGTTTAATTTACTATCATTATTTCTCTCGACATTTTGTTTCTGTATATCTTTTTTAATGTCATCAGGGAGACTATTTAAAAAGTTTGAGTCGAGCTCTTGTGAATTTAGAGATATCGACAAAAACATTATAAAAGTTATTTTTTTAATAATATTTTTCATGACAATAATTATACCTTATAAAAATTATTCTCTGTCTAGACCTGGAATACTTACACCATTAATAGAGATTGTATAATCCTCAATGATTTGCATTATTTGGTTTACTTGTTTTTCAGTAATTGTAGCCTTCTTTGATTGAAAAATAATTCTAATACCAAGTTTTATCTCATTATTTTTTGTATTATGAAAGAAATCAAAAACAAAAATTTCTTTTATGAGATCATTTTTGTAACGAAGAATATAATCTAACAATTCATGGTAACTTTTTTCATCTATAACAGAAAAAGATAAATCTCTATAAGAGGATGGAAAGTTAGAAATTGGTTTATACCTTGTAAAGCCATTACGGCTATGTTTTTTTGTGGTTTTGAGGTTGCTTTTATGCTTATATTCATAACCTCTAAAATTATCTAATTCCATTTCCAAATATATAATTTGATTTTTTAATTTTGTGTTTAGATCTTCTCTAGAAATATATTTGGGGCTAACTTCTATTTCATTAGATAGACTTTTAATAACATTAATTAAGTAGCTTTTATCAATTTTTTTAGAAAAATCAATGTAGTTTTTTCCTACTCTGCCACTACAAATTATCCCTAAAACCCTTTTATTTTTTATTGAGGTAGTTGAATAATAAACATTAGATATTTCAAAAAGTTTTACTGAATCTTGTTGTCTTTTTTCATTATATAAAAGACTATCGATTAAAGAATTCTCTAAATTAGTCCTTAGATACTCTTTGGTCGAATCTAGTGGGTTATCTACTTTAATAGAATGGACATTTTTATTATTTACAAATGGATAATTGATCACTTCAAAAAAACCGTGCTCACGTAAGGTATTTACTATATTTTCTTCAAAAAGCTTAGATTTATCATCAATGTTTTTTGATTTGTGAATATTTAATGGTGTGGACTGAATATTGTTATATCCAATAATTCTTGCTATTTCTTCAGCAATGTCGTTGGCAGTATTTATATCGCTTCTATAAGAAGGTGGGATAATTTTATTATCTCTAATTTTAAAACCAAGCTTCAAAAGGTAGTCTTCAATTTGTTGTTTATCAATCGAAGTACCTAATATTTTATTAAGTTGTTTTTCGTCATATGGTATGGGGTTCGAAGCAAATTCTTCATAATTTTTGCTGAGTAATTCTATGTTAGTAATGTTTGCATGATTTTCAACAATTTTAATAAACCTTCTAAGCACTTTTTCATGACAAAGAGGGTCCACACCCCTTTCAAATTTATAAGCTGCATCAGAGTTGATGTCATACTTAATTTGTTTACCAATAATAACTTCTGGATCAAAATATGCACATTCTACAATTACAGATTTTGTATTAATTGAGCATGAAGTATTATCTCCACCCATAATTCCAGCAAGATTGATAACATTATTATTGCCGTTAAGAAAGGTTAGATTTTCATCAATTAATTTTATTTTTTTACCAACTAAGGGCTCAAAATCACATTCTTTATTAATTATCTCTAGCGAGATTGCGTCTTTTATTTTTTCAGCATCATAGCAATGTGTTGGCTGCCCCATTTCATATGAAATATAATTGGAAATATCAGTGAAGAAATTATTTTTATTAATTTTTAGATCATCATAATACTCTTTTAATAATCCATTATAAGGTTTTATATTTCCATCAATATCTATTTTTAAAAAAGAAATATAAGGGCATTCTTTTGGGGCCTTATTAATAAAATCTATTGTAAATGGTTTTATATCAGCAGAATAAATTTCATCAGATAATTTAATGTCATAAAAAACTGCTAAATCTCTTAATAGACCATTAATAGATAAACAATCACCTCTATTCGGTGTTAGTTCCATATGAAAGATGTTTTCATGAATATCATGTTCATGTCCTAACTGAAAAAATTTATTTGAAATATCTTCAATACAAGGTTTAGAGGGAATAAAGTTAATTAAATGTTTGTATGCTACTTTCATTTAAACTGATTAAGAAAATCTAAATTAGATTTATAAAAATCTCTGATATCATTTACCTCATATTTAAGCATTGCAATTCTTTCAACACCTAACCCAAATGCTAAACCGCTATACTTATTTGAATCTATATTGCAATTTTCAAGTACGATAGGATTAACGATTCCACAACCCAAAATTTCTAACCATTTTCCATTTTCTGATTGAATGTCAACCTCTGCTGATGGTTCAGTAAATGGAAAATATGATGGGCGAAATCTTACTTTAACATCTTTGCCAAATAAATTGTGAAGGATCTGATGGATAAGATATTTTAAATTAGCAAAAGTAACATTTTTATCAACATAAATTCCTTCCACTTGATGAAAC
>Ga0181568_10006215_pt1 | contig 10451 bp, 9 predicted proteins | sample 101ome_20_FD_133758 | JGI IMG/M metagenome (GOLD analysis project Ga0181568, IMG submission 133758) | Coastal salt marsh microbial communities from the Groves Creek Marsh, Skidaway Island, Georgia - 101404AT metaG (megahit assembly) | ecosystem: Environmental > Aquatic > Marine > Intertidal zone...
ATTATTTGATTCTAAAGTGTATGCTGATTCTTTTTTTTGTTTTGGTTCATATCCTGAAATACCAGATATAATTGTAAGATCATTGTTTTCACTTACGAGGGTTTTGTAAACTTTTGTTATATATCTATTTCTTTTGATTTTACTATAGTTAAATCGGTGTATTGCTGTTTCAGGCCAAATCAAGAATTTTGTCGTATTTGCTAATACTTTTCTTGATTCATCGACCAGTATATCTAGTTGTTTTTGCATCGTCATTCCAGAAAACTTTTCAGTATAGGAATGTATATTGGGCTGAGCAACTGTTACTTCAATGGTTTTCCATTTTGAATCATCAAAATTTATATATTGTATTAGAGATATTACAATTGGTAACAATAAGATCAATAGTATTTGTTTGATTTGAGATTTTCTACTCCTATCAGATATACTAAGTAATCTATACAGCAAATAATTCATAGATAGTATCCATAAGCTACCTCCCAAAACCCCAGTATAACTATACCATTGAATTAGTTTCGGATTAGATGCAAATGCATTTCCAAGCGTAAGCCACGTCCAACTCAATTCCCAATTGAAGTGAAGGTATTCAAAAGCTAAATAGAGTGGTATAATAGAAAGCCTTCCCCATCTATTGTTATAATGTGTTTTAGTTTTTCTATAAATTACAAAAGGCAAAGCCATTAATGCAGCATTACAAATAGCTGCTGCCAGGAAACCAGAAAGTGCGGCATACCCTAACCAATGAGTAGTGAGTATATTCCAAATAAAGAAACCTAGATAGAGAAAACGAAAATATTTAAATCCTTGTCCTTTGCCTTGTTTGATTTTATCATTTAATAATAATGCTGGAACTAATCCTATGAATAAAAAAAAAGGCATCTTAAAAGGAATCCATCCTAATGTCATTAGAATACCTATTAGAAATGATAGTATAAATTTGTTATCAATCCACTTCATCAGTCTTGCTTGTATTTATTTACTTTAACTTTTTTTTGTCGATTACCTTCAATACAAACAACAAATTCACCTCTTGGTTCATTGTCTTTAAAATGTGCTAATAATTCAGCACTTGTACCAATGATAGTTTCCTCGAATTTTTTAGTGATCTCTCTTGATATACTAATCTTTTTTTCTTGTCCTAAAATTGAATTCAACTCTTCTAGTAGCTTAATAACTCTATGTGGAGATTCATAAAGTATTATAGTTCTTGTTTGGTTAATAAATGATTCAATTTTTGTTTTTCTTCCCTTTTTATGAGGCAAGAATCCTTCGAATACAAAGCTATCAGTAGGAAACCCTGAGTTAATTAAGGCCGGTACAAATGCTGTTGCACCTGGCAAGCTTTCAATTTTTATATTATTTGCGATGCATTCCTTAACTAATACGTGTCCGGGATCTGATATTGCTGGTGTACCAGCATCACTAATTAGAGCTATATCTTTACCTGTTATTAGATCATTTAAAATGCTTTTATTTTTATGTTCATTATGCGAGTGATGCGCAATTAATGGCTTAGAAATTTGATAGTGTTTTAATAACTTGGCACTAACTCTTGTATCTTCTGCTAGTATAAGATCTACATTTTTTAAAACTTCAATTGCTCTTAATGTAATATCTTTTAAATTACCTATTGGGGTTGGAACTATATATAATTTGCCAGGCATTAGTATATCATCTTTTGCGTAAAGTTAAGATAGTTAATCATTAAATTCATTACATTATTAAATTTTGTAAAGGGTAAGCTTTCTGGATTATCATAAATATCATGATAAGCTTTTGTGCCGCCCATTGTGTAAATAAAGAATGATTTGACACCTTTTTTCGAGAAGTAGTAATGATCGCTATTAGCAGCATTAGCTCTCACTTTAATTTTAGAAACATACTGGTTTAAATCATTAAAATAATTAATTGTCTGTATGTCTTTCAAATATTTGGCTCCATTAACAATAGCTATCCCTTCTTGACCAGTTCCTAATAAATCAAAATTTAAAACTAGCTTGATATTTTCATGTGGAATAAATGGATATTTTGTAAAATGATTAGAACCTAATAATCCTATTTCTTCAGCTGCAAAGGCTACAAATAATATAGAATATTTAGGTGGGTGTTTACTATAATGTTTGGCTAAACTAAGCATCATAGCTACACCGCTAGCATTATCATTTGCTCCTCTAAATATTGTCTTGCTTCCCATCTTTCCCAAATGATCATAATGTGCTGTTATATAAATAAAGCTATCAGGGTAGTGGGAGCCCTTTATATGTCCTATTACATTCTGCGTGAAATATACATCATGAAATTTCTGATTGAGGTGAATATTTATCTCCTCTATAGGATAGGAAATTGTTTTAGCATTAAAGATTAAAATAGGAATACCTGTATATTTTGTTGATGGCACCCAGGTAAGTTTTTCATTTGTTATTTCAATAATTCCTGCTAATTCAAATCCTTCATATTGTTTGATAGTCATTAAAGTATTGTGGTATAATTCTTTTTCAGTTTTGGTTTTAAATTCATCTTTGTAAACTACTAGAAAAACATTTTTTAGTTTGTCTTTAGCTACCTCTTTCATGAATTTATTAATATTTAGAAGTTGCTTTTTCTTTATTGAAATACATTTGAAACTTCCTTTTTGAGCACCTGAAGCCCCATCAACTAAATAATCTATACCAGCTCTTAATTTTTCGCCATTAATCTCAATATTTACTGTATCAGGAAATGTATTAATAGCAATATCAAACTCTTGAAAATAAGAACGATTTTGATATTGTTTTATGCCTAAAGATTTAAACTGATTACGAATAAATTTTGCAGCTTTTAAATCTCCATTTTGCACATATCCTCTTCCTGCGAATTCGTCTGAGCAGAGTGAGTCCAATAAAAAATCGGCATAATCACTTTGTGCATGTATTGGAACAAAAGCGATTATGCCGATAATTAAAAGATATATTTTATGCATGTTTATAAGTCAAATGTACCTCTGGTATTTGGCATGCTCATATTTTTCTTAGGTTTTAGGTCTTTTGCAAAAGGTACCTTAACTCCTATCATTACATTTCTACCAGGGTTAAATAAACCAGGATGTGTTTCTAGGGTTACAGGGAATGGTCTGTTTTGACCCAACAAATTGGTAACTGATGCCGTTACTTCAATATTATGACTACCATATGGAAGTTTAAAACCACTATGTATGTTTATAAAACTCATTGGATCATAGTTATAAAATATCTCGTTTGGAATAGATCTTCCAAAATATCTATCTATTTCTAATTTTATAAATGGTTGATCAAACTTCCATATATCTTTCTTTAAGAAAACTTGAATTTCATTTTTCCAAGTAACGGCCGGAATATTTTTTAAATAAACGATATCAGAATTTAAACCAGTCTGTCTGTCCTCGAAACCGATAAGGTAAGATACATTAGAATTTAGGACTAACCACTTATATCTATGCGGACTGTATTTAATCCCTAGTTCAGTTCCATATATATTAGCATTTACTTGCTCGTAACTGTAGTATGACCTTCCTTGATTATCACTTATGTCATTACCATTTGTATCTACCATTGCAGTTGCTTGAATATAATTGAGAATATCATAAGAAAAGGCTGAAATAGAAAACTTGAAATTTTCCTGATTGATATCCAAACCAATATCAAACTGGGTTGACTGCTCATGTTTTAAATTAGGATTACCGATCTCTACAATCGCAGCATTTCCAAAGCTACCTGGCATTCCTCCATTTGAGGCAAGTTCGGCAATAGTCGGTGCTCGGTATCCCATAGAAGTATTAATTCTAACATCAATATTATCAGAAAGGCTTAAAGTACCACCTATGGCTGCACTAATTCCTTGAAAAGCAGTATCAATTGCACCAACTGAAGTATTGGTAATACTATTATTTGAAGCTTCTGTAGTAACCTGATTAGCATTGTATCTAAATCCAAATTGAATATTTGTTTTGTTATTTTTATCTGCGTGGTTTATGAAGAAAAAATAAGAGTTTTCATATTCATCACCTGCTGGAATATAAGCTGCACTGCTTTGATTAGGAGCATAGTTATTTCCTTTGTATTGAGTTCCGATAATCATGTTTGAATTATCATTAATAGAGAGCGCCCAGTTAAGGTCGGCATAACTACCGTTGTTAATATATCCACTTTGAAGACTACCTATTGTTTGAAGGTCATAATTATGTAAACCATAATTTAAATGAAGTCTTGACTTTTTAATGTAGAATGTATTTTGGTGAGATACATTAGTATATCTAGCAAGTCTGTAATTACTCGTAGATGGAGCTCTATCGAAAATAGATGTATTTCCATTGGCCTGAGTAATGATACCATAAACTCCATCATTTATGGAGAGTTTTAAGTTTGAACTGATGTAAGTGTCATTATAACCAACATTTATTTTAGCTAAATTTTGGTTAAATCTACTGTTAGAAAGAGTTGAGAGATTCATTAAAGAATTTAACTGATCAGCATAATCATTTCTCCCAATTCTAAAACCATAGTAGAATTTTTCAGCTGCATATTTAACTCCTGCATTAGCTTGAAGACCAAGGCCATTAGCTGAAGCAAGTACATTAGCATCTCCCTCAATATGATTTCTTTGAGCAGGTTTTTCGTCAACCACATATAATACTCCTCCTAAAGCAGAAGAACCATATTGTAATGATCCAGGCCCTTTGATAATTTCAATTTTATCAATTCCCATGTATGGAAGAATTGTATTTCCATATCTCTCCCAAGGTAGCATTTGCATTTGAACACCGTTATTATATACAGATATTTTTCTCATATCCTGCATTCTAAGCATTGGCCTTTGCCCTCCTACTCCATAATTAACGGTAGAAACACCTTCTGTATGTCCAATAGCCTCTGTAAGTGTCCTTGTAAGGGCAGTACCATAGGTTCCTGGATGCACCTGTAAAATATTAATTGTATTCTCATTTTTAGATTTAAAATAAGGGGCTGAAACAGCTATATCCTCATCATTGATATAGTTAATATTAAGTTTTGCATTAAGTAGATTAGTACCTTGTAAAATTTCGATAAATGTAATAAAGGTTTGATAGCCATCTAATGCAATTTGTATCTTAAATTTACCCTGTGGTAAATCATTAAATTGAAAGGAACCGAATTGATCGGTGTAGGCCTTTTTATGAATTTCAGGAATATAAACTTCAGCTTTTTCCAGATAATCCTTTGTTAATTCGTCTGTTATTTTACCTTTCAGTGTTTGAGCCAAAGCACCAGAAAATGTAAGCATTGAAAGTGCAATAAGTAGGAATCTTGAAGACATATAAAATGCTGTTTATTTAAAGTTAATGGTTAAATTTTTCTGTTAGTTAAAGTTACTAATTTTTACTTATTAGATCTTTTACTTAAACAAGTTAAGATACAAATTTATAAGTGATTCTCTAGCAGCTAAATTCTTTATTATCGTTTGCGTATTCATATTATATTTTCATACTTTTTTTATAAGCCTTAATTAGCTTAAGTTTTATAAATTATAGAACAAGATTTCGAATATTGATTTAATTCTAATAATTTGCTTTTGCAACTTGAGTATATTTATTTTAAAAATTATTTATAGAATTGGAAGCTAGAAATTTAAAAGATAACCTTCGAATTGTCAGTCATTTAAATATGTCTAGAGTAATCAATTTATTGAAGTTATATGTTTCCTATAAACTCAGTAATTTAACAGGGAAAGCTATTGTTTGGGGTTTTCCTTTTGCACTTGATTATGAACCGACAACTGCTTGTAATTTGAGATGTCCGGAATGTCCTAGTGGATTAAGGAATTTTACACGTCCAACCGGAATGCTAGCATATAATAACTTCCAACAAACTATAAATCAAGTCAATAAACATTGCTTTTATTTAATGTTTTATTTTCAAGGGGAGCCTTTTTTAAATCCTTCCTTTTTGGATATGGTAAGCTATGCTAAAACACATAATTTATATGTGGCTACTAGCACAAATGCTCATTTTATCGATACTAATAAGGCTGAGCAAATTATAGCTTCTGGTATTGATAGATTGATAATCTCTATTGACGGACTTGGACAGGATACCTATCAAAAGTACAGGGTAGGGGGAGATTATAAAAAAGTAATAGCAGGAACTAAAAATATTGTAAATGCAAAAAAACTAAGCAAGAGAGGCCCTCATATTATTTGGCAATTTATTGTTTTTAGACATAATGAACACCAAATTAAAGAAGTCAAAGCACTTGGTAAGCGATTAGGTGTTGATGAAGTTAGAATTAAGTCTGCCCAATTATATAATCCTGACGAGAAAGCCGATTGGATGCCAAAAAATAAAAAGTATAGTAGGTATGCTAATTCCAAGGCTAAATTACCCAACCAATGTTGGCGATTGTGGCATGCCAGTGTTGTTACTTGGGATGGAAAAGTTTTACCTTGCTGTTATGATAAGGACGCTCAGCATACAATGGGGCATTTAAGCAATTTTGGATTCAAAGATATTTGGACTGGAAAGTTCTATAGAGCCTTTAGGACGAGTATTAAAGAGAATAGAAGTCAGCATGAAATATGCAGAAATTGTGGTGAAGGTCAGAAAGTTTGGAGGTAAAATACTTAGCTACATTAAACAAAAAAAGCGATTCATTTGAATCGCTTTTTTTTATAATAACTACAAATTATTAAACGGTCATTATTTCTTTTTCCTTGGCTACTAAAATTGTATCAATTTTGGAAGAATAGTCATTGGTTATATTTTGAACTTTACCTTCTGCATCTTTGATTAAATCTTCAGAAGTACCGTCTTTTTGTAATTGCTTTAGCCCATCATTGGCATCTCGTCTTACATTTCTGATAGAAACTTTGGCATTTTCTGAGTATTCTTTACACTGTTTTACTAAGTCTCTTCTTCTTTCCTCTGTTAATGGAGGCATCACAATTCTAATAAAATCACCGTCATTCATTGGAGTAACTCCCAAATTAGCTCCCATAATAGCTCTTTCAATTTCTTGAAGCATTGGTTTTTCCCAAGGAGATATAACTAGAGTTCTAGCATCTTGGTTAGTTATGCTTGAAACTTGATTAATAGGTGTAGCACTTCCATAATAATCTACGGTTACCCCATTAAACATAGAAGGGGATGCTTTCCCTGCTCTAACTTTAGCAATTTCATTTTCGAAATGAGTTATTGCTTTATCCATTGATTCTTTTGCTTCGTCTAAATAAACGTTAATTTCTTCCATGTTCGTTTTTTAAATATTTACAAGTGTACCTACGCTTTGTCCTTGGATTACTTTAAGTAAATTTCCTTTTTTATTCATATCAAAAACAATAATGGGTAATTTATTTTCATTACAAAGTGTAAATGCTGTCATATCCATTACATTAAGACCATTTTTGTATACCTCTTCAAAAGAAATGGTTTCATACTTTTTAGCACTACTATCTTTTTCTGGATCGGCTGTGTAGATTCCATCAACTCTTGTGCCTTTAATAATAACATCAGCACCAATTTCAATAGCTCTAAGAGATCCTGCAGTATCTGTAGTAAAGAAAGGATTACCTGTTCCTGCAGAGAAAATAACTACTCTTCCTTTTTCTAAGTGTCTGATAGCTTTACTTCTAATAAATGGTTCGCAAATCTGCTCCATTTTAATAGCAGAGGTTAATCTTGAATCAACACCAGCCTTAACTAATGCAGATTGAAGTGCTATTCCATTCATTACAGTAGCAAGCATTCCCATGTAGTCCGCTTGAGCTCTTTCAATACCTGTATCATTGGCTTGCATCCCTCTAAAGATGTTTCCACCACCAATCACTATTGCTAATTGAATACCGGAATCAACGGCCTCCTTGATATTAGCTACATAATCCTGTAATTTTTGGGGATCTATTCCGTAGGCTTTATCACCCATTAATGCCTCTCCCGAAAGTTTAAGAACGACTCTATTGTATTTCTTCATTAGACTAAATTGTAAAAAAAAAGAGAGAATCGAAATTCTCTCTTTTTTAATTTATCAACACATTGTTTAAAGTGAAACTCTCTTGAAGTTAACTACTTCTAATCCAGATTCAACTTCTGCAACAACTTGACTTACTGTTTTCTTACCGTCTTTTACAAATGCTTGATCAACTAATGTATTCTCTTTCAAATACTTTTTAACTGCACCTTCAGCAATTTTTTCTACGATATTTTCAGGTTTTCCGTCAGCTAATGCTTTTTCAACTGCGATTTCTTTTTCTTTAGCAACTACATCTGCAGATACTCCATCAGCGTTAACTGCTATTGGATTCATAGCTGCAACTTGCATAGCAACATCTTTACCTATAGTATTGATGTTATCATTTGTAGTTTTATTCATTGCTACCAAAACACCAATTTTGTTTCCAGCATGAATGTAAGGAACAACCGCTTCAGCTTCTAACACTTCAAAAGCCTTAACGTCTAATTTCTCACCAATTCTTCCAACTTGCTCAGCAATTTTTTCATCGAAAGATAAACCATCTATTGTTGTAGCTCTTAATTCATCCATTGAATTAACTGTTAGGGCTAAGTCAGCAATTTGGTGAGCAAATTCTACGAAAGATTCATTTTTGGCTACGAAATCTGTTTCACATCCTAAAGAAATAATTACCCCTTTAGTACCATCAGCATTTACTTTTGCGATTGCAGCACCTTCAGTTGTTTCTCTTCCAGCTCTTAATTCAGAAACTTTTTGACCTTTCTTTCTTAAGTAAGCAATAGCTTCCTCAATGTTTCCTTCAGCTTCAGTTAAAGCCTTTTTACAATCCATCATTCCAGCACCTGTTTGCTTTCTTAATTCATTGATTTCAGCAACTGTAATTCCCATTTTATTATAATTTAAATACTTGTGTTAAAATTATTCAGCGTCTTTTTCTTCAGCTTTTTTAGCTGTAGTTTTTTTGGCCGCTGGTTTTTTAGTGGTTTTCTTTTCCGCTTTTGGAGCTTCCTCTGTCTTAGCTTGAGTTTCTTCAACGATTGCATCAGCTTCAGCAGTTTCTGCATCTGCTTTAGCTTCTAATGGCTTTTCGTTGTCTTTGTCCTTTTTTCTCTCTTCTAAGCCCTCTTTAATAGCAGATACTAGATAATCAGTAATGATTTGTACAGATTTAGCTGCATCATCATTTCCTGGTACTGCGAAGTCTACTTTTGTAGGGTCACAATTTGTATCAACTAAAGCGAAAGTTTTCACATTTAACTTTGTTGCTTCTGCAATAGCAATATGCTCTTTGTTTATATCTACTACAAAAACTGCAGCAGGTAATCTATTTAATTGAGCGATACCACCTAATGTTCTATCTAGCTTATCATTTTCTCTAGCCATCATTAACCTTTCTCTTTTGTTTAGGCTATTGATAGTCCCTTCTTTAACCATTTTCTCATATGTATCCATCTTTTTGATAGATTTTCTAATGGTAGAGAAGTTAGTTAGCATACCACCGTACCATCTCTCGGTAACATAAGGCATATTTACAGACTTGGCTGCTTCTTTAACGATTTCTTTAGCTTGCTTTTTTGTTGCTACAAACATAATTTTCTTACCAGAGTAAGCAATTTGTTTCATTGCAGCAGCAGTATGTTCAAGTTCTTTAACTGTCTTGTTTAAGTCAATTAAATGAATTCCTTTTCTTTCAGCGAAAATGTATTCAGACATTTTCGGGTTCCATTTCTTCTTAAGGTGTCCAAAGTGCACACCAGCTTGAAGTAAATCTTTTGTAGATAATTTTGCCATTTCTTGTAAAATTTAACGTTTACTGAATTGTGCGATTTTTCTCGCCTTTCTTCTTCCGTATTTCTTTCTTTCAACTACTCTTGAGTCTCTAGTCATTAAACCTTCAGCTTTTAAAGCAGGTTTATTTTCAGCATCTAAAGCAACAAATGCTCTTGCGATACCTAATCTGATTGCTTCAGCCTGACCTTTAATTCCTCCACCATGAACGTTAACAGTAATATCGTATTTTCCTGCAACGTCTAAGATATGGATCGGAGATTCAACAGAACCAATGTGATGTGCAACATGGATGTACTCTTTGTAATCCTTTCCATTGATAGTTATGTTTCCTTTTCCTTTTTTCAAGAAAACTCTAGCAATAGATGCCTTTCTTCTTCCTACAGCGTTAATTACTTCCATGTTCTTAGAAATTTAAAGTTTTTGGTTTCTGTGCAGCATGCGGATGCTCTGCCCCAGCGTAAACGTGTAAATTTTTCATTACAGCAGATCCTAAAGTATTTTTAGGGATCATACCTTTAACAGCTTTCTCTACAACAGCAGTTGGCTTTTTAGCCATTAATTCTTTTGCAGTGATGCTTTTTTGACCTCCTGGGTATAAAGAGTAAGATAGATAAACTTTATCATCCCACTTCGATCCAGTTAGTTTAATTTTGTCTGCATTGATCACAATTACATGGTCTCCACAATCTGCGTGAGGAGTGTAA
>Ga0181568_10006216_pt1 | contig 10451 bp, 5 predicted proteins | sample 101ome_20_FD_133758 | JGI IMG/M metagenome (GOLD analysis project Ga0181568, IMG submission 133758) | Coastal salt marsh microbial communities from the Groves Creek Marsh, Skidaway Island, Georgia - 101404AT metaG (megahit assembly) | ecosystem: Environmental > Aquatic > Marine > Intertidal zone...
TATGCTTATGCAAAAATTGGGTCGTCAACCTTCTGAAGAAGAAGTTTCAGAAGAAACCGGTATCCCCCTAGAAAATATCGTTGCTATCCGTAAATACGCCCAGTTACCTATTTCTCTAGAAACTCCTATCGGTCAAGAAGAAGGTTCCGAGCTTGGTAACTTTGTCGAAGATAAAAATAGTATTACCCCAGAAGTTCGTACTGAAAAAAATATGCTTCGTGAAAGTATTCTTAGATCAATGGACGGTCTTAACGAACGTGAACAAATGATTCTTAAATTGCGTTTCGGTATCGATGACGGTCGTCAACGTACCTTAGAAGAAGTCGGTAAAGTGTACGGTGTTACGCGTGAACGTATCCGACAAATCGAAGAAAAGGCTTTGCAGAAGATGAGGAAGAGTAAGAAGCTCTCCCTGATCCATTCCCAATAGAACCATCATAAAATAACGCTATCTGCCCATTTTTGGGGCTTAACTCCACACCCTTGGGAACCATCATAAAATAACGCTATGCGCCCATATTTTGGGGCTTAACTCCACACCCTTCGCTGAAGCTCCGGGCTCGCGGGAGTCCGCACCCCAAAATATGAACACCTAGCGCTATTTTCTGACGGTTCCATCCTCTTTTTTTTGTTGTACCTTCGCGCTGTACCTTCGCTTTGCTTGGTAGGTGCTTTTTTTGTGGGTTCTTCTTCTTTTTTTTTGCTGTACCTTTGTTTTGCTTGGTAGGTGCTTTTTTTTGACGGTTCCATCATCTTTTTTTTGTTGTACCTTCGCTTTGCTTGGTAGGTGCTTATTTTTGTGGGGTCCTCCTCTTTTTTTTGCTGAAGGGATAAATTATTAGAGATTCTAAATCATTTCTTTATATGCAATCACTAAAAAATTACCCGAGCTATAGCTGGGTCAAAAATATTGATTTTAGATAAAACTTTTTGAAGGTTTAGTAGTTTTCATGCATGAATACGTGGTACGTAAGTTCGGTTGCTAATATGAGTGAGATGATTTTGCACTCAATGCCTCTTCACTTCAAACTGAGAATAAACCTACATTTACTGCTTTGTCTTGTAATTTATTGGTATTCTGCTACTCTTTTAATAATTTCTACTGGTTGTAGATAGAGTTTACAATTGTTTCAGATCAATTAAGTAATTAAAAAACCAAAACAGTTTGTTTTTGGTTTTTTTGTAAATGTAATATATATTCTATAAATTAAACTCTTAAATAAACTTGACATTTATTAATATTCTTATTAAATTTTATAAACTTTTCAATTTAAAAAAGGAGGAATTCAGTAATGACGTCAATTGAAATAATATATAAATTTATTATTTATGATTTTTTAGCTACAGTTTTACAAGAGGTTTTTCAATTAATTTTAATAATCAATATATATTTCTAAAAAATAAAGGAGGAGAACATGAAAGAAAAATTTAAAAATCTATATTCGGTTTCTAAAACACTTAGATTCGAGTTAATACCAGAAGGCAAGACACAGGAGTCTTTTAATACGTCAGATATACTCATAACAGACGAAGATCGTTCAGAATCATACAAAGAAGTTAAAAAAATTATGGATCGCTATCATGAGTGGTTTATTAATGAATCATTAAAGGATTTTAAATTTAATGAGGGTATATTAAATGAATATTACAGATTATCATTAAAAAGTAGATCAGAAAAAGAGAACACTGCTTTTAATGAAATAAAAAAATCATTGCGATCTAACATTGTAAAGATTGCGTTTAAAAAAAATGAAATTTTTGAAAAATTATTCAAGAAAGACGTTATTTTTCTTTTAGAAGAATTTGTCAAAACTGGAAAATTTTTTGATGACTTATCTGATGAGGAGAAAAGAAAACACTTAGACTACATTAACAAATTCAAGAAGTTTTCGACGTATTTCACTGGTTTTTTTGAAAATAGAAAGAATGTATATTCAGATGAAGCCAAACATTCAAGTATTGTATATCGAAGTGTAGATGAAAATTTGCCATTATTTTTAAGTAACTTGAAAATATTCGAAGACATTAAAAAGAAGGATTCTTCATTGGTAGATTCATTTAATATAAATGAATTTCGATTAATTCGCGAACGATCAGTTGAAAAATTTGAGAATGTTGAAATTGATAGTATTGATGATATGTTCACGCTTACATTTTTTAATCGATTGTTAACACAAAATGGGATTGATTTTTTTAATTCGATGTTGGGTGGGTTTGCTGATAAACAAAAGGAAAAATCTATTGAAGGACTTAATCAAAAATTAAATCAGAGTAAGATTGAAAAAATTAAATTTAAACCATTAAAAAAACAGATTTTATGTGAATCTAGTCATTTATCCAAACCTATAGAAAAGTTTGAATCAGATGATGATATGATTCAAGCAATCCAATATTACTATCAAGAAACACAGGGTGCTATTGCAAACTTAGCTCAATTATGGAACGAGCTTCTTAATGGAGACTTTGATTATTCTGGTATTTATTTAAGCAATAATCAGACACTTACAACGTTGTCTAATCGTTGGTTAGGACATTGGGACGCAATCAAAGAATGTGCGATTGATTATAACACCAGAGGTGAGACACTTACTGTTGCAAAAAATAAAAAAGAAAATGCTTTATTTAATAAAAGACAAAGTATAAAACTGTCTGATGTACAAGTTTGGATAAATAATCGTTATGAGAATAAAAATCTTATTGATTTTTTAAAAATGTGTGATTGGCAACCGCCAAAAAAGGTGTCATTGCAAGATACATTTAATTCTTTTAATCAAAGTTATCAAGAATTTGAGACAATAATAAAAAATTTAAATAATAACTCGTTACGAACAAGTGATAAAGCTAAAGAAAAAATCCAATCTTTTTTAGATTTGGGTATTACAATTTACAAAGCATTAGAATTATTTAAAGGAAATGGCGACGAACTCGATCGTGATCTTAAGTTTTATTCTACTTTAGATACAGAAATGAATATTTTAGAAGACATTTTATATTCTGTTTATAATAAATCACGTAATTATTTAACGAAAAAGCCATATTCATTAGAAAAATTTAAACTCAATTTTGATACGACAACACTACTTAATGGATGGGCAAAATCAAAAGAAAAAGATAATTTAGGGGTTCTTTTGCAAAAAGATGATAACTATTATTTGGCTATTTTAAATACTAAATATAAAAAAGTGTTTGATCAGGTAACAGAATTAAAGCAGGGTGCAGTATACAAAAAAATGACCTACAACTTATTGCCTGGCCCAAATAAGATGTTTCCAAAAGTGTTTTTTTCAAAAGGAAGACAAAAAGAATTTGAGCCATCAGAACATATTCTTCGGATTTATGAGAAAGGTAGTTTTAAGAAAGGGGCAGATTTTAACTTAGAAGATTGTCATGCGCTGATTGATTTTTTTAAGGCGTCTATTGCTAAAAATTCAGATTGGAGTAGTTATAAGTTTAAATTTTCAGATACGCACACGTACGCTGATTTAAGTGAGTTTTATAAAGAGGTGGAGCAATCCGGATATAACGTCCAGTTTACAGATTATTCGGCGGAGTATATTGATAATTTAGTAAATGAAGGAAAGCTATATTTGTTTCAAATTTATTGTAAAGATTTTTCACCTAATTCAAAGGGGCGGCCAAATCTTCACACCATTTATTGGAGAGCTTTATTTGATCCCAAAAATTTAGAAAAGCCTAAGATCAAATTAAATGGTGAAGCGCAAGTTTTTTATAGAAAAAAATCAATTTTTGATTCATCCATTACACACCCAAAGAGGAAAGCAATTAAAAATAAACAAAAAGATGCTGATGGAACAGTAAAAGAAAAAGTTTTTAACTATGATCTTATTAAAGATAAACGATTTAGAATGGATAAATTTCAGTTTCATGTAAATATTACGTTGAATCATGGTGTTGAGCAAAAGACCACCAAGCAAATAAATCAATTAGTACGTTCTGAACTGGCAAAAAATAAGAAAATAAATATTATCGGTATTGATCGAGGGGAAAATCATTTGCTGTATTATTCATTGATAGATCAAGATGGAAACATATTAGAACAAAATTCGTTAAATAAAATTAAGCCAAGTGGATATATCGAATCAAAAGAAATAAACTATCATGAACTGTTGGATAATAAAGAAAAAGAAAGGGGTACTTCACGCAAAAACTGGGGAGCTATTCATAATATAAAAGAGCTTAAAGCGGGCTATTTATCTCAGGTGATTCATAAGATTACCCAGCTTATGATTGAGAAAAATGCCATTGTAGTGTTAGAGAACTTAAACATGGGCTTCAAGGCAACTCGATCGAAAGTTGAAAAGCAAGTGTATCAAAAGTTTGAAAAAATGCTTATTGATAAATTGAGTTTTATGGTTGGAAAAACGAAGTCTTATGATGAAGATGGGGGTGTTTATCAAGCCTATCAATTAAGTACAAAGTTTGTTACCTTTGAAAAAATGGGGCTGCAAAATGGATGGTTGTTTTATGTGGATCCATCGTATACGAGTACAACAGACCCAACAACTGGATTTGCACCTGTATACAAATTTAAACGAAGCGAAAAAGTAGAAGCAATAAAAGAGGCGCTAAAACATATTACGCAGTTTAGGTTGAATATAGAGGAAGATTATTTTGAATTTGATATGAATTTTGCAGAACTCAAACCAAATTTTCCTCATAAATATAATTTTAGAGTTGATAAATCAGAAAGGCATATATTTAATGTAAAATCAAAACGCGATAAAACATTGGAAAAATATATTGCCTTAAATTTAAAACAGGAGCTTGAAGAATTATTTAATAAATATAATATTGATTATGCAACTGGAAATGATGTGTCACGTAGCATACAAGGTATAAAACAACGCGCATTTTTTGATCAATTAACGTTTATTTTGAATACCTTGTTTAAATTGCGATATAGAGATGAGCAAGATGACTACATACTATCGCCAACACCGAATGCTGAAGGTGTATGTTTTGATAGTCGAGAAGAAAGGAACAAGTCGTTGCCTAAGTTTCCTATTGATGGTGATGCCAATGGAGCGTATCACATTGCACTTAAAGGATTGCAAATTATTCACAAAATTGAATTAAACGTGGAAACTCCAAAAATTGCATCAAAACAAGAAGAATGGTTTAAATTCTTAAAAGAAAAGGTAGTTACTATGACATAGTTTATGGAATCGTATATCCCCATTTCATTTTTAAATGATTTTAGTTTTTGTCCACGATCGATTTATAATCATCAATTATACAAAAACTACTATGCACATAATTACAAAGCTGCCCCGCAATTGTGGGGCAGTGCTGCACATGACAGTATTGAAACAAAAACATATTCAAATTCAAATGATTGGTTAATTTCTTTCGATGTATTTAGTACAGAATTAAAGTTATGTGGAAAAATAGATTTATATAATAAAAAAACCAAAACATTAAGAGAGCGTAAGCGAACTATCACTCGTATTTATGATGGCTTTTATTATCAACTTTATGCTCAATATTTTTGTTTAAAAGAAATGGGGTATAGGGTAAGTAATTTAGAACTTTATGACTTAAAAAAAAATAAAAAGCATTTGCTAAAGTTACCCGAGGATAATCCAGTTATGTGCCAAAAATTTTATTTGATATTAAAACAACTCCAAGAATTTGATTTAAATGCTCTATTTATACCTGAAAAGGCAAAATGTGAGGCATGTATTTATGCTCAATTATGTGATCAATCTCTATGTTAACATTTCCTGATTTTAAACAAAAACAAGTTATTGCGATATTTGGGCATGACGGACATCGTATCAAGATTAAGAATGATAATTTATTGGTTATGAATCAAGATCAAGAAATAGTTTCGCAAATTACATGTTATAAAATTTTAGCAATTTGGATCATAGGACCATCAAGCATAACCTCCGGAATATTTGAAAAAAGTAAACGTTTTGGGTTTTCGATTTTCTTTTTATCTACACGTTTTAAACCACTGGGTTGTTGGGGATCAATTACAGAAGGTAATACGTTATTACGGGTAAAACAGTATACATATGATGGTCTTGATATAGCACGGTTACTTATATCAAATAAAATTCAAAATCAACTATTTTTATTAAAATCTATACGAAAAAAATCAGCTAGATTAAAAACGAGTATTAATTCTATTAATGAACAATTAAAAATGATAAATAAAAAAAACAGTATACAAGAGCTTATGGGGCTAGAGGGGTTTTGTGCAAAAATTTATTTTAAGGAGTGGTTTTGTGAAATGGAATGGAAAGGGAGACGGCCACGAACTAAAGTTGATCCTCTTAATGTTTTAATGGATATGGGGTATACGTATTTATTTAATTATATTGAGGCGCTGGTATTGTTTTATGGATTTGATATTTATAAAGGGGTATATCATCAATTTTTTTATCAACGGAAATCGTTGATATGTGATTTGGTCGAACCGTTTCGATGTATCATAGATCATCAGCTAAAAAATGCTTTTAATTTAGGCCAAATTAAATTATCAGATTTTCAGTTTAATAATAATCAATATTTTTTATCTTATAAAAACGCTAAGACGTATACAGAATGGTTAATGAAGTCGATTTTAGCTAATAAAGACGATATTTTTTTATATATTCAGCAATATTATCGTCAATTTATCAAAGAAACAAACCCTTGGGACGGTCCATTTTTTGAGTTTAAATTGAGAAAAAAATAATGTTAGTTATCGCATATGATATTTCTGATGATAAATTACGACTTAAGTTTTCAAAATATCTTTCAAAATTTGGAGGACGGTTACAGTATTCTGTATTTGAGATAAAAAATAGTCCAAGAATATTAAATCAAATTCAAATTAAAATAGCATCTTACTTTAAAAAAAAATTTACTCAAAATGATAGTATTATAATTTTTGAATTAAGCAAAAATTGTAAAATTACTACATATGGGTATGCCAAAAATAATAATTCAGATTTATTAATAATTTAAATTTGCAAACCTGAGTCTTAACAAAAGAAAATCTTGACAAATTGACCTCAAAATAAGATAATTGTAATCATAAATAAGATCCTTTGACATTGCTGTTTTTTTACTTAAAAGCTTTATAAAATCAAGCTTGCAAGGGTCTAAGGCTTATATAAATTTCTACTAGTTGTAGATGATTGCGTCACTTAAAAAAATCCTTTTTAGGTCTAAGGCTTATATAAATTTCTACTAGTTGTAGATTTTTTGCACCCCAGCTAAAATTTGGAAGTCTAAGGCTTATATAAATTTCTACTAGTTGTAGATTTAACTGTTCCCACGTTACCGCTTTTGTCTAAGGCTTATATAAATTTCTACTAGTTGTAGATATAGCGTACCATTCAAAAGCCCTGCACGGTCTAAGGCTTATATAAATTTCTACTAGTTGTAGATAGTCAAACTTGCGCATGGGATAGCGGGAGTCTAAGGCTTATATAAATTTCTACTAGTTGTAGATGAACATCATTTTAATAAAAATCAAATGTCTAAGGCTTATATAAATTTCTACTAGTTGTAGATTTAAGGTTCGTTAATACAGAAAAAGCGTCTAAGGCTTATATAAATTTCTACTAGTTGTAGATCATATGGGTTCTTGCAATAATTAAAATTGTCTAAGGCTTATATAAATTTCTACTAGTTGTAGATATATTGATTCGACTAATGGTAGGGTAGGTCTAAGGCTTATATAAATTTCTACTAGTTGTAGATACTCGTATTGTATGGCTTTCTACATTAAGTCTAAGGCTTATATAAATTTCTACTAGTTGTAGATGTATATTAATTAACATTCCCCCCTCATGTCTAAGGCTTATATAAATTTCTACTAGTTGTAGATTAAGTCTTTGTCGCTTATGTTTAATTCGGGTCTAAGGCTTATATAAATTTCTACTAGTTGTAGATGATAAGATATAAAAAGTGTTTTGCTATGTCTAAGGCTTATATAAATTTCTACTAGTTGTAGATCAATAACACTAAAGACGTAATTGTTCGAGTCTAAGGCTTATATAAATTTCTACTAGTTGTAGATCAAAATTAGACAAAGTTGCGTGTGTTGGTCTAAGGCTTATATAAATTTCTACTAGTTGTAGATGATAATTTAGTAATTAAAAGAGAAGGTCTAAGGCTTATATAAATTTCTACTAGTTCTAGATCATACTGAAAGTAACGGTAAAACTTATGGTCTAAGGCTTATATAAATTTCTACTAGTTGTAGATGGTAATATCATTAATATAATGGTTAAAAGTCTAAGGCTTATATAAATTTCTACTAGTTGTAGATTGAAAGTATCTCGAGTGTGATTTTAAGTCTAAGGCTTATATAAATTTCTACTAGTTGTAGATTCTAATTCAATATCAATGTAATAAGTGTCTAAGGCTTATATAAATTTCTACTAGTTGTAGATCTCGCATACTAACTTACTAAATGCATAGTCTAAGGCTTATATAAATTTCTACTAGTTGTAGATATAACGGTGAGTTTAGTCAATATATAGTCTAAGGCTTATATAAATTTCTACTAGTTGTAGATAAAGAAAAGCCTCTTCAAGATTAGCCCCTTGGTCTAAGGCTTATATAAATTTCTACTAGTTGTAGATAAATCGCTTTAAAGTCACCATATTAAACTGTCTAAGGCTTATATAAATTTCTACTAGTTGTAGATCCATCTCCCACAGACCAAGTCAATTAAATGTCTAAGGCTTATATAAATTTCTACTAGTTGTAGATTTGAGAGAATGCGTCAAACAATTAGACAGTCTAAGGCTTATATAAATTTCTACTAGTTGTAGATTTGTACCAATAATAATCATCATATAACTGTCTAAGGCTTATATAAATTTCTACTAGTTGTAGATAATTACACCTAGGGCTGTGTCACTTGCGTCTAAGGCTTATATAAATTTCTACTAGTTGTAGATATGAATGCCCATTTTTGCTTAAAAAAAAGTCTAAGGCTTATATAAATTTCTACTAGTTGTAGATTTGAAAGATTACAGGAGGTTAAATAATGTCTAAGGCTTATATAAATTTCTACTAGTTGTAGATGGGGGCTTACTAAGTCTAGAGACGTTTTTAGTCTAAGGCTTATATAAATTTCTACTAGTTGTAGATCGAAAATGTTATAATTTTACCGTTAATTGTCTAAGGCTTATATAAATTTCTACTAGTTGTAGATAATGACTTTTTATCTAAAATTTGAAATGTCTAAGGCTTATATAAATTTCTACTAGTTGTAGATTTTAGGATTAAACCCAATAGCGATATGTCTAAGGCTTATATAAATTTCTACTAGTTGTAGATAGAATCGGTACACTATCACTGAAACATGTCTAAGGCTTATATAAATTTCTACTAGTTGTAGATCAGACTTTAAAGAGTTTTTGATAACTAAAGTCTAAGGCTTATATAAATTTCTACTAGTTGTAGATATACTGTTTTATCAACTCATACATTTCGTCTAAGGCTTATATAAATTTCTACTAGTTGTAGATTATTGATAATACATATTGTTTTGATCGTCTAAGGCTTATATAAATTTCTACTAGTTGAAGATAGCGATAATACATTATTATAATAGTTAGTCTAAGGCTTATATAAATTTCTACTAGTTGTAGATATCTGGATACCCAAATTGTTTGAAATGTCTAAGGCTTATATAAATTTCTACTAGTTGTAGATTCATTACTTAAATACAGTATATATTTGTCTAAGGCTTATATAAATTTCTACTATTTGCAAATATCATAATTTAGCCTCTTTTATAGCTTGTGTAAGGCTACCACCATCTTTTTTTCTGTTGTGTAGTGTTTGCACTATTGATTTTGTGATAATAAATCCATTACTCAATAGTATATCGAAATAAATAACTAATAATTTTTCCGTATAGTTTGCTAAACTATAACTATGTTAGCTAAAAATATATATTTTATTGTTTGTTTTATTTTGTTTCTGGCGTTTAATTTTGGCTTTTTATATATTTTTAAGAAAAAAGGGATACCCTTTAAAGGCACATTTAAATTTATTCTATTATACAGCGTTTCCTATGTTCTTTTATTTAGTATTCCGTCCTATTTTGTATATGAGTTTTTAATCTTAGTAGACAGTAAACCAAGCATACCTTCAATTTTAGGTAATGGGATAGGAGATATCGTTGTTATTTTTATCTTTGCGTTTGTTTTCTTTCATAAATATAGCAAGATCATGTTTAGTCTTTTATTGTCTTTATTTGTTTTAGGAGGCTACATTCATTATGATGTAGCATCTTCTGTATTTTTTAATACAAAACCACTACCAAAAGCACTTTATAACGAACTTATACAAGAAACTCCCAGTTTAAAAGATGTAAATATTGTTATGACACAACCAAAAGAAGATGTCGGAAACATGTATAAAAATGCGCAATCAATAAGTCTCTTTAATAAGAAAAACATTCTAATAGGAGA
>Ga0181568_10006222_pt1 | contig 10448 bp, 8 predicted proteins | sample 101ome_20_FD_133758 | JGI IMG/M metagenome (GOLD analysis project Ga0181568, IMG submission 133758) | Coastal salt marsh microbial communities from the Groves Creek Marsh, Skidaway Island, Georgia - 101404AT metaG (megahit assembly) | ecosystem: Environmental > Aquatic > Marine > Intertidal zone...
CGACACCCTGACAGCAAATCTCTGCCGCCAATTCACGACCCCGTCGTCGCCCCTCCACCCGGCGCCATTTCCAAAAAAGTTTTCGGAATAAATCCTTGCATCTCTCCCAATTCGATATATATCGTTTCAATATATATCGAATTGGGAGAGATCGCGATCCATGGATGTAAAAACGCTTTGCCTGGGCGTCCTGTCCCGCGGTGCCGCCTCCGGATATGAGATTAAGAAACAGTGCGAAGAAGGCCCGTTCGCGCATTTCTATGCGGCGGGATTCGGGTCTATTTACCCGGCCCTCAACGCCCTGCTGAACAACCGGCTGATCAGCCTGGAAGAAGTCAACCAAACCGGCAAACCGGCAAAGAAGATATATTCGATCACGCCGGCCGGCCGTCAGGCTCTGACCGATGAAATGCTGCAGGAGCCTGCACCGGACCGTCTGCGTTCGGATTTTCTGTTCATCATGTTTTTTGGCCAGATGCTGCCGGCCCGCGATATCGACGCGCTGATCGAAGATCGTATCTCCCTGTTTCGCGCCCGCCTCACGGAAATGTATGAATGCAGGAACGAAACCATGCCGGCGGGCGAGAAATTTGCCCTTGGATACGGTATCGCCGTGTACGAAGCAGGCGCCGAATATCTCGAAAACCACCGCCATGAACTTGTCGGCGCCGCTCTCCGCAACGAAGTGGGCGGCGAACGCTCCTCCCCGCGCGCCAGCGAGGTGTCGGTATGAGAAGTTCGATCATCGTCGCCGGCGTACTCGCGATCGCCGCCACGGTTTGGATACTTTCGGGTCAGATCGGCGACGATGACCGCCAGGCAATCGCCAATGACAGCAAGGCCGGGGAACAGAAGCCGGTCGAGCTGATCGCCGTGCGGGTAAAACCGGTACAACCGCGAACCCAGCAAGGAGCCGTAATCGTCAACGGTCGAACCGAGGAGTCGAGGAAAGTAACGGTCCGGGCAGAAACAGCCGGTCCGGTCAGTGAAGTCCCCGGCGAAGAAGGCAAGATCGTCGAAGCGGGCGACGTGATTGCACGTCAGGATGTCGAGGACCGCAACGCGCGTCTTGCCGAAACGGCGGCGCTCGTTCGGCAACGCGAAATCGAATACCGCGCCGCTAAGAAACTGGCCAAGAAAGGCTTTCGCTCCGGCACGAAGCTCGCCGAATCCCGGGCTTTGCTCGATGCCGCACGCGCACAGGCCAAGTCGATGCGCATCGACCTGTCCAGAACGACGATCAGGGCACCCTTCCGCGGCATTCTGGAAACGCGCTATGTCGAAAAAGGCGATTTCGTGAAGATCGGCGACAATATCGCGAAGATCGTCGACCTCGACCCGTTGCTCGCCGTTGGATTTGTGTCGGAACGGGACGTGGGCGCGCTGTCGGTCGGCGCCCCCGGCAGGGTGACACTGATAGACGGACGAACCGCGGACGGAACCATCCGCTTTATCGCTGCCGTAGCCGACAGCGAAACGCGGTCCTTTCGGGTCGAGCTTGAAATTCCCAACGCCAACCACACCATCCGTTCCGGCCTGACCGGCGAACTGACCCTGCCCCTCGCTCCGATCCGGGCGCATGTGATCTCGCCGGCGGTCCTTACCCTCGCAGACGACGGCCGGATCGGCGTACGGATCGTCGACCCAGCGGATATTGTCAGATTCGTGCCCATCAAGATCCTTTCCGACACCGCGGAAGGTCTGTGGGTGTCCGGCCTGAAAGACGGACAACGCCTGATAACGGTGGGGCATGAGTACGTGAAAGCCGGTCAGAAAGTTCGTCCGGTGCGCGAAGACGCGAAGACCGGCGCATGACGATCATCGACGCCGCCCTGTCGCGATCCCGGACGGTCCTCGCGCTACTCGCACTGCTCCTGATCGCCGGGTTTTCAAGCTACGTCAGCATCCCGAAGGAAGCGCGGCCCGACGTCAATATTCCGATCATCTACGTTTCGATGACGCTGAAAGGCATCTCGCCGGAAGATGCGGAACGACTCCTCGTCCGTCCGATGGAAACGGAGCTGAAATCCATCGAAGGAATCAAGGAGATCCGGTCAAGCGCCTATCTCGGCGGCGCCAATGTCCTGCTGGAATTCGAAGCCGGATTCGACGCGGACAAGGCGTTGAACGACGTACGGGAAAAAGCGGATATCGCGAAAGCCGAATTGCCGGAAGACGCCGAAGAACCACGTGTCGAAGAAGTTAATCTGAGCCTGTTTCCGATCATCATCGTCACGTTGGGCGGCGAGGTTCCGGAACGCGCGCTGCTAAAGATCGGCCGCGACCTTCAGGAAAAGGTCGAGGGCATTTCCGCGGTGCTGGAGGCAAAAATCGGCGGCGACCGCGACGAACAGGTCGAAATCGTTATAGACCCGCTGCTGATCGATTCCTACGCGCTGGACCCCCGCAAGGTGCTGGACGCCATCAGCCGGTCGAACCGGTTGATCGCCGCCGGTTCTCTGGACGGTGCGAAGGGCAGCTTTGCGGTGAAGGTCCCGGGCCTGTTCGAGAACGTCAACGACATTCTGGACATGCCCCTGAAATCGAACGGCGATTCCGTCGTCACCGTGCGGGATATCGCCTCGGTCCACCGGACGTTCGAAGACCGTGAAACCTACGCCAGGCTGAACGGCGAACCGGCCATCTCGCTGGAAGTGAAAAAACGGACCGGCGAAAACATCGTCGAGACGGTCAACGCCGTCAAAGCGCTGGTCGAGGAAGAGCGCAAGGAGTGGCCGGACGCAATAACGGTGACGTTCTCGGGCGACGATTCCAAAAACATCCGCAACATGCTGAGAGACCTGCAGAACAACGTGCTGTCGGCCGTGCTGCTGGTGATGATCATCATCGTGGCCGCCCTCGGCGCGCGCACGGGCATTCTGGTCGGGATCGCCATACCGGGCTCGTTCCTGACCGGCATTCTGGTGCTCGGGGCGTTCGGGCTGACGGTCAATATCGTGGTGCTGTTCGCGCTGATCCTGTCGGTCGGGCTGCTGGTCGACGGCGCGATCGTCGTGACCGAATACGCCGACCGGAAAATGATCGAAGGGTCGCCCCGCGCCAACGCCTACGCAGAGGCGGCGAAGCGGATGTCCTGGCCGATCATCGCCTCGACGGCGACGACGCTGGCTGCCTTCCTGCCCCTTCTTTTCTGGCCCGGTATTGTGGGCGAGTTCATGAAATTTCTGCCCATCACGCTGATCGCGACCCTGGTTGCGTCGCTGGCGATGGCCCTGATATTCGTACCCACCCTAGGCGCTCAGATCGGTAAACCCGGTGCCGTGGACGACCGGATGGTACAGCAGATGTCAGCAATGGAAACCGGCGACATCGGCAGTGTCGGCGGCCTCACGGGTTTCTATGTCAGATGTCTGAACGGCGTTCTGCGGCACCCCGCAAAGGTCGTGTTTCTGGCCGTCGTCGCGCTTATCGGGGCCTGGGTGATGTATGCGAATTTCGGGCGCGGCTTCGAATTCTTTCCGAAGGTTGAACCGGACCGCGCCGTGATGAAGGTCTTCGCGCGCGGCAATCTTTCGGTCGACGAAAAGGCGGCCCTGGTCGCCGACATTGAAAAACATATTCTCGACATTCAGCGAGAACGCGGCGAGCTCAAAGCCGTCTATATTCTGTCGGGTAAACAGGAGCGGCGCGACGATGCGCCCGTCGATATCATCGGCACCATAAATCTGGAATTCGCCGATTGGGACACGCGCCGGAACGCGGACGTAATTCTCGCCGATATCGTGGAGCGATCCCGCGGACTGGCCGGGATTTACCTCGAAACCGCCAAGGAAGAAGCCGGCCCACCCGTCGGCAAACCGATCCATATTCTGGTGACGTCCCGCCATCCGGAGACGATCGAACCGGCGGTCGCGAAAATCCGCGAGAAACTGAATGCCATGCCGGGGCTGAAGGATATCGAGGACGGCCGCCCGGTTCCCGGAATCGAATGGGAGATGAAGGTCGACCGGGCGCAGGCCGCCAAGTTCGACGCGGACGTGACCGTCATCGGCAACATCATCCGTCTGGTAACGAACGGTCTGAAGGTATCCGAATTCCAGCCGGACGACGCCGACAACGAAATCGACATCGTCATCCGCTATCCGGAAGACAAACGCTCGCTCGGGCAGCTGGACCGTACGCGGGTGCAGACGCCGAAGGGTCTGATTCCGCTGAGCAACTTCGTCCAGCGCATCCCCCGCCAGCAGACCAGCGAGCTGCGCCGGACGGACGCGCGGCGATCCATGACGGTGAAAGCGGACGTGCTGCCTAGCGTTCTCGCCGACACGAAAAACAAGGAAATCCATTCCTGGATCGACAACGAAGCCAATCTCGATGCGCGCGTGCAGATCGAGTTCAAGGGCGAAGACGAGGAACAGAAAAAGGCCGCGGCCTTCCTCGGGCGGGCCTTCGGGATCGCACTGTTCCTGATGGCGATCATCCTGGTGACCCAGTTCAACAGGTTCTATTCGGCATTTCTGATTTTGACGGCCGTGGTCATGTCGACAGTCGGCGTCATGCTGGGTCTGCTGGTCATCGAGCAACCCTTCGGCATCGTGATGAGCGGCATCGGTGTCATCGCGCTGGCCGGAATCGTGGTCAACAACAACATCGTGCTGATCGACACCTTCGACCGGATCGTGAAGACGGCGGCCTCGCCGCGCGAGGCGATCATCCGCACCGGCGCCCAGCGTCTGCGGCCGGTGCTGCTGACCACGGCGACAACGATTTTCGGCCTGTTGCCGATGGTCACCCGCGTTAATATCGATTTCGTCACCCGCGAAATCGCCATCGGCGCGCCGTCGACCCAGTGGTGGCAGCAGCTGTCCACCGCGATCGCTTTCGGACTGGCCTTCGCCACAATTCTCACCCTGTTCGTCACGCCGTCGCTGCTGATGATCCGCGTCAACGTGACGGCGTGGCGGGACCGGCGGCGGGAGCGACGGCAGGCTGTCCCCGCAGAGTGAACCGCCTGGCTGGCTTGACCTTCCGTACCGTCCGCCGGTAAGTAATTCGCGGAATAAGAAATGCGCCGGTAAGTCGGCAAAAAACTGGAAACGCGATGCCTATCGACATGTCTAACCAGCCTGAACTGGCTCTCCCGTTCGAATCCACACGCGCGTTGTTGTCGAAATGGCGCGATCGGGACAGCAAGAAAACCGCGATCGTCGACTTGGACCAGGACGGCAAGTCCATCACGTGGGGTGAACTCGCAACGGAAGCCGACCGGGTTGCCGCTTTCCTGAAAGACCGGGGGGTCAAACCGGGGGACAAGGTCGCACTTCTGTCGGGCGAAAACGTCGAGAAGCTGATTATCTGGATGGGAATCTGGCGCTATGGCGCTGCCGTCTGCCCACTCAACGTGGAAATGAACGAGGTTCACCTGGTCGAAATCCTCGAGGGGATCGAGCCCGCCCTGACGCTCTGGCATACCGATCTTGACGGACCCGCGATGACGGCCGGGCTAAAGACCCCGGCGCTGCGCTTTGCCGGGTGGGAGACAAGTGCGGCAGGCGATGCCGGCGCCGACGAACTGTTCGCCCTTCTCGCGTCGTACGACGCCGGCGTCGGCGCCGATATCGACAGCGAGAACAGCGCAGAGGACCTGTCCTGCATCTTCTGCACCTCCGGCACCACCTCCAAACCGAAGAGCGTTGTCTACAACCACATGGCATACTGGCTGAACGGGCTCAATACGCTCGACATGCTGGGATTGACGAAAGACGACAAGACCCTCGAATACCGCTCGTTCGGATGGAATTCCGCCCAGATTCTCAGCCTGATGCCCTGGCTGCAGACCGGACTGACCATGCATATCGCGCAGCGCTTTTCGCGCTCCCGTTTTTTCGGCTGGATCCGGGAGCACGAGATCACGTTCTCGGCGGGCGTCCCCACCGTCGTGAACATGCTGCTGAACGAACCCCCGCCCGAGGAAGAGCGCGACGTACCGAGCCTTCGGTTGATGACCTGCTCGACCGCGCCGCTGTCGCCCGATCAGTGGAAACTGTTCGAATCCATGTACGGCGTCACGCTGCTGCAGCTCTACGGCATGTCGGAAGCGGGCTGGATCTGCGGCAACCGGCATTATCGGCGCCAGATGGGCACCGTCGGCCCGCCCGCCAAGCACCAGGAATTCATCATTGTCGGCAGCGAAGGCGAAGCCTGCCCTCCGAATACGGAAGGCGAAATCACCATCGGGGGACCACAGACCTGCATCGGAACGGTCTCGCCGGAGGGCGCGTTCGAAGACCTGTCGAACGAACGCATCAAAACCGGCGATCTCGGCATGATCGATGACGACGGATTCGTCACCGTTACCGGCCGGACGAAAGATCTGATAATCCGGGGCGGTGTAAACATCGCGCCGCTGGAGATCGACAACGTTCTGTTGCGCAATCCCAAAGTGCGCGAAGCCGCCGCCGTCGGCGTGCCCGACAGGATTTATGGCGAGGAAGTCATCGCCTATGTCGCGGTGAAAGGCGACGAGACGCTGGACGAGGACGAAGTGAAATCCTGGTGCGCCCAGTCGCTGCCCGATTTCAAGGCGCCGAAACGTATATTCTTCATGGACGACCTGCCGAAATCCGACCGGGGCAAGGTTCGGCGGGACGATCTGAAAGATATCTGGGAAAAGTCGGAAAACAGCTAATACCTGAAACGCTTAGCGCGCGACGTCGCCCCTCCGGACTGAGGCGAAACCGCAGTTTTCAGGCGTCTGCCCGCCGCATTTTACCAAAATTTAAGATGGTGCGTGATACGTCTCGGTCCTTCGTTCACATGGGTTCCCGATGGCTCCTCCCGCGACCGATAGCTGCAGTCATGTTTCGTCCGACGCAATGGACGTCTCCGACGACGAGACGCGATTTTCGTTCACCGTAGACGACCGGCGCTACGAAGCCTGGATCGAAATATCGGCTGGCGTATCGCGCGTGTGCGTTTCCTGCCCATTGGGATATCTGCCTTACACCGCCGAAAACAAGGAAGCGCGGAAAGCCGTTCTTATGCTTCTCAGCGTATCCGGCAATCTGCCCATGGCGCGGCTCATGCTGACCAATTTTCAGAAAATCTCGATGCTGGTATCGGAAGCAATCGACGACCCCGTCGATCCGAAGGAAATACTCGCAGGCGCCGCCGGCGCGGTTCTTAAAAGCGCGCCGCTCCGCAATCTCATGAATGACTGCATGACCGCGGGCGTCGGCCCGCGCTGATCAATTGGTTTTGGGCAGCACGAACACCTGACCCGGGTAAATCAGGTCGGGATCGCGGATCTGATCCTTGTTGGCTTCGTAAATCTCGGTATAGCGTAGACCGCTGCCATAGGTCCGGCGGGCGAGCCGCCACAGGCTGTTTCCCGGCTGGACGAAGGCGACCGCTCCCTCGGGCAGGTCGGCAACGGGCGTCGCACGGAGGAACGGCAGTTCGATCCGCGCGAGAATCTTGCCGTCCGAACCCACGCGATCGACGCGCATGCGATAGAGACCGGTCGGGATCTCCACGCCCGGCGTCAACCGCCATATCCCTTTCTCGTCGGCCACGGCGCGCCCGATATACGTGTTGTTCAGATAGACCCGGACTTCCGTGCCCGGCTCCGTCCGCCCGGATAGCGTAAGATCGTCGCCTCGCCGGCCGTAATCGATCGCATCCAGAGACAATGCCGCGTCGCCGATGCCGGCGGGATTCTGCAGAACGACCGGTGCCTCACCCGTTTTATTGGGCAGGGCGACCGCCAGCGACCCCGACGGTTCGGACGCCGGGCGGCCGGCAACATCCCTGCCCCGTTCGGGGACGACGACGACCACGCTTTGCGCGGAGGAAACTTCGGTCCCGTCGGGAAGTTTTGCGATCACCGTCAACTGGTGCGTACCGGCGGGAAGCGGTTTCTCGGGCACAAGCACCCATTCTCCGCGTTTGTCGGCGGTGACGGAGCCGATGACGGAGTCTCCCTGACGCACGGTTACCACCGAATCCGGTGGCGCCCTGCCGGCAATCACCGTGTTGCCTTCCGGATTGACCCGGACGATGTCGAACGACGGCGCGGCGTTCAGCGACTGCGCCCGATCGGAGCCGGCCTCTCCCGTCGGCCGGGCCTGACGGACGGTGGCGGCGGGCTGGTCTGCCGCTGCGGGCGCGGCAGAGGTACCGGATGGCGACGGTTGCCGGGCGAGCCGATCGAGGGGGGTCTCCGATTGGGCGGACGGCGGTAGCGGCCTGTCTGGTTCCCGGTCGATAAAAAATGTCAGCGATATCGCCGCCAGAACCACCAGCGCACCTGCGATACCGACAATCAGCGGCCTGTTCACCCTGCCATCACCGTTTTTCGTTCAACCCGTCTGTCGAACATAGGCATATCAGGCGGAATCGCACCACTTTTCTGAGCCTATCCCGATCTCACTTCAGAATGCGTTGCTGACGGGCGGCAACGATTTCAGATACATGGCGATCGCCTTCAGGTCCGCGTCCGTCAACTTGCCGGTATTGTGGGCAATCACATCCGCCATCATAGAGCCTGCGAAGTCGAAATCGGGCGTCGCGCCGGTTTTGAGATACTGGACGATCTGGTCGACGGTCCAGGTCAAACCCGTTTTCTCGTCGGGTGTGATGTTGGGTATCTTTTCGCCCTCCGGCCCATCCGGCGTACCGGCCATCCAGTTGTCGTAATCCAGACCGCCGAGCATGTTCCGGGGCGTGTGGCATTCGCCGCAATGCGCCAGTGCGTTCGACAGATACGCCCCCCGATTGACCTCGTCGGATTGCGCGGGGTCGGATTGGAATGCGCCTTCCCGGAAAAACAGCATCTTCCACCCGGTCTGCAGGAACCGCCAGCTGAACGGAAACGGAATATCGTGCGGGGTCGACGCCCGGTCCACCGGCTTCAGGGAAAACAGATAGGCTTTCATCGCCCTCAGGTCCGGTTCAGTGATCCGCGTATAGGACGTGTAGGGAAAGGCCGGGAAATAATGCGCGCCGTCGGGATTCTTTCCTTCCCGCATCGCCCGTATAAAGTCGGCGTCGGACCAGGATCCGATCCCGTGGTCCTTGCTCGGCGTGATATTGGGCGGCACGAATGTACCGAACGGCGTCGGGATCGGCGCGCCGCCCGCGAACGGCGCTCCCTTTTTTCTGAAATCGGTATGGCAACTGACGCACCCCCCGGCGATGGTCAGATATTCGCCCTTTTTAATCAGATCGCTTGGCTGGCTCTGGGCCGGCAAAGCCATCGCGAGGACCGCCGCGCAGCCAATCCATGCAGCTCTAAGGTTCATTGTTCGTGCCTTTCGGGTTCGAATGCAGCCACCGACTTGATGGTTCACGATATTCGTGGTTTCTGTTGTGCGGTCAAGTAACCCGTACGCTCATCCCGCAATAACAGGGAAACACCCCGCATGCCCGATCAATCCATAAAATCCGTCTGCGTGTTCTGCGGTGCGTCGGTGGGAAAAGACCCAGCCTACCGGAACGCCGCCGAAGATCTCGGCCGGCAGATGGCGGAGAACGGCATCCGCCTTGTCTTCGGCGCCGGTCATGTGGGCATGATGGGCACCGTGGCGGATGCAGTGCTGGCGGGCGGCGGCGAGGCGATCGGCGTCATCCCGGAATTCCTGCGGGATCGCGAACTTGCACATGAGGGCCTGACGGAGCTTCACGTGGTTGACAGCATGCACACCCGCAAACGCATGATGTTCGACCTGTCGGACGCCTTTGTCGCCCTGCCGGGCGGGCTGGGGACGCTGGAAGAGGTGTTTGAGATGGTCACCTGGCGTCAACTCGGCCGGCATGAAAAGCCGATCGTCCTGGTCAGCACCAACGACTACTGGCAGCCGTTCGACGCGCTGGTCGACCGCGTCGTAGAAAACGATTTCGCCCATGGCGACGCAACTGCCTATTTCAGCACCGTTCCCGATCCGGCAAGCGCCATCGACCTTCTGATAAACCGATAAAAAAACCCCGGCGCGAGGCCGGGGTTTTTTCGAATTCCAGGCGCGCGATCAGGCGCCCCAGGGTTTGATCGCCTCTTTCAGGGCGGCATAGCCTTCCAGGAAGCCCGGGCGGGTACCGCCGTAGACTTCGTCGAACTTGTCGAGCGCGTCGTCGAGCCATTTGCGCAGCTCCGCGTTGTCCGGATTGGCGTCCAGATAGGCGTCGCGGATCAGCACGAAATGGATGCGCGGATCGTAAGGCTGTTTCGTACCGCCCATGGATTCGTCGCCGTCCAGCAGGCGCAGCAGCATGGCGTCGGCCGAGCCCAGGGTCTGTTCGTGGATCGGCGGGCCGTCCATGCGATACATGACGGACGTCATGTCGCGACCGTTGCCGGTCGTATAGCCCATGTCTTCCCAGACCCGGCGCATGTCGACGTCCTGGCCGAGATGCTTGGCGACAAGGCCACCGAACGTCCGCAGTGGATCGGACACGTCGGCCAGCAGGTCGGTCAGTCGGTCGCCGTCCAG
>Ga0181568_10006224_pt1 | contig 10447 bp, 6 predicted proteins | sample 101ome_20_FD_133758 | JGI IMG/M metagenome (GOLD analysis project Ga0181568, IMG submission 133758) | Coastal salt marsh microbial communities from the Groves Creek Marsh, Skidaway Island, Georgia - 101404AT metaG (megahit assembly) | ecosystem: Environmental > Aquatic > Marine > Intertidal zone...
CGCAAACGACTTTAGAGAAGTTGGTATCGTAAAAGACCCATACAACTATGGAACGACTACTGTTTCTACTGCATCGACTCGTAGACAATCCTTTGCAGTTCTAATGTCATCTGCCCCAACAGTTGCTTATGAGATTGACGAAAAGATTACACAGTCAACAACTGGTGCTGTAGGTAGAGTTGTTGAATGGGATTCGACAAACAATATCCTATATTACCAACAGGAACAGTGGACGAATTATGGTTTGGATGCTGATGGTTATGTTACTGCATTTAGTGGTGCAAACACAATCACTGGTTCAAACTCTGGTGCTGCTACAGTTCCTTCTTCTAATGCAAGTGATAATGTAACTCTTGCTGGTGGAACAGTTCTTACATTTACTAGTGGATATGCAAATCCAGAACTAGAACCAAATAGTGGTTCTATTCTATATGTAGAAAACAGACGCCCAATTTCTCGTGCATCTGACCAAACTGAAGACATCAAAATCGTAGTGGAATTTTAAGACATGGAAAAAACTAATCTGAATGTAGCGCCATACTATGATGACTTTGCTGAAGACAAAGACTTTCATAGGGTTCTCTTTCGTCCTGGCTTTGCTGTTCAGGCAAGAGAACTAACACAACTTCAGAGTATTCTACAAAACCAAATTGAAAAGCATGGACGCCATGTTTTCAAAGAAGGCACAGTGGTTATCCCTGGCGCTGTTGGTTTTACAAATGAATACTATGCTGTTAAGTTAAAGTCAACACTTTCGTCATCTGATATTAGTGGACAGATTCAAGATTATGTTGGTAAGAGAATTACTGGAACAACCTCTGGTGTTGTTGCAGAAGTTATTCAGGCAGTTGCTGCAACCACAGATGATCCTATCACACTTTATGTTAAGTATGTTAAAACTGGTTCTGATAATGTTACGACAACATTTTCAGACGGTGAGAGAATCTCTGCAAACGGAACAGTAGGTTCTTTTGGTTCGGGTGTTGATTCTGCTGAGTTACTCACAACTGATGCAACTGCAACTGGTTCTTCTGCAAACATTGAAGAGGGTGTTTACTTTGTTCGTGGACACTTTGTTCGGGTTGCACAACAAAGATTGGTTCTAGACAAGTATACTAACTCACCATCTTATCGTATTGGTTTGTCAATTACTGAAGCACTGGAAACGCCAGAAGAAGATGGTTCACTTTTAGATAACGCACAAGGAACATCTAATGTAAACGCAAAGGGCGCTCATCGTCTAAAGTTTACTTTGACTCTTGCGAAACTTTCTCTTAACTCTACGGATGACGAAAACTTTGTAGAACTCATTAGAGTTAATCAAGGTGTTCTTCAAGAGAAGGCAAGAAATACAGAATACTCAGTTCTAGGAGAAACATTTGCTCGTAGAACTTATGATGAATCTGGTGACTACACGGTTCGTGACTTCCAGTTAGATATTCGTGAATCTGCAAACGATGGTTTGAATAACGGTATCTTTTCTATAGGTGCAACGACTGACGATGGTAATATTGCTAGTAATGAGTTTCTTACTATGCAAGTATCGCCAGGCAAGGCATATGTTCGTGGTTATGAAATCGAAACAATTGGCCCAAAATATTTGGACATTCCTAAACCTAGAACTTTCCAAAACTTTAATGCTGCTGTTACTCCAGTTGAAGTTGGTAACTATGTGGTTGTTAATAATGTGCATGGTTCTCCAGAAATCTCTCCTTTTATCTCTGGTGAGATTGATGAACCATATCGTGAAATTACATTGTATGACCAACAGACTTCTTCTCGTGGAACTGCCAGTGGTAATAAGATAGGTTTTGCTCGTGCAAGAGCGTTTGAACATTTTGAGAATAACACTGGAACAGGTGTAGACCTTCTTGCAGATTCAACAAACACAGATACAAAATTTAAGTTATATCTTTTTGACATTCGTATGTTCACAGAACTTACAATGTCTGGCACGCCCTCTGCATTAACAACTGGTGCAAAAGTTACTGGTGTTCAGTCTGGTGCATATGGTTATGTTGCATCTGCTTCAACTGGAACAAAGATTGTTGTAACTTCTGTTGTTGGTTCTTTCTATGATGGTGAGAGTCTCTTCTCTACATCTTCCACTGAAACAGATGAAATCATTGAAGATTCTGGCAATACTGATTTGACAATTTCATCAATCACTTCAAATGATTTTAGTTCTGTAAAACAAGTATACATGAATGACCCAGATGTTGGTGATCCAGACTTCAGTGCTGATATTGATTTGGATAACGATGTTACTCTTGCTGGTCTAGTTTCATGGTCAACTGGAACAACCGTTGATGGTTTCCAAACAGACTTTACTGTTCAATTGAAGATTGGGGATATTATTGCTCTACCAACTGGTGCTGGCGGTGCATTGGAAGAAAGAAGGGTAACTGCTGTAAACAGTTCAACTGAAATTGATGTTGATGTTGCGTTTACTAATGCGGTTACTTCTGTTACTGCAACAAGAAAAAGAGCACAACTTAAAGACCAAAATAAAAACATTCTTCTTCGTAAGTTACAAAAGAATGCTATCAAAACTCTTAAAACAGAAACCAATAATGGTATCTCTGATACTCAAGTAACTATCCGCCGTTCGTTTGCAGACACATCTAGTGCTGCTGGACAGGTGACATTTACTGCTGGTTCAAATGAAACATTCAATTCGGTTGATAATGAAGATTATGTATTGTCTGTTATCACTGCTGGTTCTGGTGGTTCTGCTCTCGCTGGTGACATCGTAAACCTTAACAGTTCTAATGTTACTGTTAGTGGTGCTGGAACTGGAACTGTTTCCATAACATCTGCATCTATATTAGGTAATGGTGCAGAGGTTCGTTTGATTACTACTGTAACAAGAACTGTTGTAAACGAAAAATCAAAAACTAGAAATCGTATGCATCAAGTGTTGGTGGATAACGATGGTATTGCTGGTGGAGCACAATATGGAACTTCTGCTCACCACAAAGAGATTTCTTTGGGTGTTGCAGACATTCACAAATTATATGCAATCTACGAATCTGTAGATGATTCTACCGATCCTGTTCTACCTCAATGGTCAGTAACAGGTGCCACTGGTGTATTTACTAAAGGTGAATTGATAACTGGTGGGACATCTGGTGCGATTGCAAGAATTATTAACCCACAAACACCAATCACATTTATTCCAGTAAATAATCTAACATTCAGTATGGGAGAAACAATTACTGGTGCAGAGAGTGGTGAGTCTGCTACTCTAGATGTATTTACTGCTGGTGATACAAACATTACCAATAACTTTACACTAGATACTGGACAAAGAGATAACTACTACGATCACGGTAGACTTGTTCGTAAACCAGGCACTGTTGCTCCTAGTGGCAAACTTCTAATTGTCTTTGATTATTTCGATCATGGAACTGGAGACTTCTTTACTGTAGACTCTTATAGTCAGATTGATTACTCAGAGATTCCAACCTACACTGCTACTCGTGTTGATCCAGAGGTTTCAGAACCAACTGGTGAATACGACTTGCGTGATGCAGTTGACTTTAGACCTCGTATTGCAGATGCATATAGTTCGTCTGCTGCAACTTTACAAAATCAGAGTGTATATAAAGTTACTGATTTTACCTTTAACTTTGAGAACCGTTCCTTTGCTGGAAGTGGTTCTTCTACATCAAATATTCCTAAAGACAATTCTAACTTTGTATATGATTTCGATTTCTATGTTGCTAGAATTGATATGTTGTTCTTAACATCTGCTGGGGAATTTAGAATTATTAGTGGCGCTCCTGCTGAAGAACCTGTCCCGCCTAAGGGATTGGATAATGCAATGAAACTTGCTCAGATTGAGTTGCGTCCATATATTATTGATCTTACTGATGCAACATTCAACAAGTTTAATAATCGTAGATATACAATGCGTGACATTGGTAAGTTGGAAACACGCATTAACAATATGGAATACTATACTGCGCTTAACCTTTTGGAAAAGGATGCACAGTCTCTAGAAATTCAAGATGCAAATGGACTGAATAGATTTAAGTCTGGTTTTGTGGTTGATAACTTTGCTGGTCATGCAACTGGTGATGTTAGACACCCAGACTATAGAAACTCTATTGACATGACTGCAAAGGAACTTCGCCCACAATACTACATGAAGGGCGTTTCTCTTATTGAAGAAAACACTACAGATGCAGAAAGAAGTGTAGATCAGTATCAAAAAACTGGTGATATTCTTTCTCTTCCATACGAACATACAATTGCGGTTGAACAACCATATGCATCTCGTGTTGAGAATCTAAACCCTGTTCTTTCTTTCTCATGGGCGGGTATCTGTAAACTAACTCCATCTGGTGATGAGTGGTTTGAGGTGAACAGACTTCCAGATATTATTATCAACAGAGAAGGAAACTTTGATACCGTTATGGCACAAAACCGTAACGCTCTAGGAACAGTATGGAACGCATGGCAAACTCAGTGGAGTGGAACAACTACAACAAGCACTCTACCTCTTTGGTGGACTGCATCTATTCGTGCATCGAATGGACGCCCTGCTATTGTTAGAAGAACTTTAACTCAAGAACAAGGAACTCAGACAAGAACTGGTGTTCAGACTTCTGTGGTTGCACAGATTGATACAGAATCTTTGGGTGAAAGACTTTTATCACAGGCACTTATTCCATTCATTCGTGCAAGGAATGTTACCTTTAGTGTAACTGGTATGAAACCTCTTACTAGAGTATATCCATTCTTTGATAAAAACAATGTTAGTGCTTATGTAACTCCAGATGGTGGTTCATTGGGTGGAAACCTTGTGACATCTGCTGCTGGAAAAATTTCTGGTGTATTCTCTATACCAGATCCAAACAATAATAGTAATCCTCGTTTCAGAACTGGTGATAGAGTTTTTAGACTTACATCAGATGCTCAAAACGGTGAAGAGAATGTAGAGACATTCGCACAGGCAACATATTCTGCAACTGGTATCTTGAATACAATTCAAGAAACAATTATTGCTACTCGTAATGCAAGAGTAGAAGTTAGAAATGTATCTGACACACGGGCAACCACAAGAACTATTTCTCAAAGAAATGATGTTGTTGGTTGGTGGGATCCGCTTGCACAGTCATTCATGCCTCAGGCAACTGGTGGGGAATATCTCACTAAGGTAGATGTTTTCTTTGCACAAAAAGATGATGACTTGCCTGTTACACTACAGATTCGTGAAATGCAGAACGGCTATCCAACTACTAAGGTTCTTCCTTTTGCATCTAAAACTTTGCCTCCATATTTTGATGGAACAGTTTCAATGACTGCTGGTTCTACTACGGTAACTGGTTCTGGAACTACATTTACTGTAGATTATAAAGTTGGTGATGAGATTCAGATTGAAGGCGCCTATGTTAGTGGTGGCACTCATTGTGTGGAAATTGTGTCAATTGACAGTGATACATCTATGACAGTTAGTGATACAGCATTTACAACGGTATCAGGCGCTAAGTATGGACTTCCAACAAATGATAGTTTGGGAAGGCCTGAAGGTTCTGTGCCAACAACATTCCATTTTGACGAACCAGTATATGTGAAGGATGGTGTAGAATATTGTATCGTCCTCTTTACAGATTCAAACAAATATCTTACATGGATTTCTCGTATGGGAGAAACTGATGTTGGTGGCAATCGTATGATTTCAGAACAACCATACTTGGGTGTTCTGTTTAAGTCACAGAACAATACCACTTGGACTGCATATGATTTTGAAGATTTGAAGTTTACATTGTATCGTGCAAAATTTGATACATCAAAAACTGGTATTATCACATTAACAAACGATGAACTTCCAGTTGCTAAATTGGAATCCAATCCTATTAGAACTGTGAGTGGCGATAGTAAGGTTAGAGTGTTCCATAGAAATCACAATATGCACTCATCTTCTAACAATGTTATCATTACAAATGTTAAGTCTGGAATTGATTCTTCTCTTAATGGTGCAATTCTTGCTGCAGATACAACACTCTCATTGACAAGTTCAACTGGTTGGCCAACTTCTGGAACTGTATACTTGAAGATAAACAATGAGGTGATGTCTGGAACTATCTCTGGAACTTCTGTAACTGCAATAAGTCGTGGTGTAGAAGGTTCTGCTGTTGATCATGCAGATGGTTCTGAAGTTCTTCTCTACCAGATTAACGGTATTCCTTTGACAGAAGTTAATAAGACACACACTACAATCGGTGATATTAGAGTTGACTCGTATACAATTTCAACATCTACTTCTGCTACATCTTCTGGTGTAAGTGGTGGTGTTGAGGCAACTGCAACAGAAAATGCTCAGATGGATGTGTTGCAAACTCTTGTTCCAACAATCGAACATCCAAACACATTACTTACTTCAAAAACATTATCAACATCTGGAACTTCTGTATCTGGTAATCAGACATCGTTTACTAAACAGTCTATATCTACTGCTGATTCAATTCCTTTGGATGACAACTATTACTTTAGTGCTCCAAGAATTATTTGTTCTAGAATTAACGAAACGAATGAGTTATCTGGTGCGAAATCATTTGAACTTAGATTTACAATGACTTCTAATGTTGATAACCTTTCACCATTGATCGATTTGGATAGAAAGACTATCGTTGCGGTTGCAAACAGACTTGATAATATTGATAGTGCTTCTGATGTATATCCTCAATCTGACTATGTTGCTCCAACAGAACCAGATGGAGATTCAAACGAGGCAATCTACATGACTCGTAAGGTTCAGTTGAAGACTCCTGCTACTGCAATCAAACTATTGTTTGATGCGGTGAGATTTGACAGTGCAGAAATTCAGGCAATGTTTAAGATTCTTCGTTCTGATGATGCGAGTGACTTTGATGAAATCGGTTGGCAGTATTTTAATACTGATGGTTCTCCAGATACAAATGTAAACTCTTCAGTAAACAATCAAGACTTTATTGAAAGAGAATACACAGTGGAAGGACTAGAGGAGTTCATTGCCTTTGCGGTTAAGATTCGTATGCAAGGAACTAACTCTTCTGAACCTCCTCGTATTAAAGACCTTCGTGCAATTGCATTGGCGACATAAGATGACAGAGTTTATTCAAGTAGAAGACAATCCTAATCTTGCAAGAGATACTAACTCTCGTGCTATTGTTAATACAAACATGGAAGCATACAAGGCCGCAGTTGCTCGTTCTCGTGCTGCACAAAAGCAAAGAGATGAGTTGAGAGATGCGGTAAGGGATATAAATAACTTAAAGTGTGAGATGCATGAAATTAAAAATCTTTTACTAGAAATGATGGATAAGAAATAATGGCAGACCGTAACGCACCAGCAAGTTTTACCTTTGAAGAATGGAGAGTTGAGTTCAATCAACTGGCAACAGATGTCGGTGATATTGCAAACCTTCCTTCTACTGTTAATGGTAACGCTGTAACAGATGTTATTGAAGCAATTGCAGAACTAGAAGGTGCTTTGAGTTCTGTAATGTTTCCTACAGTTATCGACTTTGATGATTCTACTGGTGTTGCCAGTGAAAGAATCAAATTTGGTGATGATGACGATTTGCAAATATACCACGATGGTTCGGACAGTTATGTTAATCATAACGGAACTGGTGATCTTCTTATCTCTGGAAATAATGATGTTGATGTAACTGCAACCACAGATATTGGAATCACTGGTGGTGGTAATGTTCTTGTTAATGGTGTAACTGGAGTAGATGTCCAGTATAACGGAACAACAAGATTTTCAGCAACAAATACAGGACTTGGCGTAAACGGTGATATTATAGATTCATCTGGTGGTATGACAGGTTCACTAACATTCCCTCAGATTGGGGGAGCGATTGCAACGGAAGGGTTCGGTATTGCTCTTGCGGTTGCACTTGGATAACTAACATAAATACTATAAAAGGGAAGAATTAGAATGGCAAACAATTTTAAGAACGCATTTGCAAACAGTGTTTCCACTTCAAGTGGTTCACCTACAGATGTGTATACTGCGAATAATGGTTCTGCCGTTAACTCAATTCTTATTGAACTAGATGTGGCAAACACAGGAACTTCTGCTGTTCAGGCAAGTGTTCTTGTTTATGATAGTTCTTCAACAAACACATACCACATCGTTAAGGACGCTCCAGTGCCAGTTGGTTCGGCATTGAAAGTTGTCTCAGGTCAAAAGATTGTTTTGAACGGTGACGATAAAATTCAAGTATATGCTTCTGCGGCAACAGTAGATGTAGTGGCATCAATTCTAGAAGATGTAACATAAGGGGTAAGTGATGTCTGAATCATATATTGGTGTAAACAGTCCAAACAGAGTTTCTGCTGCATTTCAGAAAGAGGATTTCCTCGGCTCAGATTTGAGCACGATTACTGTAGGTTCGGCTTCATACACATATGCGTATGAGTTGGATACAGATGTCGATGGTGCTAATGCAGAGAATCTATATGTGGTTTTGGACAATGTGGTTCAAGAGCCAGACACTGCCTTTGTTATTCATGAGAACTCTTCTTCCCAACCAAGAATTATACAGTTTCAAGGAACTGTTGCTTCAACGGCAGTCATCTATGTAGTTCATAGAGGTATCGGTTCATTTACAATGAAACCGCCTACTGGTTCAGTAGGTGCAGATCAACTTGCTGCAAATCTCAAGTCATTTACTACAGACGCATTTTCTGGTGACGGTTCGACTGTTGCATTTACTCTAACAGAGACGCCAACAGTTGCAAACTCAGTGATGGTATTCGTAGATGGTATTCTACAGAAAGAAACATCTAACTATGCAATCTCTGGTTCTACACTAACATTCACAACAGCACCAGATGCAAGTTCAGAAATTGAAGCAAAACATATGGGTCTTCGTGGAGTTATGCGTAGAGGCCCAGACTATCAATATGACGCATTTACTGGTGATGGTTCTACCGTTGCGTTCACTCTAAGTAACACTGGTGTTCCAACTAATAGTGCATTTGTTTTCTATAATGGTGTTTGTATCAAACCAACTACCGATTATTCAATCAGTGGGAATACAATGACATTGACATTTGCTCCAGTTAGTGCATCAGAAATAATGGTAAGGTATCAAATCTAATGGCTAGTAATTCAAAAAATATCGCAGAACTTCTTAATACAGATACAGTTATCAAAGTTAATGATATGGACTCTACTTTGGACTTTAGTGGTAAAACACTTTCTCTAACTGCTGCGTCTGTTAATGCTCATGTTACTCAGTTTGACGATTCAAATGTAAGAAATGATATAGCACATCTCGCACTAAGAGATGCGATTAACGAAAATAAAACTGCATATAACTTTGGTAATACCTTTCTAGAAAATTTCCAAGACGCTTCTGGAATAGATACAACTTCCAATACTTCAAGAAATGCTAGTGAGTTCGTTTCATCTTTAGCAGATGTTACTACTGAGTTTCATCCTAGAAATGATTTGACTTGGACAAACAGCATTGTCACTAGTGTTGAATCTGGTTCTGGTATGCCTACAATTAACGGTTCAGATAGAGTATTTGAATCTACTGCCTTTGGTTCTGGTTATGCCTATACTTCAAACACTGCTCCTTATGCAAAATATTTCTTTGAGTTTGAAGTTCTTGTAAAGGGTGGCGGTGGCGGCCCATTCTGGAATTTTCAAATTAACAAAAATGGTGGCACATCCAGCGCCCAATACTATGGTTCTACAACAAGTTCTAGTGGACAGTATGGAGGATTTAGTAGCGGTTCATCTGTCGGCTCTCGTTTCAAGATAACATATGATCCATATACAGACCCAAATGTAATTCTCACGGAAAGAGACCAGAACGGTGATGGAACATTTGAAGAGACAAGTAGTTCCTTGGCTGGCGGTTCATATACTGGTAGTGCTTGGACATCTACTGGACAACCAACTACGATTGGTTTTTGGTTGCCAAGTTGGAGAGATGCTGATCCTAACTGGAAGATTGGTGTAAGACAAGGCACCAAGACAGTTCAAACATTTTATACAAGTGGAAACTTCACATCTACTAATCAAACTGCATCTAGTTCGGTTTCATCAATGGGTATTGTCGTTATTCATTCTAATCAACATGGAACTAATTCGATAAACACAGACATTGTTGCACAACTCAGTGCAGATGGTGGAGCAAACTATTCTACTGCTACATTAGAATCTAGAGGTGTCTTTGCTAGTGGACAGTATATTTCAATTGCAAACAATGTAAGTGTGACGCCTGGAACTCAACCCAAATATAAAATAAATTTTGCAAACCAATCTGAAGGCGCAAAAGAGGCAAGAATTATTGCAGTTGGGTTGTTATACTAAATAGTAATGGAAAACAAAGGTAGACAATAATGGCATATATTGGAGCACAACCGACATACGGTGTATTTGACAGACAGGTTTTGACAGGTGATGGTTCAACCACAACCTTCAATCTTGACC
>Ga0181568_10006225_pt1 | contig 10445 bp, 14 predicted proteins | sample 101ome_20_FD_133758 | JGI IMG/M metagenome (GOLD analysis project Ga0181568, IMG submission 133758) | Coastal salt marsh microbial communities from the Groves Creek Marsh, Skidaway Island, Georgia - 101404AT metaG (megahit assembly) | ecosystem: Environmental > Aquatic > Marine > Intertidal...
ACCCACAAGCGCAGTCTCGTCAACATCAAAAACCAAAGAGCCAGATAACGCCAAGTTGTCTATTGCCATACGAGCATGACCATTCATGATCTTTTGAGAATCATCCATGTTCTCAGCAATCCCGATGCCGAAGAAGCTGTAGGGATTACGCTCGTAAGGAAAGGCATGATAAGGCAACCTGAAAGGCGTAAAGGGATTGACTACGGCTCTGAGAAGTTGTCCGTTGCATACCCAAGCATTGACTTGAACCTCGTCAAGGTCATCTACTTCATCTGGAATATCCATACCCACTTGGCGAGCATACTCAGCATCCATAACTCCCCAGTATTCCAGAACTTCATATTGCCCGGAGCCATAAGCTTCGGACCTATGATCATCCTTTAGCTCTTGTTCGTAGTCCTGCTCTTCGTAATTAGGACCAAAAGCTAAAGCTTGTCTAATAGCATCTTTGTTAAAATAAGGCATACGTGACAATGACCGTAGCTTAGTACGGTTCATACGATGCCTATGGAACACATATTCACATTCGTTTATGTTAGTTGCATTAGGGTCAGGGAAAAAGTCCCAAATACTAACAAACTCAATACGAGGCACTCTAACGCTAATTGGCGCGTAATCTCGTACTCCTTCTTCATTTTCCTCCCAGCGATTTAATGTTTTATTAAAATTAAAAGGTCCTTTAACAATCCCTGTACCAAACAAAGCAGACTCAAACAAAGCGTTACGGATTTCACTGGCTCCGTTAGACTCTTCAATTTGGTCATGGATTAACTTTTCCATCTTACGCGCAGCAGTCTCTGCTGGCTTTACTTCAAGTGCTTGTGGGTCTGGGCTAGGTCCTTCTTTAAGCTGGGGTTCTGCTGCTTCTTCAAGTTCTTGTACTTCAAACTTCTGTGAGCCGTATGTCGATCCGGGCTTAAGTACACGCCCGTCACCTTCGTAACCAACATCAAATGGGTTTTCCTGCTGTTCTTCTTTTGCTTCTGATAGTTCTTCTTGACTAGTTTCAATTCCGGGTAAAGGGTTTTGAGTATCTAGGTGTGCAAACTCAGAGGCTCCTTCAGGAACCTTTGTTTGAGAAATTCCAATAGGAAACTTCCCTGCACCAAAGATAACATCTACAAGTTGACCAAAGGCTGCAAGCACTTTAGTTTTTGTGACTTTAACAAATACTCGAGACTTTTCAGATTCTCTGAACCGTATGTTTTTTCCGTACAGTCCACGATAGTTATGGTAGGCTGTTAGCCACCGCTGTTCATCTAAGTCTCGTGCGCTTTGAGCAGACTGATACCTATCAACAAGAAGACCTACAAAGTTATTCCGTAGAGACTCTTCTAAGGTCAGTTCAAGACCTTGTTCGTCTTCTACAGGAGCAAAATAAATTTCATTTGCTGTTAGTGTATTTTCTTCTTCCATTTAGTATCCAAAGTCCGAGTCTGCTGGAGTATAAGCCTGTTCTTGCCTAATTAACCTTAACTGAGCTAATGGATCGTTAACTCTTGGTCTAGACATAATAAGATAACGCAGAGCATCATACGCATGATCTGGCGCATGAGTATCTACATCTTCAGGATTAGATTTATCTAAAGGAATACTTTGAAGTTCGCGTATCAGGTTTGGGCAGCTACTAAAAATCTGCAATCTTGGTCTGCCGCTTTGCTGTAACCTCAAGTATTCGTGAATCTGAATCTTACCCTGTATTCTATTTTTATCGGCTCTACGGAGTTTATGTCCTTGCCTAACAAGTGTTTCACCTACAGTAGGACCTGTTGTACCTGTTCTAGCCCATGCTGCGGTATCTAAAACTCCTGATACTGAAAAAGGATCTTCTAATTCCATTTCTGTAATTAGATAGCCTAAGTCTTCGCCTGTTAATCCTTTTTTATATAGTTCTCTATAAACTATCAAAGTACCATCTGAAGGATCTATTGCAGCCCAAATACAAGAAGATTCACTAGCGTATCCATAGTCAATACCTTTTACTCTTTCCCAATTAAAAGGAATTTCAAAAGGAGGTATTGTATGTAAATCTAAATCAAACTCCGTAAATGCTGCACCTTCGTTAACATCCCAGTTACCTTCTAAAAGCTGTTTACGCTGTGTAGGAGGTAACGCCTTAAGCATTTGTTCGTAGCGTCCATCTTCTGCTAGAAAAGGATTATCTTCTAAACGAGCAGGAATAAACTTTCTACTTAAACCATCATTACCTACAAAGCTACTATTAGGTTCTGAAGGTTCTATATAACGCTTTTTAACCCACTGAGCACCTACGCCTCCGGGGTTAGCTGTACATCTCATATAAGGAATTATTTCAGGATCTGTTGTTCTTAAACGTGATGCTAAATAATTCCATGAAAATTCTGTAGGTAAGTGAGTTATTTCATCAAACCCTATCCAACTATAAGCTTGGCCCTGATAACGATAAACATCTGCATCTCGTTCAAGGAATCCAAACTCTACTTTAGCTCCTGAAGGAAAGTTCCAAAGCTTTTCTACTTCTCTATACTTACAGCCGGGAAAAGCTTTAGGATATAACTCACGAGATTTATCTATTAGTTCTCGTAGCTCTGGCATAGATCTTCTTAAAATTAAAGCTCTATGCGCTCCTCGGTGTGCGTATCTTAAAGGATCTACTAGCATGGCGTAGGACTTACCACCCCCTGCTGCTCCACCATATAATACGTCTAGCTCTCCCGCAGCTAGAAAATCCTCTTGAGGACCTTCATTAGCTTTAAAAACTACATTGTCTTTATTTTCTTCTATGTGCTGTTGCACACTAGGAGGTAATTCTTTTAGTAGTTCTTCTTCAATAACTTGATTATTACTACGTGCATCAAGTTTTTTAAATACTTCTTTCTTTTGTTTTAAAGTAGCTTTTCTAGTAGCAAGCTGCTTATTTAAAGATTTAATTGTATTTTCAGTTTGTCTAACTGATTTTCTAGCAGCTATTTTAGCTTTTTGTTCAGAACTAAAATTGTACCCTTTAGACTTAGTACCCTTTCTACGCCCTGCTTTTTTCTTGGGAGTCCCATCTAACTTTAAAACAAACGAACCATCTTCATTTGTTAAGTATTCTTCAGGATGTAAATCCCAATCTTTCGTCTCGTTTACCATAAATTTTTTCTATATTCTTTTGTAAACCTCTAGCAGAAATACTTCTTCCTGTTTGATGAAGGAGCCATTCAGCTCCAACACGGAGACTTATTTCTTCATTTACTACCATTTTAGAAATAAATTCTAAAGATTCTATTTCAGATGGTATAGGTTTTAACCATCCTTTTATATCTGAAGATGTATAACCAAAAGGTATTGTAGAAGTAATACGCTTAATATAGCCTTCAGGAATATCAATGTTGCTCATATTCACCTTCTAAAACAATAGAGTTTTTCTGTGGTAATATAAACAAACCTCCTGAAACATTATGATCTACACTAACTTTATCAGTTTTTGTAACGCCTACTCTATCTAAAATAGTTTGAGCAGCTTGTAACTTTGAATTAACTTGAGGAAACGGGCGATCACTATTCATAATTTCTACTAATTTAAACGCAGCTGTAGGCGCGTTTTGAGCTAACAGGTTTTGAGCCAAATCCACTAATTCTTCTTTAAGAGTACGAATTACTTGATAGTGATTACTCTTATAACCTGCTAATTCCGCAGATTTCTTTAGATCACCTCCCGTTTCTACAACATAGTCTAAGAATGACTGTTGCTTTTCAGTTAGGTCTTTTTTAGTTTTTTTATCTATAGAATAATTCATATTGTTGTATTATATACATAAATATAGAACTTGTCAAGTTTTTATAAATAAAATATAAGAAATACTTGACAAAATTAAAATTTAATGCTATACTGAAGTAATCTTGCCCCCCGGGTTTGCATAGTATATATAACTGTATAACCCTTCCTAGTTTATTATATACCCCTCCTAGCCTGTAAAGCCTGCTTTATATAAGACTTTATAGCCCCGCTTAGCTGGTACACATACTTAGTCTTGTAAAAATGTATAACCACCCTATATATACCCCAGGTGGTGGGGGTGGTATCCTGCCTACCCCATAGGACTAGATAGACTAGACAGTCTTAGTAAAATTATATCATTAATTAGTCCAACATATTTATTCTAAGTAGGGTCTTCCTAGTTTACTTAGTCCTACAGGATTGTCAAGCGTAAGAATTACTAGAATATTACAGTCTAGAAAGTCTTTTCAGTTCAATAGCTTAAGAAATAAACTAATCTCCACAAGCATTTGACTTAAATCATAAGATTCCCTTACCAGTTTATTTAATCTTGAAAGGTTTCGAAGCTACAAAATCTTTTTCAACCGCCCCTTTTGGGGCTGAAAAATCTTTTGAAGCTCCTCATCTTTATCTTTCAATCTTAAATAAACTGGAGAATCTTATGACTTATAATCAGTCAAATGCTACTAACCTTGTTCGTGCAACAGAGAGTCAGTGTCGTGCAATTGGTATGAGATATGGAAGTCTTCCTAACTTCAAGCCTGTTTTGCCTCATGAGTTCAAAGCTGTTAGAAGTAACAATCCTGATGCTTGTATGAACTATGAGCTTGTTGAAGTGATCACTGAGTTTATGGTTAAGTGGTCACAGGCAGATAACATTCAGGTTGCACTGACAAATGATTTAGTGCAGAGGTTCTTGAAAGAAAAAGTTACGATGAAGGAAGCTACAGGCTCCGATGAGCTTGAGTTGTTAATCATGCTGACTTGTAAGGAAAGAGACATTGATGTTAGTGAGACATCGTTCAGTAAGCAAGGACGTAGCTCACATACAGCGTTAGGATCTCAGAGGGATCTTAGTGAAGTCTTAGCAAGCTTCGTAGCAACAGCACCTGCCGAGTAAGCTGTACAATGACCTGAGCATGTCGTTAAACTGCTCGCTGTTTTTTTTTCGACAACCTTGATCATCTGTTAGTTGGAGTAAGTATGAGTATTAATAATTTAGAAAAGAAGTTAAATGCCCTGTCATTTGCACAGAACTCAATTAGCACGTTAAATACTATAAAGTCTTTGACGCCTGCTCAAAAAGAACATCAAGCAATGCTATCTGAATTGTTTGTAGATCTCTCTGATATTAGAGATGAGCTTCGTTGGGAGCAAGAAGCCCACGATAACTCTTTAATTCATAGACTTAAGGATACTATGTAATGTATTATGCTAAGTCTGTTGAAGCAGTTTCACCTGTTTGGTTTAAGTCTAAAACGATTAGAGGCTTTCATGATTTGTTTGATAGAAAGTCTGAGATCATTGTTACGGATAAGCATCCTGACTTAGTTGAGATAGGTAAGCATTACACTATCAAGGTGTATAAAGTTGTTAGGTCAGAAGATAATAAAGAATCTTCTTTAAAAATCAATAAGTTAATTAACAGGAGGTGGGCTTAAAAATAATTGTGAACTAGTGTAGACAACAGTTGATGTCTATGTTAAAATCATTATTAAGCTTTATAGCTTAGAAGGTTTAAAAGTTAAAAAGTTTTAATAGCTTTGATCGTTAAATTGCTATTTATTGCTATGGTTGAAGCTATTATTTTTATTTTTTAGTATCTTAATGGAGGAGTAGTAATAGATGGGTACTTTCAATAATATTCTTGTTGAGCTTCAAGATGTTGAACCTTTAGATCGAATAGGTTATCGTGAAGAACAGTTTCATAAATTAGTTGATTTGTTAAATAAAACTGAGTCTAAGTTAAATTATTTAACTTATAGTTCTAATACTCCACAGCTTGTTAAGTCTTTGTTAAACTATGTAGATGAGCGTGGTTCTTGGGAAAGTGAACCTCATAGGCTTGCTTATTGGAATTGGATTCAGAATCAGATTGTTGTTTCTTATGGTGTTTACAAACAGCAATTAAAGGAGGAAAGATTAGAGCAAGAAAGCTTTGAAAATCGCTAAGTGTATGAATAGTTTAACTAAACGTTATATGACGTATGAAGAAAAGATTAATTACCTTAGAAATAAGTTAAGAAATCATTCTAATCCTTATGATAGAGGATGGAAGAAAGTCAGCGATAAGCTTGGTATGACTCAGAGCAAACTGAAAGACAGGATTGTTAAAGGGTTATACAAAAAAGAGTGGGACTTAGCAGCTGATGCACTCATTAGTCATATTGAATATCAAGAAGAACTTGATAAGTTTAGTTATGTTATTAAGTGATCGTGATTGGAACCCCCTACTCTTGTGGGGTTCCTCTCACTAATTAACTAAAGGAAACAATATGAACGTTATTACAACTTTTACATCTCGTACTGAAAAGCGTAAGCAAATTCTCGAAGACTTAGGTCCTATGCCGGGAAGCGTATGCTTTGATACATACATGGAACCTTTGTATTACATGCATGGTCCTGAAGATGATATGGTTAAGTATGATAAAAGAGTTCTGCTAATGAACAATCATACAGGTGAGCCTATCTCTATTGTAGGTCAAAACTACAAGAATACTTTGACCCATGCTGATCAGTTTCGGTACATGGAAGACATGATCGCTAACTCTAACTTAGACCTTGAAGGTTTGAGTAGAGAAATATCTGTTTCTCATAATGGTGGTAGAGCGTATGCTCGTTATCGTTTTCCAGCTCATACAGTTGAGACAGGAGAAGGAGATACTACTGTTATGGAAATGGTAGGTAGAAATAGCTTTGATGGTTCATGGCCTTCTATCTTTGAACTTGGTGCATGGCGCATTGTATGTACAAACTTACAGGTTATTGGTACTGTTACGGCTGTATCAAAGCGAAGGCATACAAAGCATTCAAACATTGAAGGTGCTGTAGTAGAGCTTGGTAATTGTTTAGATGCTTTCTTGAAAGAGGGTCAAGTCTGGAATAAATACAGAACTATTTATATTACAGACGAAGAAGCTTTCCAAGTAATTGCTTTGCTTTCAGGTAATAGACATGCAATTCAGAATATTGATTCAGTAAACAATAAAACTACTGATTTGTATAATGTAATCTATGAAGCTACAACAACTAAGCATCACGCTCCTCGCAAGAAAAGTTCTTTAAGAACGTTGTGGAACCTGTATAAGAATGACTATGCACCCTCATTGGGTAATAACTTGTTAGCCTTGTACAACACAATGACTGATTGGAGCACTCATCATCAGACTGCGACAGAAAGATCGCCGCATAATCTGACATCTTTGCAAGTTCAAGCAGGTGATAAGGTCCGAAATATTATTCAGACTCAACCAGTCTTTAGACTTGCTGCTTAATCCTCCTAATCCTGAGCATGATTTAAAACTGCTCATTCTATTCTTATAGCTAATCGGTATACTTAATAGTCTTGACAAGCTTATCAAGACTTCCTAATATACCCAGACCAAATCAATTAAGGAGTTTCACTTATGGCAGTTATTGAAGGTACAGCATACTGGGCTTCAGTTTCTTCCCCAAACGTAAAGTTTGAACCAGTCTATACAATCAATTTGGTTGTAGATGACTCAATCGCACAGCAATTTGCAGGTAAAGGCTACAAAGTTAAACAGCTTGAAGCTGGTCCTTCTATTGTTATCAAAAGAAAAGCAATAAACAAAGATGGTAAAAAGAATTCAGCCCCTAAGCTAGTTGATTCTTCAAAAGAACCAATTGATGTTTTGATTGGTAATGGTTCTCGAGTTCGGGTGCAATACTCAGAATGGGAAACCACCAATAACTATGGTCACTTCAAAGGTTTAGATCTACAAGCAGTTCAAGTATTAGATCTTGTACCTTACGGTGATAGAGTTGAAGATGGTGAAGAGCTAGGCATTAAGCCTGAAGAAAAGGATGAGTTTTAATATGGCTGAATGGACTTACAAAACAGATGATGGACTTTATGATGTTCATAAGCTAAGTGAAACAGCGCAGACTTCTTTTCAGTATCTTGCTGAAGTAGAAGCAGAAGTACAAACACTAATGAAAAGAGTAGATGTACTTCGAGCAGCAGGTCAAACTTATAATCAGATCATCCAGTCAGAGTTAAATGAAGAAGCTTTGATTGATGATTCAGAACCTCAAGGAGAACTTGTAGAATAATTGTTGGACGTCTGGAGCGTGTCCCTCCTCCGTGGGGGCCACCTCCAAACTTTTTTTTTGCCTTAGGAGAAGCAAATGAAAGCTATCGTTCATGTCAATCAACATCACATCAAGCACAACAGAAAGAACTCTTCCTCTAAAAATAAACCTGTAATTACTATTAAGTATGGTGGTGAAACATACTATTCAGATGAAGTAGACATCGCAGGTCTTGTCAAAATAATCTATTCTCAAAATAAACCTTTGTCGTGTGGCGCTGAAGTTTGGATCGAATGTGATTCAAAGTATTTAAATATTGAAAATCCTATTAAGTATAAGGATATTTCATAATGTCAAAGCACGAAGTTCTTTATAGCTTTGTTGAGTTTGAGCTTGGACCCAATAAAATTCCATGTCAAATCTGGTATGACTATATTCCAGATGATAAAACCGTAGGATATGTAGGAGGATTTTTCCCAAATAAAGTGTACTTTAACAATAAGGAGTTTAAGAAAAAAATTAGTAAAAGATTAATTGATATCTTTTTTGAAGAGTTAGATAAAGAAAGAAGAGAGTATTTAGATTATGACATTTGTTAAATTTCATCAACCTTGTCCTCTTTGTAATAGTTCAGATGCTGCATCTATCAACGATGATGGATCAGCTTGGTGTTTTAGTTGTGAGAGAAGAATGAAAGATTATGAAAATCCTAACAGTAATTATACTGGTAAACCTCGTGAAGAAAACTTCAACAATACTGAAGTAGAGTTTAATAATAGTAATGTAGTTTATTTTTCTAAAGATGATTACGTAGGTATTTTTTCTTCGCTTACTGATCGTAGTATTAAAGAAGAAACAGCAAAGAAGTACGGAGTAAGAGTAACATTAAATAACGATGGTACTTTGAAAGAACATTACTATCCTTATTACAAAAATAAAGAGCTTGCAGGTTACAAAGTTAGAAAGATAAAAGACAAAGGATTCAGTATACAAGGAAAAATTAGTGATGCTGAGTTGTTTGGTCAGTCAGGATGTCAGACAGGAGGTAAATATATTACCTTGACTGAAGGTGAATGTGATGCAATGGCAGCTTACGAACTAACAGGTAGTAAGTGGCCGTGTGTATCTATCATTAATGGGGCTTCATCAGCTACTAAGAATGTAAAAGATAACTTAGAATTCTTAGAATCTTTTGAAAATGTAATTATTTGTTTTGATAATGACAAAGCAGGTAAGGAATCCGCACTCAAAGTTGCTGCTTTATTTAAGCCCAACAAAGCAAAGATCATGAGCTTGCCTGAATCATACAAAGATCCTAATGATATGCTTCGTCAGGGCGCATACAAGGAGTTTACAGAGGCTTTCTGGCAGTCAAGTACCTATACCCCGTCTGGTATATTACGCGTCTCAGAGAAGCTCTATGACTGGCAGGATCGAAGTAACTTAACAAAGGTTTCTTACCCTTGGGATGGATTAAATGACAAGTTATTTGGCTTAAGAGCTAAAGAATTAGTTGTGCTTGCAGGTGGTACAGGTCTTGGTAAAAGTGCTTTGACTAGGGAAATTTCTCATTGGATCTTAAATAATAGTGAAGACAATATAGGTATCGTAGCTTTAGAAGAAGACTGGAAAAGAACAGTAGATGGTTTGCTTTCTGTAGAAGCTAATGCAAAGTTACACCTCGAAGAAGTAAGAAATAACTATACTGATGATGAGCTTTCTGAGATATACAAGAAAGTTTTATCAGAAGATAGAGTATTTATTCACGCACATTTTGGTGTCAATGCTATAGATGATGTGTTATCCAAACTTAGATACATGATTGTTGGCTGTGATTGTAAGTGGATAATCATTGATCACCTTCACATGTTCGTTTCAGGTTCAGAAGAGCGTGATGAAAGAAAAGCAATTGACAACATTATGTTAGAGCTAAGAAGTTTATGTGAAGAAACAGGGACTTGTATGATACTTGTTTCTCATTTGAACAGAGGTCATACCGCAGAAGGCCATGAGAACGGAGCTGAAGTTAGGATTAATAACTTACGTGGTTCGCATGGTATTGCTCACATAGCTGATTGTATTATTGCTCTTGAAAGAAACCAGCAGTCAGATAATGAAATTGAATCTAAAACTACAAGACTTAGAGTGTTGAAATCTAGATACACAGGTGACGTAGGTTTAGCTGCTCAGTTACTTTATGATGATATAACTGGCAGGCTTATTGAAGTTCCATTAACTAATCCAGATAGTTCATTAGAATTTGAAGACGTACCTTTTTAAAGAAAGATAAAACGGAGATGCAGCTGATGAGTGTTGAATGTAATATAACTAAAGACAATGCAGACTATTACGTCGAGGCTTACACAAAAGAAATAGGTACGACTCGTTTGGCCTATGTCGCAGGGTACAGAGATTATTCTTTAGAAGA
>Ga0181568_10006228_pt1 | contig 10443 bp, 9 predicted proteins | sample 101ome_20_FD_133758 | JGI IMG/M metagenome (GOLD analysis project Ga0181568, IMG submission 133758) | Coastal salt marsh microbial communities from the Groves Creek Marsh, Skidaway Island, Georgia - 101404AT metaG (megahit assembly) | ecosystem: Environmental > Aquatic > Marine > Intertidal zone...
AAGGCACCAGCTGAAGAAGCACCAGTAACAGAAGAGGCACCAGCTGAAGAAGCACCAGTAACAGAAGAAGCACCAGCTGAAGAGGCACCAGCTGAAGAAGCACCAGTAACAGAAGAGGCACCAGCTGAAGAAGCACCAGTAACAGAAGAAGCACCAGCTGAAGAAGCACCAGTAACAGAAGAGGCACCAGCTGAAGAAGCACCAGTAACAGAAGAGGCACCAGCTGAAGAAGCACCAGTAACAGAAGATGCACCAGTTGAAGATGTGGTGGTAGAAGAGGATGAAGTAGAAGAAGAATTTAAACAACCATTACCAGATAAAAATATAACAAATATTCCTGAAGCTAATGAAACAACAACAGAAACATTTGCATTTCAGGCAGAGATTAATCAGTTAATGAGTTTAATTATTAATACTTTTTATAGTAATAAAAATATATTTTTGAGAGAATTAATATCTAATAGTTCTGATGCATTGGATAAAATACGTCATGAAGCATTAGTAGATTCATCTAAATTAGCTGCAGAAGAATCATTACATATTAATTTAATAACAAATGAAGAGAAAAATATATTTATAATAGAAGATACTGGAATAGGTATGACTAAATCTGATTTAATCAATAATTTAGGTACAATAGCAAAATCAGGTACTAAGGCATTTATGGAAGCTGTTAAAAATAATGCTAATTTATCTATGATTGGTCAATTTGGTGTAGGTTTTTATTCTGCATTTTTAGTAGCAGATAAAGTACAGGTAATTTCAAAACATAATGACGATAATGAATTTATGTGGGAATCTGATGCGGGTGGTTGTTTTAGAATTTCTCCTTCTAATATAGGTTTAAAACGTGGAACAAGAATGATTTTACATTTAAAAGAAGATCAAGAAAATTTACGTAGAGTAGATTGTATCCGTGAGTTAGTTAATACACATAGTCAATATGTTAATTATCCTATTTCCATTTTAGTTCAAAAAACAAAAGAAGTTGAAGTAGAAGAGGAGGAAGAAGATAAAAAAGAAGAGGAAGATAAAAAAGAAGAAGATGGTGTAATTGAAGAGGAAGATGATGAGGAAAATAAAAAAGAAGAAAAAAAGAAAAAAACGGTAACTGAAACATATGAAGAATGGGATAAAATCAACGTAAAAAAACCAATATGGTTACAGGATCCTAAAGAAATATCTAATAAAAAATATAATGATTTTTATAAACATATATCAAATGATTATAATGATGCAGGTGCTATAAAACACTTTACAGTAGAAGGACAATTAGATTTTACTTGTTTACTATTTATACCTAAACAGGCACCATTTGATATGTTTGAACCTAATAAAAAAAGAAATAATATTAAATTATATGTACGTAGAATATTTATAACAGATGATTGTTCAGAATTATGTCCTGAATGGTTATCATTTGTTAAAGGTATAGTAGATTCACAAGATTTACCATTAAACATTTCTCGTGAAATGTTACAGCAAAATCAAATAATGAAAATAATGAAAAAAAATATAGTTAAAAAAATATTAGATAAATTTAATGAATTAGCAGAAGATGAAGATACTTATATGGAATTTTATAAACATTTTCATAAAAATATTAAATTAGGTATTCATGATGATGCTACACATCAATCAAGATTAGTAAAACTATTACGTTTTTATTCTACAAAATCAGGCGAAAAAATGACATCATTTAAGGATTATGTTTCAAGAATGAAGGAAAATCAAGAACATATTTATTTCATTTCAGGAGAATCTAAAAAAGCAGTTGAAAATAGTGTATTCCTTGAAAAAATGAAAAAACATAATTTAGAAGTATTATTTATGTGTGATCCTATTGATGAATATTGTTTGCAAAAATTAAATGAATTTGAAGGGAAAGGATTTAAAAATATTTCAAAAGAAAATTTAGATTTACCATTAACTGATGAAGAGAAAAAAAATGAAGAGGAAAAACAAAAAGATTTTAAGGATTTATGTGGTAAAATACAAGATATTTTAGATGATAAAGTAAGAAATGTTGTTATTTCAAATCGTTTAAATGATTCACCTTGTTGTATAGTGACAGGAGAACATGCTTGGTCTGCAAATATGGAAAGAATTATGAAAGCACAAACATTACAAAATGATTCTATGATGGGTTATATGACATCAAACAAAATTATGGAAATTAATATTGATAATCCAGTAATTATTGAATTAAAAAATAAATTATCAGTAGATAAGAATGATAAAACAATTGTTGATATTGTATGGTTACTTCATGATACAACATTATTAAATTCCGGATTTCATTTAGAAGAACCTTCTTCATTCTGTAATAGAATTAATAGAATGATTAAATTAGGTTTAAGTTTAGATGATGATAATGAAATAGAAAATACAATTGAGGAAACAGTAGAAGAAACTAATGAAGTAGAAGCAAATGAAGATGAATCAAAAATGGAAGAAGTAGATTAAAATTTAAAAAATATAATAAATAGTAATTATTTTTTTTTTTGTTTTAATGTAATATAATGGATAAACAAAAAATGTCTTCATTATATTTAGATATTTATTCTAAAAAATTTTTAGTATTTGGTGCTATTAATTATTTTATTTTAGCATTATTTAATTTTAATTTTATTGACTATCTTGGTATAAAAATTCATAATAAAATTTCATTTATTATATATATTTTAATTGGTTTAGCAGGTTTATATCAATTTAAAAGACGTGATTTTTATTTATCATTTTTAGATAAAACAGTATATCCTTGTGGCAATTTAGTAGAAAAAAAACCCACTGATGCTACTATAAAAAAAACAATTAAAACAGCACCTAATATTAATATAATTTATTGGGCTGCTGAATATGATGATAAAATTTTTAAAGATCCTTATATAGCATATGATAAATATGCTAATAGTGGTGTTGTAAAATCTGACAGTGATGGTAATGCAGTATTAGAATTTAGAAAACCCCAAGGTTATAATGTTCCCTATAAAAGTAAAAGAATAAATCCTCACGTTCATTATAGAGAATGTTTTTATGATGGGATGTTAGATTCAGTAAAAACCTTATATTTATAAAATATATAGAGTTTATATTTTATATTTATAAATAAATAATGAATCATTTAGATGCCGACCCTCTTCTTATTAAATTTACATTAGATCAGACACGAAAAGAACGTGATAAAGCAGTAGAAGATTTAAAAAAAAGTAATGCTAAAGTTATGAAATCTATAGAAATAATTAATATGCTTACAAGTAGAATAAAAATGGAAACATATTTTACAAAAAAAGAATGTGAAGACGTCCAAAATTATATTTATTTAGCAATGAATAATTTTTAATAAATTATATTTATTTAAAACTGTTAATATATTCACATATTTTATTTAAATCATCTAATTTATTTTTTATTTTAGTAGAATTACTTAATTCTTTTTTATATGTAAAAATATATTCTAATTTAGGTAATACTTGTTGAATACTCTGCCCTTGTGAAAAATTCACAAATTCTCCTATATCTTTTTTTAACATATTTTTAGTATTTTCATTAAAATGTGGCATTAAAATAGATAAATATATTTCAGATGTATTTGAATCTTGTAAATCATTCATTTCAAATAAAAATCGTTCTTTATGACAATATTTCAATAATATATCAATATCCTTTACATATTCCTGTAAATTAGGACATAATCCACAAGCATCACTTATTACTTTTTTTTTAGCACAACTCCACATTACTTTTTTATCTCCATGATTTGTTTTGGCTATTCCTACACCAGAATATTTATCATAAATTTTAAAACAATGTGGCTTTACATCTTCATCTTCAGAATCGGATGTATCAGAATAAAATGAAGAATATTTTTTCTCATCTATATCATTTATTAATGGTTCTAATAAATTTCTTAATATTATATATGCGTTTGAATGACGTAATAAACTAATATCATATTGTTCTTTTAAAAACTTAAAATATATAGTTTCCGTAATAGTTTCTGTAATTTTTTCTCGTTCATTTTTATCTGTTGTATTTTTCAATTCTTGTGAATTTTCCAATACTTTATTTAAATCTGATTTAATCCATCCAAAACAATCTGGAAAAGTATTAGATTCTATTACTGGATCCATTATTGATTTAGAATAATCGGTTCTTTGAATATAAAAATGATCTGAATCTCCACGTTTTCCCATAAGATATTTATATTTACCATTATGAGTTGTTTTTGTAACTAAATGAAAAATAAATATATGTTCTTTTTTTTTTATATTAGTTTCATCGTTTTTCAGTGATTGATTAGTAGACAGCATTTATTCTTAATATAGAATAATAGAAAAATCAATTTAAAGTATTTATGTAAAATATTTAAATATTAAATTATATATAATTATAATGTTAATTTTACAAAAAGATAATAATAATAAAGGTTTATTTGCCTCACAAAATTATAAAAAAAATGAAAAACTACATAAATTATATGGTATTATATATGATAAACCTTCAAGAACAACAATAGAAATAAGTGAAAATAAACATATTGATGATGACTTTGGTATTTATATGAATCATTCATTTTCTCCTAATTGTAAGATTGAAAATAGTTATATTGTTGCTTTACATGATATAAATGAAAAAGATGAATTAACGTTTAATTATAATGAAAATGAGACCTATATGGCTTGTCCTTTTATAGATTTTGAAACAAAAAAACAAGTTAAGGGAAAACAAGAATAAATAAATTTTTTATATATAAATATCCTAATAATATTTTTTAAAATTGATTTTTCTATTATTCTATAGCAACACAAAACAAGTTATGGGTAGTAAGTCCTCAACTCTTTCATCTCCAGTTTCTTCTGTTGTTATGCCACAAGCGAATGTTGTATTTATTGCATATAATTCTACTATTACTGGTGGAAAAGCTTTACGTGTATTGAATGAGATGGATTCTACACAAGAAATATTATATAAAAATGAAAGTAAAAATATGGTAAAATCATATTGTGAAAATTATGATAAGGCAAAAAAAAATGAGCCATTTTATGATGTAATTGCTTCACAAATTGCTACACTAAATCAAGTAGATTTTGATAACAATTTTACATATTGTGCAGTAGATTTAATTGAAGAAGGAAATAATATGGATAGTTTCCATCCATCTCAAGTGGATCCGCTTGTATTTAAGATGAATAGTAAATATATTGAAGGTAAGGAAACATTTACACGTGATGATTTTAATGATTATTATAAATATAATGATCCTGATACGGAACATTTATTTATCTATGGTCCTCTATCAGATTCTACGTATGAAGATATTGAAAATAATATGAAAACTCATATTTCTAATAATAAACAATTAGTAATTCATCTTCAAGGAGAAAATTTCCTAAATAATTCAGGAAATGATGGTGATTTTATCTTTGGTATGGAATCAAAAGGTAATCTTTTAAAAAATACATTTAATTATCAAAATTGTATGAAAAATGCTCAAAAACTACGTAGATTTATTCAATCTAATACATTTTGTGAATCATTTACAGTTCTTTGTACTTCCCCTGAAGATAAACGAAAAACTGAAATTAAAGGAGTTCCTCTAATGTGGAAAAATAGAGATGGAACAACTTCTCCTATTGTAGGAGGTATTCCACAAATTTATATTGATTTCTATAATGATATATCATATATAATTCAAGGAAAATTAAATTATAGTGCTAAATATTATGAAAAACTAAATATTACAAAAATTTATCAAGATATGGTTGATAAGGATAATAGTTCTTCTATTGTATTTTTAATTTTAAATAGTTTGAATACTCCTGAAACACATTTAATTGGCAGAGAAGCATTTAGTCTTCTGTATAATAAGGAAGAAGTAGCACATCATCAATTTTTGAATTCCTCACTTGCTCCATCCTTCCTTAAACCTGGTAGTATTTCTCAAATTCATAATAATATTGAATTGAATATGGGTGGGACAACTGAAACATATTGGCCGGCATTTAAGGATACTAATTATGAATTAGAATATTCATCATATGATACAGTAAATCATTATATTTTAATGACACATTGTTTTAAAATTAGTATTCAAAATTTAATGGAATGTTATGATAAAACATATAATAGTTTTTATGATGATTTTTCTAAAAATATTGCTAAACCGTCGGATAAAAAAAATGTACCCTTGATGAATGAAATTATCTTCTTTCCAGCACTAAATACACTAATTAAAAGTGTTAATAGTGTTGATTCAAAAATACTGATGGAAATTCATACTGAACTTACACATATTACTTCAAATAGTACATATTTATCTAATAATAAACTATCTAATTTATATAGTCTGTCTGTTCAAAAAAACAATTAATAAATTAATCGTGAATACTAATTGGTGCTAAACATAATTTAACTTCACCTAAATTTGCGACTTGATAACGTATAATAAGTGGATAATCATTTTTTAAATATAATTCAATAGAAGAAGATAAATTAGTACATTTGGTAAATAATACTAAATATTTAAGTGAGAACATACCTTGTATAATTTCATTTGAATTTTCAGTTGTAACACAATTCATACCACCTGATGTAGATTGACCTATACTGGTTTCTTGATCGGCAATATCACCTTTACATTTAAAAGTAATTTGTTCACCAAAAGTGGTTATTTCGATATTATCAGATAAATTAAACATATCACGACATATTTTTTGGAAATTACAAGAAGGTAAAGTAATGACAGATTCAAATTCTAATGGTGGAATTTGTATATTTTCTTGATTTAAGTCCATTAAATTCATTTTATACTGTGTTATTTGATTAGCTTCACCATTTTCCATACGAATTCCTAATTGATTTGTATTATTTTTTTCAACAAAAATAGTTAATATATCATTATTTTGAAGTGATTTTATTAATTTAAATAAATTTAGAGTGTTAATACCTAATAACAATTTATTAGGACAATAATATTTTTCAAATTTATCACTATCTAATTTTAAATGAACTAATACAGTATGAGAAGGATCCATTGCTACTACTTTAATATTTTTATCATCAAATTCTAAATTAGTATCTGTTAAAATTTCTTTTAATGCTTCAATTAATACACGGAATGCAGAGGATTGTACTGTTCTTAAATATAAACAATAATTATCATAATTTGTAGTATCTGTAGTTTCAGAAGTTGAATCTGTCATTATATATTAATATACATAATAGTTTTTAAATAAAATAAAACATATATAAATATTTTATTAATATCTAATAAAAAATAAATGTATATTTTATATCTATATATTTTACTAGGAATTACTAATAATAATTCTATAACATTTTATAAAAAAAAATATAATTTAAATAATGAAATAAATAATGAAATAAATAATGAAATAAATAATGAAATAAATAATGAAATAAATAATAATAATACTAATAATGAAATAAATTTGTATGGATATATTTATCAATTTATTGTATTTCTTTTATTATTATTTAATCCTATATATTATTTAGTATACAATGAAAATATAAATCATATAGGTTTTATATTATATAAATTTAATTATGTAGTGCAATTTTTAATTCTATATGTAAATTTTTATAAAATTCTAAAATATAAATATTTTGATAATATAAATTTTAGTAATATAATAATTTATTCACAAATATTAATATTATTATCATTTATTTTAAATACGTTTTTAACATATAAATTTAATTTTTTATGTAATTCATACTCTATTGTAATTTATGTTTTATTAAATTTATCTGAATTATATGGTATATTTATATATATAAATAGTATATTATTATTTATATTAATATTTACAAAATTAGGTCAAAATATTTATGATGTAAATAAAGATATTGAAAATAATATTTTAAATAATAAAAAAAAAGGATTAATTAAATTTTTTTATAATATAATAAATTTAAAAAATGTAGTTCAATCTACTATTAGTGATTTTAATTATATATTAAATTTATTTACTATTATTAATCTTTTTTGTTTAGGATTATTATATCATATTTATTTTGATTTATCAGAAAATCATAAGATTTATTTTTATATTTTAACTTGTTATTTTTTTAGTATTGAAATAGTATGTTTATCTATTATTATATTTATATCTAAAACACGACAAAATATATTTAGTAAAATTTATAATCCTTTATTTATTAATAATTTTATTAAAAAATATGATTTAAATACTTTTAATGATAATTTTGATCTAGAATTAGATATAAATAATATGGATATAAATGATATTACTTTATATAATATATTAGAAGAAAATAGTACATCTATTGATTGGATAATATTAAATATAACACTTCATTCAAAATGGGTAGATTTTAATTTATGTGGTATTGAAATATATAGTTTAAATTGTATAGCAAAAATATCATTTATTATTACTTTATTTTACAAAATTATTCAATTATAATTAACATTTAGGTGGGGGTTTAGGCTCTTTTTTTAACATACAACGTGCAAATTCTGTTTTTTTAATATCTTCGGGTATTAATTTTTTAACCTGGTCGCCTATTTTTTTATTAATATCAATTGGTTCATCAGTATTTCTCCTTGAATTTTGTTTAGCCAACATTTTTTCTATATTTGAAGTACTTTTACATTCTGTTTCAAGTGTATCTTCATCAGGTAAAATACTTTCAAAAAATTTATTTAAAACATTTACAACTAATTCAACAGATAATTCATTTATAACAGCTCTTATTTCATTCATAAAATTTTCAAAATCTTCATATAAACCTCCACCCATCATTTTTTTTTTATTTTTATTATTACCACCTGTCATAGCACTAGTAGTTTTATACATTAATTTACCAATTGATTTTATTAATATCAATAATAACCAACCTACATAATAAAAAACATAATATAAAATAATACCAATATAATAAATTACTTTAAATAATAATAATATAAAAGTATATATAAAATCTATTCCTCCATAATATAAACCTAATATAAATAAAACATAAGCAATTAATACTATAAATGTAGAATTATAATCTTTTTGAATATCTAAATTTATTACAATTTTATTAAATATTTCAGATATTTTAGAATATAAAAACGCAGCAAATGCATATACAAAAATTATAAAAATATGATATGTAATTAATAAAATATATCTTCTATCATATATTGGTTTAGGATCATCAAGACGTGAATTTTTATAATTAGGATGTTTTTTTATAACTTTTTTATATAACTCCATAATTTGGTCCCATTCAGCATTTATTACACAAGAATTTACATAATTAAAATTAGCATAAAACATTTTTATATAAAAAGGTGTTGATATAATTTTTGAAAATTTTTTATTAAAATTATAATAAAGATCTAACCAATATGTTTTAAATAATTTTTCTTTTTTAAAAAATTTATTTATTCTATATTCTAAATATGTTTTTGACTCTAAATTTATTTTTTCATCATCTTTTTTATTTATTAATTTATTAAAAATGTTTGTAAATCCAGATTTTATTTTATCAAAAATATTATTTGGTTCACTCATATTTTAATAACAATATAATATTTAATAATATATTATATATTAATTTAAAACATATATAGAAATAATTTTTATAATATATAAATATGGCACAAGAAAATGAAATAGAAGAAGATTTCCTTTCAGTTGATCACAAAGTTCCTGGACAAAATTACTGTTGTCTATCATTTATTAGTCCTGAAAAAGTTATAAAACAAAAAGAAACTTTTATTTTACATGAATTTTTAAAAGAAATATCAAGTGAATATAACATTACTGAAGATAAATTAATTGATAAATTTGAAGATTTCAAATATAAAAATGAAGCTACTTTAACTGAAAAATTTACAGAAGATAATGATTTCTCTACTAATGTACGTGGTGTAAAAATTCGTGGTGTATATGATACTAAAAAAGAAGCAGATGTTAGAGCTAAAGTATTACAAAGACAAGATAAACATCATAGTGTTTTTGTAGGTCAAGTAGGATATTGGTTACCTTGGGATCCATCATTATCTTATTTAGATAAGGTAGAAGGACAATATTTAGATAATGATTTAAATACATTAATGCAAAAATATAATGAAAATCAAGAAAATAAGGATGTATTTTTCCAAGAAATGGTAAAAGAAAAAACAAATAGTACTAAAGAAATTTCTGATAAAATGACAGAAAAAGATGATCCTTGGATGCAAAAAATAGCTAAAAATGAAGTAGTAGTAGAAGAAGAATCAGTAGAAGAAAAAAAAACTAAAGAATAGATAATTTAATATTTATTCAATATTTTTTTTTTTCCATTCTTCTATTCTAATTTTAAATAATTTATTTTTCTCTATAATTTCATCCATATTATTATATTCATTTAATTTTTCTAATGTTAATTCTTCACGATTAAATGGATCAAAATTATGAT